>Ga0070681_10006492_pt1 | contig 11381 bp, 8 predicted proteins | sample KBSC83BmetaG_FD_65650 | JGI IMG/M metagenome (GOLD analysis project Ga0070681, IMG submission 65650) | Corn rhizosphere microbial communities from Kellogg Biological Station, Michigan, USA - KBS C8-3B metaG | ecosystem: Host-associated > Plants > Roots > Rhizosphere | place: USA: Michigan...
TAACCCGGCGCGTCGATGCAGGGAAAGCGGAACGGCGGCCCGCCGGGGGGCGGTTCCCCGGAACCGGGGAAGACCCAGACGAAGCCGTCCTGCTCGGCACAGGGCACCGCCTCGGCGGCCCTCCCCCGCCGCCCCACGTCGCCGTCCCCGTCCGCCGGGCACAGCCCGGGGACGGCGCGGCAGGCGCCGGTCCGGTCGAAGCGCCATCCGTGGTAGCGGCACTCCAGGAAGCCGTCAGGCAACCGCCCGAGCGACAACGGAGCGTTGCGGTGCGGGCAGCGATCCACCACCGCCGCCGCCTGGCCGCTGGCATCGCGGAAGAGGCACAGCGGCCGGTCGTGCACGACCCGGGCCACCGGCCGCCGGCCGCCGAGCTCCGAACCGAGGCAGGCGACGTACCACTGGTTCGGCAGGTCGACGGCCGACGTCCGGGGAGGCACGGCCGGACGTTACCGGCCGGGACCCGGGTCGTCCTCAGCGGTTCTCGGACGGCGGCGCGCTCCCGCCCGAACCGGTCGGCCGCATCCCGGCCTGGCGGGCGTCGTCCACGTCGGCGCCGGTCTCCTCCGAGGCACCGGTACCCGTGGACGTCGTCTCCTTCGGCTCCTGCGGCTGCTTCGTTCCCATGCCAACGCCTCCTCTGCGTCGAACGGTTCGTGAGGAGAGCCCTACCCGCGGCACCGACACGGTGACGCTGGTCGGGTTTGCCAGGGCGACCGGCGCGGTAGTCGAAGGGATATGGCGATCTTGACGCGCGTGCTCGATCCGGAACCCGTCCCCACCCTCGACGCCTACGTGGCCGCCGGCGGCGGAAAAGGGCTGGAGGCCGCCCGCAAGCTGGGCCCGGCGGCCACCATCGAGGAGATCACCGCCTCGGGCCTGCGGGGCCGGGGCGGGGCCGGGTTCCCCACCGGGCGGAAGTGGGCGGCGGTCGTGGGCAACGAGGCCGCCGATCCCCGGCCCACGGTGGTCGTCAACGCCTCCGAGGGCGAGCCGGGGTCGTTCAAGGACCGGACGCTCCTGCGCCGCAACCCCTACCGCATCGCCGAAGGGGCGGCCATCGCCGCCGAGGCCATCGGCGCCGAGCGGATCATCTTCGCCCTCAAGGCCTCGTTCCGGCCGGAGCTGCAGCGGATCGACGCCGCCCTGGCCGAGATCGGCCGGGCCGGCTGGACCGATCTCCCGTTCCTCGTCGTCGAGGGCCCGTCGGAGTACCTCTTCGGCGAGGAGACGGCCCTCCTCGAGGTGGTCGACGGCCGGGAGCCGTTCCCCCGCATCGCCCCGCCCTACCGCCGGGGCGTCGACGACGTCGGCCCCGACCCGTTCTCCGGCGCCGGCTCCGTGCTGGCCACCCCCGGCGGCCAGACCCCGGCGTCCCCGGCGCTGGTGAACAACGCCGAGACCATGGCCAACGTCCCCGGCATCCTGGCCCAGGGGGCCGGCTGGTTCCGCCAGGCCGGCACGGACGCCTCACCGGGCACGATCGTCTGCACCGTCACCGGCGGCGGACGCCGGGCCGGGGTGGCGGAGTTCGAGATGGGCACCCCGCTGGCCGAGGTCATCGAGACCATCGGGGGCCCCGGCCGGCCGATCAAGGCCGTCCGGTCCGGCGTGGCCAACCCCTTCCTGCCCGGCGACCGGCTCGACACCCCGGTCAGCTACGAGGCCATGGAGGCGGCCGGCGCCGGCCTCGGCGCCGCCGGTTTCCTGCTGTTCTCGGAGGCCGACGACCTCGCCGCCGCCGCGGCGGGCGTGGCCCGCTTCCTGGCCACCGAGTCCTGCGGCCAGTGCACGCCCTGCAAGCAGGACGGCCTGGCCATCGCCGACATCCTCACCCGCATCGTCTGCGGCGAGGCCCGCCCCGGCGACCCCGACCAGCTCCGCTCCCGCGTCACGACCGTCGGCGACGAGGCCCGCTGCGCCCTGGCCGGCCAGCAGGAGCGCGTGATCGGGAGCCTGCTGGCGCTGTTCCCGGAGGCGGTGCGCGACCACCTCGAGGACGCCGCCGTCCCCGACGACCCCGTCCTCATCGCCTCGCTCGTCGACATCGACGACGGGCGGGCGGTCATCGACGAGCGGCAACGGGGCAAGCTGCCCGACTGGACGTACGGCGACGTCTGGTCGGGGCAGGTCCCGGCCGAGCGCATCGACCAGCGCCTGCTGGAGGCCGAAGAGGAAGCGGAGGAAGAGGCCGGGGCCCACGGCCGCCGCTGAGCCAACCGCTGCGCTGGAGGCGGCCTATTCGTTGCGAGCCGTCTCGGGGCCGGTGATGCGCCGGAGCAGCGGGAGCGTGGCGGCGATGATGCCGAGGGCGAGGCCGAGGCCGGCGACGACGGCGAGGTAGTAGCCCGAGCCCGGGGGTCGGAGGGACTCGTCGAGTTGCGCCCGGAGGAAGAGGTGGGCGGCGAGGAGGCCGGTGCCGGCGGCGGCGGCGGCGACGACCAGGAGCGGCAGGGCCGCTTCGAGGGCCACGACGCGCCGGAGCACGCCGAGCGGGGTGCCGGTGAGTCGGAGCAGGCTGAAGGGGCGTTTCCGGTCGATGAGGCCCCCCGCCACGCTGACGGCGAGGCTGCAGGCGGCGATGACCAGGCTGGCGATGATGGCGACGTCGGCCAGCTGGCGCCAGCCTTCGATCAGCTGGGCGTTGTCGGCGCTGATATCGCCCAGCGTGGCCGGAATGTCCCGGTCGGGAAAGGCGGCTTCGAGCGCCGTCCGGGCGCCTTCGATGGCGCCGCGGGACCCGTCGGTGCCGACGTCGAGGGCGGCAACGGGCAGCGATGCCAGCTCCTCGGCCGGGACGGGCGCCGCCGGCCACACCCGGACCGTGGCCTGGGCGTGGCTCGTGATGCCCTCGTCCATCCCGACCCAGGGGATGGCGGCCACGGCCGCTCCGGCCTGGCAGCGTCCGAGGGCCGGGATGCGGGCCAGGTCGGCGCAGGCGATCAGGCCGGTCGGGGGGCCCTCGGTCGGGCCGATGGCCGGTCCCGACGGAGCCGAGGGGTCGGCGTGGATTGCGGCGACGGCCCGGACTCCGGGGATGGCATCGAGTTGGGCCAGCAGCGTGTCGGGCACGGTCACCCCGCCGGGGATCCGGTGCCCGTCGGGAGTGATGCGCTCCCGGTCGCCGAACGGTTGGGCCAGGATGTCGCGCCCGGCGGCGCCGCCGGTCGAGGCGGTGCGGTAATCGAGCATCGTGGTGATGATGCCCAGGGCGGCGGAGGAGATGAACAGGGCGACGATGAGGCCGCTGACGGCCCGGAAGGCGGCCCGGGGGTTGTCGGCCAGGCGGCGCCCGGCGATGAGGGTGGCGGGGCGTCGGGCGCGGCGGGCCATGAGCCGGGAGCCGAGCATGGTGAGCCAGGGCCCGGCCACGACGAGGCCGACCATGGCGAGCCCGAACCCGGCGCCGTAGGCCCGGATCTGGGCGGTGGTACCGGCGGGCTTCCGACCGACGAAGTAGGCGAGCTCGGCGATGCCGGCCAGCAGCGGCACCGCCCGCCAGGCCTTCGGGTTGGGGGGTGTCACCCGCCGCGTCACCCCGAGCGGCGAGATCTGGACACGGCGGAGGGCGAGGCGGGCGGCCAGGGCGGCGATGACCGGGACTCCCAGCGCCACCAACGCGACGTTGGTCCACCGGAGCGACAGGTCGGCGGGGAAGAACGGCTGCCCGGTGAAGGGCACGGTGGCCAGCACGGACCGCAGCCCGAAGAAGACGGCGAAGCCGGCGACCACGCCGACGGCGGTGGCCACCGTCGCCTCCACGGCGGCGATCACCGACACCTGCCGGGGCGTGGCGCCGACGAGGCGCATCGCCGCGAACCGTTGCTCGCGGCGGGCGGCGGACAGGCGCGTGGCGGCGCCGATGAAGATCAGGACCGGGATCAGCAGGGCTCCGGCGACGACGGCCAGGATCAGCTGCATGCGGCCCGGGTGGGGGTCACCCGGCGCACCCTGGGCGGCCGTCTCGAAGCTACGGATCTGCCCCGCGGAGGGGTCCTGGGCCAGCTCGGCGGGACTGTGGCCGACGATGATGACCAGGGAGTCGGGTGACGCCAGCGCGATATCGGCGATGGTGCCGACCTGGCGGCCGGGGTAACGGTCGGCCAGCTGCGCCCGGGGTGCCGACCGCAAGAGCCGGCTCAGCGCCGGGGAGGCGTAGAACTGGCCCGGACCGGGGAGTTGCGGGATACCGGGCGGCACCGGCGAGCGGGGCCCCGTGGCCGCCACATCGACGCGTTGGATGACGGAGGTGCCGTACTGGTCGAGGTTGCCCTTGGCCCACAGCGGATCGGCGGTCGCCTCGCCGCCGCCGGGGCGGAGGTTTTGCCTGGAGGTGTTCAGCCAGGCGGTACGGGTGGACTGGGCTTCGACGGCGTTGATGCCGGCCAGGCTGACGAGCAGGACGCCGACGCCGAGGGCGACGGCGGCGGCGATGGCCACGAGCCGGATGATCGCTTCCCGGCCGCTGGCCAGCGTGAGGCGCAGGCCGAGGCGGGTCACGACCGCGCCGCCCGGTCGGGGGCCGCCTGGTCGAGGAGGGCGGTGACGGTGCCGTCCCGGACCACCACCTCGCGCTCGGCATAGGCCGCCACCCGGGCGTCGTGGGTCACGAGGACGACCGTCGTGCCCTGTTCCCGCGACGCCGCCACCAGGAGTTCCATGACGTGCTCACCGCTGAGTGAGTCGAGCGATCCGGTCGGCTCGTCGGCGAACACCACCTGCGGCCGGCCGACGAGCGCCCGGGCCAGCGCTACCCGCTGAGCCTGGCCACCCGACAGCTCTCCGGATCGGCGAGCCTCGAGACCCTTCAGGTCGAGCCGCTCGAACCAGGCCCGCGCCTCTTCCAGCGCCGCCGACCGCCGCACCCCGCCGAGCAGGAGCGGCAGCGCCACGTTCTCCTCGGCGGTGAGCTCCGGCACGAGCTGGCCGGATTGGAAGACGAACCCGAACCGCTCCCGGCGCAGCGCGCTGCGCTCCGCCTCGCCCATCGTGTCGAGGCGGCGGGCCCCGAACCACACCTCGCCGCGGTCGGGGGTGAGGATGCCGGCCAGGCAGTGCAGCAGCGTCGACTTGCCCGACCCGCTCGGGCCCATGACAGCCACGATCTCGCCCGCCGCCACCGCCAGGCTGGCGCCCCGCAGGGCCGGCGTCGGCCCGAACGACTTGACCACGTCCCTCGCCGCGAGGAGCGGCGTCGCACCGTCGGGCCGCGCCGGCGGCCGGGCTCCGGTCATCCTCGTACCTCCTCGGAAAGCGGCTGGAGCCGGGCGGCGGTGATGTCGATCCACCGCAGGTCGGCCTCGAGATGGAACAACCCGTAGTCGGCCAGCAACGCGTCGACGGTGCTGCCCGTCCGGCGCATTTCGGTCAGCACGCGCATGCGCTGCAGATGGGCGGCCCGCTGGGCGTCGAGGTACCGCTCGGCCGGCCGGCCCAGAACCAGGGCCAGCGTGACCTTGGCGAAGAGGATCGTCTGGAGGTGGGGCTCCGGCTCCACCGTCTCGGCGAGCCACGCCTCCACCTCCGCCACGCCGTCGTCGGTGATGGCGTACCGCTTGCGGTCCGGGCCCGCCCCCGGTTCGGTCGGCCCGACGACCACCTTCCCGTCCCGGGCCAGGCGGGCCAGCGTGGCGTAGACCTGCCCGAACGGGAGCGGCCGGCTCCGGCCGAACAGCGCGTCGTAGTCCCGCTTCAGGTCGTAGCCATGGCTCGGCTCCCGTTCCAGCAGTCCGAGCAGCGTCACCGGTACCAGACTCATCACTGAACGTATACGCCTGGTGTATACGTCGGGTCAATGTCCGGAGGCGGAACTGCGCAGAAGCTCCTTGAAGGTCCCTTCGCGAAGCCTTGAAATCCATCTGCCGGAATTGTCGGAATTAACGCCGCTTGCGGTCCTCGTTGATCCGGGAACCCAGGGGATTTCAGCGGACGAACAGGGAGAGAACTGCTGCGCGGCGAATTGGAGCGGTGCGCGGGAAGACGGCCACCGTTCAGTTTCCGCGTGCCTCCCCGAACTCCCCGACGCGCCCGTCCGCCGTGCAGGTGGGCTCGCATCCGAAAGGTGACCGCATGTCGTTCGAGCGATCGAGCCGCCGCCGCCCCGGGCTGTGGACGACCCTCGCAGCACTGGGCCTGGCCGGCACCATGCTGGCGAGCGGCTCCCCGGCCGCCCACGCCTACGCCGATCCGAAGGATCCGACGCCGACCGAGAACTACGTCCCGGTCTCGGGCTACACCCCCGGGCCCCGGGCCGGCGGGCCGTTGACCCTCCAGACCGGCGCACTCCTCGGCGTGCACACCGATGACATCAACACGCCGATCACCTACACGGACCCGGCCACGGGCAAGACGGCAAAGCGGCCGCCCACCGTGCAGGACGAGCCGATTTACGCCTTCGAGCAGAAGCTCGGGCGGACGCTCGACATCGACAACCACTACACCAGCAACTTCGGGGATTTCTACAACGCCAACACCGGCGCCTATATCCCGATGGCGCCGGCGGTCCAGCTCGACGCCCAGGCCAACCGGATCCCGATCGTCGGGTGGAACTGCGCGGCCAACACCGACGTGACCTCCGGCAAGGTCGACAAGGAGATCGACGCCGCCGCCCAGGCGTTCAAGGCCTTCGGCCGCCAGTTCTTCATGCGTTACTGCTGGGAGATGGACGGCAGCCGGCAGCCGGCCACCGTCAACGGCAACCCCGACCAGTTCATCGCCGCCTGGCGCTACATCTACAACCGGGTCAAGAACATCGACGGCGCCACCAACGTCATCTGGCTGTGGACGGCCAATGCCAACGGCTTCAAGCTCGGCGGCTGGCCGGCCCTGGCCTCGAAGTTCTACCCCGGTGACGACTACGTCGACTGGGTCTCGTCCGACGGGTACAACTGGCACGGTGCCATCGGTCGCAGCGGGCAGGACCGCTACCGCGACCTCCTCGAGATCTACGACCAGTTCATGAAGTGGGCCCGGACCGACGACCCGTCCCACCAGCACGTCGGCTCGGCCAAGCCGATCATGGTGGCCGAGTACGGCACCCAGGAGCAGGAGGACGGCGGCGCCCTCAAGGGCGACTGGTTCCGCACCGCCCACGCCACCGTGATGCCCCGCACCGCCGACACGCCGGCCGACTGCAAGTACTGCGGTGCCATGTCCGACATCCAGGCGATGGTCTACTTCGACATCAAGGGCAAGTCGGGCGACGCCTCCGGCGGCTGGGACATCGAGACCTCGCAGCCCTCGTTCGACGCCTACAAGGAAGCGGCGCAGAACCCCTGGTTCAACCACATCGCCGACCTGACCTGGGGCCCCTACACCGGCCAGGGCGCCCAGCCCGCCGGCCCCGGCCCGCAGCCCGACCCCGGCACGACGCCCGATCCGGGCACCACGCCCACACCCGTGGTGAAGAGCAGCGACGGCAACGGCTACTGGATGCTCGGCTCCGACGGCAAGGTCTACGGCTTCGGCGGGGCCAAGTACCTCGGTGCCCCCGCGCTCCCGGCCGGCGTGACGGCCGCCGACCTCGAGTCCACCCCTGACGGCGCCGGGTACTGGATCGTCGACAGCGCCGGGACGGTGTACGCCTACGGCGACGCCACCGGGCTCGGCGGGATCGACGCCGGCCACCTGTCCCCCGGCGAGACGGTGACCAGCCTGTCCTCGACGCCGTCGGGCAAGGGGTACTGGATCTTCACCACCAAGGGCCGGGTGGCCCGCTTCGGCGACGCGGTGTTCTACGGCGACATGTCGAAGACCGTCCTGAACGGGCCGATCCTCGACTCGATCCCCACGCCGAGCGGCAACGGCTACTACATGGTCGGCTCCGACGGCGGGATCTTCTCCTTCGGCGACGCCAGGTTCTACGGCTCGATGGGGGGCAAGAAGCTCAACGCCCCCGTCCAGTCCCTCGTCCCCTTCGGCGACGGCGCCGGCTACTGGCTGGTGGCGTCGGACGGCGGCATCTTCGCCTTCGGCTCCGCGCCGTTCAAGGGTTCGATGGGCGGCGAGCGGCTGGCCAAGCCGGTCACCGGCATGGTGCCCTACGGCGACGGCTACCTGATGGTGGGCGAGGACGGCGGCATCTTCGACTTCTCCAGCTCGCAGTTCCTCGGCTCGCTCGGCGCCAACCCGCCGGTCCACCCGATCGTGTCCGTGGCGGCGCTGCGCTGATGTCCTCCACCCCCCTCTTCCCGAAGCTCCGGAAAGGAGCGACCGTGCGCCAGCGCTGGGCCGGGCTCGCCACCACGATCGCCGTCATCGCCTCGTTCCTCGCCCTGAACGGCGCCATCGAGTCCGCCAAGGCCGACGGCTCGGGCCAGACGTGGACGCTCTATGCCGCCGGCGATGTCGCCCGGGCCGACAGCGGGGCCGACGAGCAGACGGCGGCGATCATCAAGGCCGGCATCGCCGCCGATCCGGACCACACCCGGGTGGCGATGCTGGGCGACGGCGCCTATCCGGACGGGACCTACCAGACCTACCTCAGCGCCTACGACAAGTCCACCGGTCCCAACGCCACCAACGACGGCTGGGGCCAGTTCAAGGACGTGACGTACCCGACGCCCGGGAACCACGACTACGGGCAGCAGATGGGCCCGCTCGACGACGGCTACCGGCAGTACTGGGACCCGATCCTGCAGAAGATGGACAAGAGCGGCGGCGGTGACGGCGACACGCTCTCCGACCACAGCGGCTGGTACTCCGTCGACATCGGCGCCAACTGGCACCTGATCTCGCTGAACTGGGCGTGCGGCACCGACCCCAGCAAGGGCTCGGGGACCGGTTGCACCGAGACGGACCCGCAGGGCGCGTGGCTGGCCGGTGACCTCCAGCAGGCCACGGCCGGGCACAAGCACATCATCGCCATGTGGCACGGCGCCCGGTTCTTCTCGACCAACGACAACGAGGGGAACGGCAGCCCGGTGGGGCCGTCGACCGACGCCTTCAAGACCAACGCCTACTGGAAGATGCTCCAGGCATCCGGGGCCGACGTCGTCCTCACCGGCCACCAGCACGACTACGAGGTGTTCGACCACATGAGCGTGGTCGAGCCGGCCGGCGCGCCGAACACCGACCACCAGGGCACGATCGACCCGGCCGGGCCGAGGGAGTTCGTCGTCGGCACCGGCGGCGGCATCCCGTCGCACTTCGTCGTCGGCGACGCCCCGGCCACCGGCAGCGTGAAGCAGATCGACGGCCAGTTCGGCGTCCTCAAGCTGACGCTGCACGACAACTCCTACGACTGGCAGTTCATCTCGGCGGCCGACGGCAGCGTCCTCGACTCCGGCAGCGACACGACCCACGGCACGATCTCCGGCACGACGGACACGACCGCGCCGACCACGTCGACGACGGCTCCCCAGGTCGGCCCGCCGGCACCCGGGAACCGCAGCGGCTACTGGATGCTCGGGTCCGACGGGAAGGTCTACGGCTTCGGCACGGCCCAGAACTACGGCGACGCCGGCGTGATCCCCGGGGCCCAGGCGGTCCACCTCGAGCCGACCCCGTCGGGGAACGGCTACTGGATCGTCGACGACACCGGCGGGGTCTCCAGCTACGGCGACGCCGTGTACCACGGCGGGCCCGACAGCCTGTCGCTGCGCCCAGGGGAGAAGGTCACGAGCCTGTCGTCGACCGTCACCGGCCACGGCTACTGGATGTTCACCAACATGGGCCGGGTGCTCCCCTACGGCGATGCCGTGTCCAACGGCGACATGTCCACCAAGAAGCTCAACGCCCCGGTGCTCGGCTCGATCGTGACGCCGACCGGCAAGGGCTACTACATGGTGGCGGCCGACGGCGGCATCTTCTCCTTCGGCGATGCCCAGTTCTACGGTTCGATGGGCGACAAGAAGCTCAACGCTCCGGTCGAGTCGCTCGTCCCGACCAGCGACGGCCTCGGCTACTGGCTGGTGGCCTCGGACGGCGGCATCTTCGCCTTCGGCGACGCCGCCTTCAAGGGCTCGATGGGCGGCCAGCGGCTCAACAAGCCGATCACCGGCATGGTCCGCTACGCCGACGGCTACCTGATGGTCGGCCAGGACGGCGGGATCTTCAACTTCTCCAGCCAGAAGTTCCTCGGCTCCCTCGGCGCCGACCCACCGGGCCACCCGATCGTCTCCGTCGCCACGCTGGGCTGATCCGGCCGGGCCGCCCTCGTTACCACGAAGCGGACAACCGTTTCCTCGCCGCCACCCGGCGGCGAGGAAACGGGGGTTCCGCTGGCGAACTCTCCTTCTACATACGACCGAGGTGGAGGGACGGGGCATGGCAGACCCGCAGAATGGGAACGAGCCGATCGGCGGCCACCCTGAGAGCGTCGACCCGCCCTGGTTCCAGGAGCTGGTCCGGCGGGCGTTCGAGCGGGAGATGCGCCGCTACCAGAAGCTCGGCGCCGACGCCGACGAGAGCCTGGAGCGGGCCATGTGGTACGTCTTCGACCTCCGCAACAACCTCACCGAGCTCTACCAGGCCGGTGCCGCCGGCGCCGACGAGGGGCAGTAGTCCTCGCTGACTGAGCGGTCCGGGGCGGCGGCTACCCTGCCGCCCCGATGGCCACGGAGACCGACACGCACGCCCCGGTGCTCGCGTTCCGGGGCGTGACGCTTTCCTTCGACCCCGGGAGGCCCGTCCTCGCCGGGGTCGACTGGCAAGTGGCGCCGGGCGAGCGCTGGGTCGTGCTCGGCGCCAACGGGTCGGGCAAGACGACGCTGCTGCGCCTGGCCGGCGGCTGGCTGTTCCCCACCACCGGAACGGTCGACGTCCTCGGCCACCGGCTGGGGCGGGTCGACGTCCGCACCCTTCGCCGCCGCCTGGGCTATGCCAGCGGGGCGCTGACGTCCCAATTGCGCCCGAGCGTCACCGGCGTCGAGATCGTCATGGCCGCCAAGCACGCCGCCCTCGAGACCTGGTGGCACCGCTACGACGACGACGACCGGGCCCGGGCCCGGGCGCTGCTCGACCGGATGGGGTGCGGCCACCTGGCCGACCGGCCCATCGCCACCGCCTCCGACGGCGAGCGGCAGCGCGTCCAGCTGGCCCGGACGCTGATGGTCGAACCCGACCTGCTGCTGCTCGACGAGCCCACCGCCGGCCTCGATCTCGGCGGCCGGGAGGCGCTGGTCGGGCGGCTGGCCGACCTGGCCGCGGCGCCCGACTCCCCGCCCACCGTCCTCGTCACCCACCACACCGAGGAGATCCCGCCCGGCTTCACCCACGCCCTGCTACTCCGCTCGGGCCGGGTGCTGGCCGCCGGCCCGCTGGAGGAGACGGTCACCGCCGCCACCCTGTCGGCCTGCTTCGACACCACGGTGATCCTCGAACGGCGCAACGGCCGCTTCATCGCCCTGGCCGCGCCGGCCGCCCCGGCGCTGGCCGCCCCG
>Ga0070681_10006495_pt1 | contig 11377 bp, 12 predicted proteins | sample KBSC83BmetaG_FD_65650 | JGI IMG/M metagenome (GOLD analysis project Ga0070681, IMG submission 65650) | Corn rhizosphere microbial communities from Kellogg Biological Station, Michigan, USA - KBS C8-3B metaG | ecosystem: Host-associated > Plants > Roots > Rhizosphere | place: USA: Michigan...
GAGCGCCCTGAGATACAAAGCTGCAACATGGTTGATCCTTTGTGAACTGGCGAAATTCTGATTAAGTGTTTTCTTTAAACAGAATTTCCTCTGATGTGGGGATATACAAGGGGCTAGGTGGGAAAGGAAGGGTCCCACCCCTTCCTAGGCCCACTTGTTCAGAGATTCCTAGCCCGCCTTATGCCCAATCCGGAAACTTTTGTCTATAGGCGTATGGCGCTGAATTTATTACTGCCACAGCAGCGCCGGTCGCCGCCTTGTGTAAATTATGTGTACGCCAACGCACATAGATAAGGCGTACAATGGGTTGTCGTTGCTCCACGATCGTCTTCAACGCCGAGTCGCATTAAAGGAGCCTCGCGATGTCTACGCCGCATTCGCCCGACCAAAATCGTCTCCTGGCTGCGCTGCCCGCTGAGGAATATCGGCGCGTGCTGGGGCATCTGGAACTCGTATCGATGCCGCTCGGATGGGCGGTCTACGAGGCCGACGGTCCACAGGGTTACGTTTATTTTCCGACGACCAGCATCGTATCTCTGCTTTATGTCATGCAAAACGGCGCCTCGGCGGAAATCGCGGTCACCGGTAATGACGGTTTGGTCGGCATCGCGCTATTCATGGGCGGCGAAAGCACCCCGAGCCGCGCGGTCGTGCAAAGCGCGGGTTATGGCTACCGGCTTAATGCGAGCGCGCTGAAAACGGAATTCGTTCTCGGCGGCCCGCTGCAACATCTGGCGCTGCGTTACACGCAGGCCCTGATCACGCAGATGGCACAGACGGCAGTCTGCAACCGGCACCATGAGCTGGAACAGCAGCTTTGCCGCTGGCTGCTGTTGAGCCTCGACCGATTGCCGTCCAATACGCTCGATATGACCCAGGAATTGATCGCGAACATGCTGGGAGTGCGTCGCGAAGGCGTCACCGAGGCGGCGGGAAAACTGCAGGACGCCGGACTCATCAAATACGTCCGCGGCCACATCACCGTGCTTGACCGCGCCCAGCTCGAAGCGCGCGTGTGCGAATGCTATGCGGTCGTTAAAAGAGAAATGGACCGCTTGTTGCCGGACTCCATCTCACACTAATTGACTCCAAGCGCCGCACTACCAAGCTTATTTGTTCTTGTCCGGAACGCCTCCGCCTTTAAACTCGGGACTCGACGTGTCGCCTGGCTGCCCCGGTGGAGGCGACGGCGCTTGTGCCTCTTTAGGAACGTCGGGCGCGGGGGGCGGCGAAGTTGGAACGACCACTTTTTTTGAATCCTCCGATTTGACCACGGGCGACTGGGACGCAGCAGACGGCGCATCGTCTTTTTTTCCGCAGCCCCCGATCATGAGAACTGCGGCAACAGCGACCGCTACATAACTTTTCATTTTTTTCTCCGTAAAGGCGACAAATGACTTTCGAGCAAGCCCTATCTTAACGTGCGGATATGCATTGGTGCGAATCGAGCACAATGAATGGCGCTCCGGTTGATTTTATTTTGAGCTATCATTGATGACAAGCCTTGGCCATGCCGGCTATGAACAGGCGCTTCGATTGGTTGCGAAAGCAATGCCATGAGCAGCAACGGGACAGACACGATGACCGATAGCGACGCGACTCCGCAGGAGCTGGAGCTGGCTCGACTGATCGTTGCGACGCTCAATCTGGAGACAGATGCCTCGGCGATTATCCCGCTTGCCCCGCTTTACCGCGATGGATTGGGACTGGATTCGATCGATATTTTGGAGCTTGCTCTGGCCATTTCCAAGACCTACGGCGTTCAATTGCGCTCGGACGACAAGAACAATCTGAAGATATTCAGTTCCCTGCGCAGCCTGGAACAGTACATCCAACAGCATCGCACCAAGTAATGGGCCGCGGTTTTGCCTGGTTGTGGACGGTGCTTGTTGTGCTCGGGTGTTCTGGATACCAATGGCTCGTGCACTCGGCTGTTATGGAAGGACAAGCCGAGGTAGTGCGCATTTCGCTGATGATTGCGCCGCTGCTGGCGCTCGCCTACTGGGTTATGATGCGCGCCCGCAACAAGCTCTTGGGAATATTTATCCTGCTGGCAGTGAGCGCGGCGCTTTATCTGCTCGAGCACGAGAAGCATTGGGGTCTCGCCGTAGCGTATGGTATTCCCCACGCGGGGGTCTATTTGTTTTTGCTGTGGTTCTTCGGGCATACGTTGGTAACCGGGAAAGAGCCGCTTATCACCCGCCTGGCGCGGCGCGTGCACGGTTCGCTGCCGCCTGACATGGAAGCCTATACGCGCGGGGTAACTTTGGCGTGGTGTATTTTTTTTGCCGCTCAGGTAATCGCGTCGGCGCTGCTATTCAGGTACGCGTCTCTCAATATCTGGTCACTATTTATCACCATCATGAATTTCCCGCTGCTGGTGCTGATGTTCGTGAGCGAGTACGCGTATCGCTTGGCCCGCCATCGCGATTTTCCGCACGCATCGATTCTAAAATCGATACAGGCATTCGCGAGCGACGCTGCACTTTCGAAAAGCCCCAAAGCGCGTTAGGGTAATGATGCCTGTCATTCCTCTGATTCGTGATTACACCGCCGGTGCGGCGTTTGCATACCGTGACGGACGTCGCATAAGCGTGTGCGAATTCCTGCGCGACGTTGAGCAGGTGGCCGCGCTGCTTCCGCAGCGGCGGCATATTCTCAATCTATGCTCCGACCGATATCATTTTATGGTCGGATTTGCAGCGGCCTTGGTGCGCAGGCACGTGAGCCTGTTGCCTCCCAACCAAACGCCGAACTTGATCGCGCAACTGAGCGATTGTTACCCCGATCTTTATTGTCTGACCGACGCCGCTCCCGCACCCCGCTCGCTGCTGACGATTGTGTATCCGCGCGCCCGCGATGGCGCTTGCACTGAGCGACCGGTTCCGGCCATATCCGCCGCACAAGCCGCTGCCATCCTGTTCACTTCGGGTTCCACCGGACGCCCGGTGCCCAACCAGAAAACCTGGGGCGCCCTGGCCAGTGGCGCGCGCACGGAGGCTGATCGTCTCGGCACGCGCGAGTTTCCCGGCCTGGTCATCGTCTCAACTGTGCCGCAGCAGCACATGTACGGACTGGAATCCACGGTATTAATGGTCATGCAAAACGGCCTGGTGCTGCACGCGGGGCGGCCGTTTCACACCGCCGATATCGCCGCGGAGCTGCAGGCCCTGCCGCAGCCGCGCGCCCTCGTCACAACGCCGATACATCTGCGCGCGCTGGTGGCTGATACGGCCCACCTACCGCGCGTGAATTTTCTGCTGAGCGCAACAGCGCCGCTGAGTCCACAACTGGCGGCAGAGGCCGAATCGCGCTTTGCCGCACCGCTGTATGAGATTTACGGCTGCACCGAGGCGGGTCAGGTCGCGACCCGGCGCACCGTCAAGACCACGGAATGGCGGATTTTGCCCGAGCTCAGGCTGCGCCAGGATGCCACAGGAACGTGGGTCCGCGGCGGCCATGTGGAAACGGAAGTGCTGTTACATGATGTGATCGAACTCTTAAGCAGCGAGACTTTCTTGCTGCACGGCCGAACCACCGACGTTGTGAATATCGCGGGCAAACGGACTTCGCTCGCGCATCTCAACCATCACCTGAATGCGATCGCAGGGGTACGCGATGGCGTGTTCGTCATGCCTGAAGAAGCAGGCGGGACGGTAACCCGCTTGACCGCTTTGGTGGTGGCGCCAGGGCTCTCGCGCGCAACAGTGATGAACGCGCTGCGCCAAAGCATAGACGTCGCATTCCTGCCGCGCCCGCTTGTTTTCGTCGAATCCCTGCCGCGCAACGACGCCGGTAAACTGCCACGCGACGCGCTGCACCAGTTCATCACGCGCAACGCGCTAAAAGCGGGGTAGCGTGGCCAGATTCGAGCGCATGTTGGCACTCGACCATCGGGCGGCAGAAGGGCATTTCCCGGGCAATCCGATCATTCCGGGGGCAGTGCTGTTAAGCGAAGCATTGAAAGCCATCGAAACCGGCTTCGCTACAGCCTTGCTTCCATGCCAGATCAAAGCCGCGAAGTTTTTCTATCCGGTCCGACCCGGCGACCACCTTTTGATCGAGTGCAGCGGTGAAGTGGCGGGCGAGATGAGATTCGCATGCACGGTCGGCGACAAAACGGTGTTGACCGCCTATATAAAATGCGACGCCGTACTGACACCGACATAGATAGCGCGCCGGTCCCGGAATGGGTGGTACAACCCGAACGCAGCAATGCGGTGGCGCTGCGCTTGATCGTGTGGGTTGCGTTGAAGCTGGGCCGCCCTGCTGCGCGGTTGCTGCTCTACCCGATCTGCCTGTACTTCATGATCGTCTCACGCCGAACACGCGCGGCGTCAAAAAAATACCTGCGTATAGTACTTGATCACGAACCTGGTTTTGCAGAGGGATTTCGTCACTACCATTGCTTCGCCGCCGCCCTTCTTGACCGCGTTTTTCTGTTCAACGACCAATATGCTCGCTTCGACGTGAGCGTATACGGCGAAGAAATCGTCGCCGATCTGGTAATGCGCGGTGAAGGGTGCCTTTTGCTGGGCGCGCACCTGGGCAGCTTCGAAATTATTCGCGCGCTGAGCCGGAAATGCCCGGGAGTGCGGGTAAGCCTCGTGATGTACGAAGACAACGCGAGGCAATTCAACTCGGTGTTGCGCGCCGTAAACCCCCACCTCTTTCTGCGCGTGATCGCGTTGGGCCAGGTGGATTCGATGCTGAAAGTTGAAGCGGCGTTGCAATGCGGCGACTTTGTCGGCATGCTGGGCGATCGAACGATCCAGGACGAAGGCACCGTCGCCTGCGAGTTTCTCGGCGAGCAGGCCCGCTTTCCCATCGGCCCGTTTCGCGTCGCCGCCATGCTGAAACGGCCAATCGTGCTGATGTTTGGTTTATATCGCGGCGGCAATCGCTACGACATCTTTTTCGAGCGGCTGGCCGACATACGGGAAGCGCCGCGCATGCAACGCGATCGTTTTCTCGAGCAATCGCTGCGGCGCTACGTTGCACGGCTCGAGCACTATTGCCGGCTTGCGCCCTACAACTGGTATAACTTTTATGACTTCTGGAAGTAGGCCCTTCATGCACCGTGTGGCGGGCGCGCTCATCATTGCCGCCTTTGGGGCCGCCCTGGCGGCCGCAGCCGCGGCCCAGGCCGCTCCTGCTGCGACGTGGGGAATCGACGAGCTCATGCAAAATCTCGCGCGCGTGAAAATCGCCAAGGCAAAGTTCGTCGAGCGCAAGTATCTGTCGATGCTGAATGCGCCGCTGGAATTCTCCGGTACGCTCATTTACACCGCGCCCGGGCGCCTGGAAAAACACACGCTGCTGCCCAAACCGGAAAGTCTCGTGCTCGACCACGATACGCTCACCCTGGAGAACAAGGCGCGGAATCAGCGCCGCACGCTGCGCCTGCAGGACTATCCCGTGATCTGGGCATTTGTGGAAAGCATCCGTTCGACGCTGGCGGGCGATATGCAAACGTTGACCCGTTTCTACCGGACCAGCCTGGAAGGCGGCGAAGATCAATGGCGTTTGTCGCTTACGCCGGCCGAACCGAAAATGCAGTCGATGGTGAGCGAAATCCGCATCGGCGGCAGCAGGAACCGGATCCGGACGATCGAAATCATTGAAACGGAGGGAAATCGCTCGGTGATGACGATTACCGAGGATGAGTCGTGAGCTTGTCCGCACGCTGGGTGATCGGCACCTGGCTCGCACTTTTGCTCGCTTGCATCGTCGTCATCAGCCGTACCGAGATTCGTACCGATCTGTCCGCTTTCCTGCCGAGCTCTCCGACACCGGCGCAGCAAATCCTCGTCGACCAATTGCGCGACGGCGTAGTGTCGCGCCTCATACTGATCGGCATCGAAGGCGGCGAAACGCCGGCGCTGGCCCTTGCCAGCAAACGGCTTGCGCGGCAACTGCGCCAACAGCAGAGCTTCGCGACGGTCGATAACGGCGAAGACGCGGCTTTCACGCGCGACCGCGAATTTTTGTGGCGTAATCGTTATCTGCTGAGTCCGGCCATCAGCGCTGAACACTTTTCCAGTGCTGCATTGCGTGCAGCGCTCGAGGATGATCTGCAGTTGCTGGGCTCACCCGCCGCTATGCTGTTGCAGCGCGTGCTGCCCAACGATCCGACCGGCGAGTTGCTGCGCCTGTTGGAGCAGTTTGAAGGACTCGCCAAGCCCGACTCGCGCGAGGGCGTATGGTTTTCAAAAGACGGCAAGCGCGCGTTGTTGGTCGCGCAGAGCCGCGCCGCAGGTTACGATCTCGACGCGCAGGAACAGGCTCTCAAGTCGATTCGGGATGCTTTCTCGAACGCTCCGGCGGCCGGAAATATCGCCGCGCAAAAACTGCTGTTGAGCGGACCCGCGCTTTTTTCGGTGAATTCCCGCGCAAGCATCAAGACCGACGCATGGCGATTTTCCCTCATTGCCACAGTGCTCGTCGCAACGCTGCTGCTCGCGCTTTATCGCTCCTGGCGCGTATTGGTGCTGGGACTTTTGCCGGTCGCGAGCGGCGCGCTCGCGGGAATCGCTGCGGTAAGCCTGGGATTCGGATCAGTGCACGGCATTACGCTGGGGTTTGGGGTTACGCTGATCGGCGAAGGTGTGGACTACGCGATCTACCTGTTCACTCAGATCGCTCCCAGAACAACGCCGGAAAAAACACTCGACCGCATCTGGCCTACGCTGCGCTTGGGCGTGCTCACGTCGATCTGCGGCTTCAGTGCAATGCTGCTATCCAGTTTCCCCGGACTCGCGCAACTGGGACTTTTTTCCATTGCCGGACTGATAGTCGCAGTGGCAGTTACGCGTTATGTGCTGCCAATACTGCTGCCATCAGGATTTACGGTGCATGCGACGGCGGTTCTCGCACCGGCGGTCGCTACCGTGGTGCGACGGGCCCCGCGTCTGCGTCTGCCGCTCATACTGGTAGTCGCGCTCGCCGCGGCTTTCCTGATCGTGCAGCGTGGCGCACTGTGGAGCGGCGATCTGGCGAGTTTGAGTCCGATTGCGATCAGCGACCAGCGTCTCGATGCGCAACTGCGCCGTGATATCGGCGCGCCCGATGTGCGTCATCTGATCGTCGTCACGGCTGAAAACCAGGATCTCGCGCTTGAAGCCGCCGAAAAAGCGGCGGCGGCGCTGCAGAGATTGTCGCAGCGGGGCTTGCTCGAAGGTTTCGAATCGCCGGCTTTGTACCTGCCCAGTCTCGCCGTGCAGCACGCACGCCAGGCGGCGTTACCCGAGCCGTGGGCATTGCGCGCGAATCTGCAACACGCGCAGCAAGGTCTGCCATTCCGCGCCGGTTTGTTCGAGCCTTTCGTGCGCGATGTGACCGCGGCCAAGCAGCAGCCGCTGCTCAATCGCGACAACCTTCAGGGTACGAGTCTCGCGTTAAAGCTTGATTCGCTGCTGGTCAAACGCAGTAATGGTTGGGCGGCGATGCTGCCGTTGCGCGGCGTAGCCGACGCCGCGGCGCTGGGTCAGGAAATCGAGCAGCCGGCACGGAAACAAGCCGTGCTGCTCGATCTGAAGCGCGAATCCGACCAGTTGTACCGGACCTACCGCCGGGAAATCACCCATTACTCGTTGCTGGGCGCCGGTGTCATTGCATTGCTGCTGCTCATAAGTCTGCGCTCCGCGCGCCGCGTGTTCGACGTTATGGCGCCGCTCGCCGCGGCGGTGATCGTCACCGCAGGCGTGCTCGTGCTAACCGGGACCGCGCTTTCCATTTTCCATTTGATTGGCCTGTTGCTGGTGGTCGCGGTCGGTTCCAATTATGCGTTATTCTTCGATCGTCAAACGGCTTCTGCGCAGGATAGAGAGCGCACCATCGTTTCGCTGGTGTTTGCCAACGTGACGACCGTCATTGGCTTCGGGCTGCTCGCTTTTTCGAAAGTGCCGGTACTGAATGCAATCGGTTCGACGGTCGGTATCGGTGCGATCCTGAGTCTCGTGTTCTCAGCGATTCTGATTACGCGCGCACACGATACAGCGGTGAGCCGCTGCTGAACCCATGAAATTGACGCGGCATTGTTTATGTTGTGTTCTGAGCACCAGCCTGCTAGCAGGCTGGTTATTCTCTGTGCTGGATGTTACGGTCATCGCGCCACGCGAGTGCCTATGGATGCAATTTATGACTTAGTGTCTCAGCCAAGCGCCGAGCGCATCATGCTGGTCATGCTGCCGGGCGTAAGGGATCGGCCGCAGGACATGGTCGAGCACGGCATGATCAGCGCGCTGCGCGAACGCGGCGTGCCCGTTGACGCGGTCGCGGTCGATGCGCACCTCGGCTATTACCTCGAGCGCAGCTTCATCGAGCGCCTGAGCCATGACATCATCACGCCGATGCGCGCCCAAGGTTACGCCCGCATCTGGCTCGTGGGAATTTCGCTTGGCGCAATGGGAGCGCTGATTTATGCGCGCGCGCACGCGAACGAGATCGAGGGCGTGATTGTGCTCGCGCCTTTCCTCGGCGTACAGGGAATAATCGCCGAAATTGAGCGCGCGGGAGGGCTCAGTCAATGGCAGCCCGGCGCGATCGCGTCAGACGATGACGAACGTTTGCTGCTGGCATGGCTCAAGGCGTATCAAGCCGATAATCCCGCTTTGCCGAAGCTCTATCTGGGCTACGGCCGCGATGACCGGTTTGCACCGGCGAGCCAACTGCTCGCGCAGCGTCTGCCCGCGGCCCACGTCGCAATTACACGCGGCGGCCACGATTGGGCAACCTGGATGGATTTGTGGCGGCGCCTGCTCGATCAGGAGGTGTTCACTGCCGGCAAAAAGGCCGCGCGCGACTCCGCAGCTTTCTCACATAAACTTTTGAACGAATGACTCACAACGCGCGTCACGCGAGTAACGCGGTACCCATGACTCTCAAAACGGATCATCCGACGCCGGCGGAGAACGGCGTATGGCGGCCTGCGCCCGCCATACGCGTGTCGATGTTGTTGCACGCGCTGGCCGTCATGGTGCTGATAATCGAGCCGTCATGGTGGTTGTGGGTCGTGGAGTTATTGGTCGGTAACCACCTTGTGTTGACCGCCGCGGTGCTATGGCCGCGCGGGCGCATGCTCGGCCCCAATCTGACTCGCCTCCCGGCATCTGCCGTTGCACGCGGCGAGATCTGCCTGACTTTTGACGACGGCCCCGACCCGCAAGTGACCCCGCAAGTGCTCGAGCTGTTGAATCGTTATGGCGCAACCGCGAGTTTCTTCTGCATCGGTGAAAAAGCCGCGGCTTTTCCCGCGCTCGTCACAGAAATCGCGCGCTGCGGCCACAGCATCGAGAATCACAGTTATCGCCATGCACACGCATTTGCGTTCTATGGAATCGCCCGGCTGCGGCGCGAAATCGCAGCGGCGCAGGCGGTCATTGCCGGCATTACCGGCCGGCCTCCGGTTTTTTTTCGCGCACCCCTCGGTTTCCGCAGTCCATTGCTCGATCCGGTGCTGGCAAAGTTCGGACTGCGCTATGTTTCGTGGACGCGACGCGGCTATGATGCCGTGCGCGGCAACCCTGCGCAGGTGTTGCGGCGTCTCACACGCGGGCTTGCCGCGGGTGACGTGCTCCTGCTGCACGACGGCGCATACGCGCGTACGGATGCGGGCGAGCCGGTCGTGCTTGCCGTGCTGCCCGCCTTGCTCGAGAAATTGGCGGCGCTCGGGCTCAAATCCGTTTCATTGCCGATCGGGTGCGAGCGCGCGCCTGCCGCTCAGCTTCATTAACCTCATGCAGCCTCTGGCCATCAACCATTTCTCCATCGTAACGAGCCTCGGCGCGGGTTCAGCGGCGACGTTTGAAGCGCTGCGGCAGCGGCGGTCCGGTTTGGTCGCGTGCGATTTTGAAACCGCCGTGCTCGACACCTACATCGGACAAGTTCAGGGACTCGATGAATACCGCGTTCGATCCGATCTCGGTATATATGACTGCCGCAATCACCGGCTGGCGCAGATGGGCCTCGAGCAGGACGGATACGCCGCCGCCGTCGCCGCCGCGCGTGAAAAATACGGGGCCGCGCGCATCGGAGTCTTCATGGGAACGAGCACCTCGGGCATCCTGCAGACCGAGCTCGCGTATCGCCGGCGCGATCCACAGACAGGGGCGTTGCCGGCGGATTTTCGCTATGCCGAAACGCAGAACAATTTTGCGCTAGCCGATTTCGTCCAGCGCTATCTGGGCTTGCAAGGCCCGGCGTGGGTGGTTTCGTCCGCGTGTTCTTCATCGGCCAAAGTCTTCGGCCATGCGGCGCGCATGATCGCAGCCGGAATCTGTGACGCCGCCGTGATCGGCGGTGTGGACTCGCTGTGCCTGACGACGCTGTACGGCTTCCACTCCCTGGGACTGCTCTCGCGTGCGCCGTGCCGGCCTTACGACGTGGCGCGCGACGGCATATCCATCGGTGAAGGCGCGGGCTTCGCGCTGCTCGAGCGCGCGGCCGAGAAGACGGCGAACTGCACCAGCCTTCTGATCGGAATCGGAGAAAGCTGCGATGGCTACCATATGTCGGCGCCGCATCCCGACGGAACGGGAGCGCGGCTCGCGATGCAAACTGCGCTCGATTCCGCCGGGCTCAAGCCTGCGGATATCGACTATCTCAACCTGCATGGGACCGCTACGCCGAGCAACGATGCGAGTGAAGATAAAGCCGTTTACGATGTGTTCGGCAGCGCGATGCCGAGCAGCTCCACCAAGGGATCGACGGGCCACCTGCTGGGGACGGCTGGAATCATCGAAGCTATCATTTCGATGCTCGCGATTGAACATGATCTGCTGCCCGGCAGCGTACACACTCAAAATGTCGATCCCGCGCTGCATGCCAATTATCTGATCGAAAACCGCGACGCGCGCGTGCAGCGCGTGCTGAGCAACTCGTTCGGCTTCGGCGGCAGCAATTGCAGTCTCGTTTTCGCGGCTGCCAGCTGATGCGCGTATTCGTCGAGGGCGTGGGTTTGCTCGGACCCGGATTGAATGGCTGGCAGGCCAGCCGTGTATTGCTCGCGGGCGACGCAGATCATATCGACATGCCGACCGTCGTAACCGTGGACGAGTCGCTGCCCGCCGCGGAACGGCGCCGCATCGGCCTGCCGGTCAAGCTTGCGCTGGCTGCGGGACGCGCAGCGTTCGCCCATGCCCAACGTGACGCCGCGACCACCGCGACGGTTTTTACGTCTTCCGCCGGCGACGGCGACAATATTCACCATATCTGCTCGACGCTCGCGTCCCCGCAACGCGACATATCACCGACTCGATTCCATAACTCCGTGCATAACGCGGCCGCCGGATACTGGAGCATCGCCACCCGATCCCACGCGCAGTCGACGAGCCTGTGCTGCTACGACGCGAGCTTCGCGGCAGGACTTCTCGATGCG
>Ga0070681_10006497_pt1 | contig 11377 bp, 11 predicted proteins | sample KBSC83BmetaG_FD_65650 | JGI IMG/M metagenome (GOLD analysis project Ga0070681, IMG submission 65650) | Corn rhizosphere microbial communities from Kellogg Biological Station, Michigan, USA - KBS C8-3B metaG | ecosystem: Host-associated > Plants > Roots > Rhizosphere | place: USA: Michigan...
GCCCCGAGGCCCGCGCCGGTGACGGCAGCCCGCTGCAGGAAGCCACGACGCGACGTCGAATTGCCTGAAGATTTAGCCATTTTACAGTCTCCTCCCGTTATTCGGTCGATCCCCGTAGGCCACTATCTCCGCCTTTGGTCGGGGTCGCCTTAGCCCGAATTATTGATGCAGATTAACAAAAAAGAAGGGCCATAGGCCAGAAGGTGGGGGAAATGCAGGGTTTGGTGCGCAAGATCGTGGGCGATCGCTGGGACGGTCCGTTCGTCGCGCGGTTGCGCCGGTACGTTGAGTTCAGTGCCTCTGACATTGACGATCTGCGCGGCCTTCTCGAGAGCGAGCAGTGCGTGCGCAAACGCCGCGACGTCGTGGTCGAGGGCGACGGCTGTGCCAAGCTGAGCTTCGTGAAGGACGGCTTCGCCGCGCGCTACAAGGTGCTGAGCAACGGCAAGCGCCAGATCGTCAACATCATCGTGCCGGGCGATGTGATCGGCCTGCCTGGCGCCTTCCTCGACACCGCCTCGTTCTCCGTCGTGGCGCTCACCGACATGAAGCTCGAGGTCTGCGCCCTCGACGACTATGTGGCGCTGAGTTATCGCCGCCCGAAGTTCGGGCTCGCGCTGGGCTGGCTCGCGGTCCATGAGGCCACGACCTATGCCGAGCACATCGTCGACATCGGCCGGCGCACCGCCATCGAGCGCGTGGCGCATTTCCTGCTCGAGATCCACGCCCGCCTCGCCGCCGTCGGCCGCGCCGCGGCAACGGCGTTCGACCTGCCGGTGTCGCAGGAGATCATGAGCGACGCGCTCGGCCTCAGCGTCCCGCACATCAACCGCATGCTGGCCGAGCTGCGCGAGAGCGGCATGATCGGGCTGGCCGGCCGGCACGTGAGCTTCGCCGACGTAAAGCGCATCCAGCAACTTGCGCACTTCGAGCCGGCACGGCTCACGCGCATCCCCACGCCGTCGCGGCCGGCGGCGGCTGCCCTGGTGACCAAGCGCGCCCACGCGGTCGATCGTCACGTGGGCCCTGTCTGAATTGTCGGCAGTCCCGCGCGGCCGCACTATGGTGCGGTCGCCTCCAGGAGGACCGCCATGGATCCCGTGATCCGCACCAAGGACGCCTATCACACGCGCACGACCGCCGAGATGAACCGGCATCTCGTCCCGCCGCCCTGGGACCTGCGCGAGAAACTGGCGCTGACCTGCCGTATCCTGGCCGACGAAGGCCATGAATCGGCGATCGCCGGCCAGATCACGGCGCGTGGCGAGACGCCGGGCACCTACTGGATGCTGAGCTTCGGCCTGGGCTTCGACGAGGCCCAGCCCTCCAACATCGTGCTGGTCGACGACGACCTCAACCTTCTCGAGGGCGACGGCATGGTCAATCCGTCGAACCGCTTTCACCTCTGGATCTATCGCCACCGGCCGTCGGTCAACGCCATCGTCCACACCCACCCGCCGCACGTCTCGGCGCTGTCGATGATCGGCCGGCCGCTGGTCGCCTCGCACATGGACACCTCGATGTTCCATGGCGACTGCGCGTGGCTGCCCGAGTGGCCCGGCGTGCCGATCGGCGACGAGGAAGGGCGCATCATCAACGAGGCCCTTGGCGACAACCGCGCGATCCTGCTCGCCCACCACGGCCAGCTGGTGGCGACCGGCACCATGGAGGAAGCCTGCGTGCTGGCGATCTTCATCGAGCGCGCGGCCAAGCTGCAGCTGATGGCCGAGGCCGTGGCGCCGATCAAGCCGATCGATCCCGAGCTGGCGCGCGAGGCCCACGACTACCGCCTGAAGCAGCGCGCGGTCGGCGCGACCTTCCACTACTTCGCCCGCCGCACCCTCAAGAAGAACCCGGACGCCCTGGGCTGAGCGTGCCCTGACGGACGCAGGCGGTCAGGCGCCCTGGATATCCGACGACTGGATGCGCTTCACGCCGGCGTCCGCCATCTGCTTCCATGCCGCGGCCAGCGAGTCATTGAGATCGATGCCGCGCGTGGCGTTCTCGATCACATAGACCGCGAAGCCGAGCTTGCGCGCATCCAGCGCCGTCCAGGCGACGCAGAAGTCCGTCGCCAGACCGCAGACAAACACCGTGTCGATTCCGCGCGCCTTCAGATAGGCCGCGAGCCCGGTCGAGGTCTTGCGGTCGGCTTCCTCGAACGCCGAATAGCTGTCGACGTCCTTGTGGAAGCCCTTGCGGATGATGAGCTCCGCGTTCGGCAATTTCAGGCCGTCGACCAGGGTGGCGTCGTCGGTGCCCTGCACGCAGTGGTCGGGCCACAGTACCTGCGTGCCGTAGCTCAGCTGGGTGGTCTCGAACGGCTTCTTGCCGGGATGGGCGCTGGCGAAGGAAGTGTGCTTCGGCGTGTGCCAATCCTGCGTCACGACGATGTTCTCGAAGGCAGGCGCGAGACGATTGACGATCGGCACGATCTCCGCGCCGCCCTTGACCGGAAGCGTGCCGCCGTCGACGAAGCATTTCTGGATATCGACCACGATCAAGGCGCTGCTGGCCGTCGGCTTGACCTTGTCGGCTGCCAACACTTTGCGACCAATACCGAGGCCGCAGGCAAGGCTCGCAACGGCCGTGAACTGGAGGACGGACCGCCGAGACAGGCCAGATGCGATCATGGGACGCTCCCTTCGTGGAAACGTCTCAGTCTAGCCCGCGCGAGCGACAGGGAAAGTGGCGGAGAGGGTGGGAAACTTCCCAGTACTCCGTAGCCCATTGAAATCGCTAGCAAATATCGGCCGTTTTTCATCTGCCTCGTAGCAGTCCGCCGTGGCAGCAGCAATGGGTGATAAGCTGTGCCATGGACAATTCCGTTATCTTGAACATCCGCGCACTCGCCCAGCAGCGACTCATCCAGAGGCTGGAAGAGGCGACCAAGGAAAGCAACAAGCTTCACAGCACCGTGCTGGCGTCGGGCGCGATCAACAATAGTCGGTCTCTGTTTCAATTTGTCGATCACTGGCGATCGGTGGTCGATGACTACCGGCTGGACCTTCAGGCAATTTGGTCTGACCGGGTGAACCGACTGATCCCTCGCCTGGACGAAGCGCAGCGCAGCGCCTGTGTCGAAGCAACGCTCGCCTCGTTCGACGATGGCTGCAAGAACATACAAGCCCGCCTCGAACATGTGCTGCAATTGATATCAAAACGCTTTATCGGCTCCGTCTCCAACATCAATGCCTGGCAGCAACTGCAGCCGAATTTTGAGTCGCGGCGTCAGGGCTTGCGCGCGGACTTGGAGTTAAGGCTGGCTGAGCATGAGTTGCCCTCGGACGACGGGAACACCACCGGAGCGACAGCCTCGGGTCATCGCCTGGCAGCGGTACTCTTTGGTGATATTGTGGGTTCATCGGCGAGAATGGGAGCTGACGAGTCGGCCATGCTGGCAGACCGGGCGGCGCTTCTCCAAATCGTTGAGGCCAGCACAAAGCGTCACGGCGGGCGGCTGGTGAATACGATGGGCGACGGTTTCATGCTTGAGTTCCCAAGCGCCGTTGACGGCATGGCAGCGGGAATGGACATTCAGGCGAGCGCGCGCGTGCCCCTCCGTATTGGCCTCAATGTTTGCGATGTTGTGATTGCGGGCGATGACATCTTGGGCGACGGCGTGAATATCGCGAAGCGCCTCGAAGAGCGAGCAAGTGTCGGGCACATCTGCCTTCCAGACTTCGTGGCCGGGGATCTAGTCAACAAGTTCAAGTTCCTACCGAAGGACTTGGGCGAGGTGACATTCAAGAATATTGGCAGGGCTATTCGAATTGTTGAGGTCGATCCGCAAGCGCCACGCCTTGTCGCTACATCGTTAGGCTGAGACGCCGAGATAGGCGGACTTGCCCGCAGGTGCGCCGAATATGTTTATCCCCAGTAAGCTGGGTGCTTAAGGCGCGGCTATGCGGTTCATCACCAACTAGGGTTAAAGCGCGGACCGCGCCTATTCTGGTTGGTCCGGCTTCAAGAAGGGCTTTAGCTTCTTTTCGATGAAAGTATTGGGTCGCCATCCCTTTACCAAGCGGTCGATCACAAAAGTATCTAGCGCGGACCAGGTGAGACCAGCTGCCGTACTAACGCCTGGCGGCAGTAGCGCATCAATAACCGCCCCACCTAGATTCACTACGCCGAAGCGAACCGTCTTAGGCGCAAGTTAATCCAGCCAAGTGCCTTTCTTTACCTCGTTCGTGTATGCCCGAATTAAGCCAACGTCGGGGTTCGCATCGCGTAGCATCTCTTTGAACTTGCGCGCCCTATCCATTAAATCCAAAAACTCTGAGAACTTTCGTGCCTTCGAGTTGACGACAGCGCGCAGCGCAAATGCGTCACCGAGAATCACTTGGTTGAAGTCGGCAATGGCCGCATCGCTGCGGGAAAGCCCCAGCGCATTGGGGCTACCTTGCGCGCGCTCGCCGCCTTATCCCATATGATGACCGGCAGCAGGCTGTTCACCAGATAGGTGGCGATCTCGCCCGTTTCGCCCTGGCCATCGCGGCCATCTTTCTTGCCGACGCCGCCGGAGTCGATGAAGGCTGTCGAGAAGGCGACGATCTGCGCCCACGACACCATGGACGTGAATTTCCCACACATGTTGGAACGCTAACACGAAGATATTTTCGAGCCTAAATCCGGAAAGCGAGTCGGAGCTACTCAGTACAAAATGCGCTTTTTGTACTGAGTAGCCGGAAGGAATGTGCAGCCTCTAGACTTTTGTCGTGTCGAAACCGAGCGTTTATCGAAAAGAATTGGCAGCGCCCGATTTCTTGGGGCGCCACAACCTTAGAGCGATAAAACAATTCAGAATGTTGGCCCCCGGGGATACGATAAACTCGTAGAAACGTTGTCGCCGGGGTTGGTTAATGGATGAACATAGTCCGCGCGGATTGAAAAGGCGATTCGGAACGATACCAGATAGGCAGCTGCGACAAAGGACGGTCGCAATCGCGCGTTCCAGCGATCTCCCACTTGTCCATGTGACACATGTTGGTTCAGCGCGTGAGATTCTTAAGAGTCGTAAGTTAGAGACCAGAGCTTGTCCCGTATTCAAGAAGTCTCTTCTCTACTTTTTCATTGCTAAGCCGGCATATCGCTTAAGAGGCGGGGATGCGAAGTCTCATCAGGTAAATCGTTTTCCCTTTGTGTTTCTGGTCTCTCCGAACGCCGTTAAGACTCCCTATCATGTATATCCATTTGATACCGGAGGTGCAGCATCGGGAGCGTTTGACGAAGCGGCCGATAAATTTGTCTTTCTCGAGGACTATGAACTGGAAACGAATTTCAATGCCGCCGCGGGGCACATTGAATGGGCCTTTGGTGGTTTGGAAGCTTATCTAGATGGAGATGTTCGAAAGGACATTTCGGAGGGCGTGCCGGAATTCGAGACTGTTACTCGGAGCTTCGTGGATATCGCCAAGTTGGCGGGAGTCGGTAGCAATAGACCTGACTGGCGAGCATCAGCGGTCGAGATTGCATCCAGCCAGGATGTTAACTTGAAAGGGAACATCGAACTCGCAATATTTCCACTTCAGTACTTGGAAGACGGACAGCTCAATGTCCAGCTGATGACTTGGCTAAATGACTACAGCATTGCTTGGGAGGCGTACAACTGGCAGCCGAACAAAACGCCGAATGAATTCCAGGAAGTCATTAGCCTTATCGTACGGCGACACCTTCGGACGCGGGGATCACTATGACTCGCCCTTTTGCTGCTATTTCATCACTCACGCTATGCGGATATGTACCACTGGGTGAGTCGGGCTTTGCGCTTCCATGTTTCGCGGCTTCTCCACGCCCCAACAATTGGTACACTGCACGAGCTGTGGTTGAGGGCGACCATTTAGCCGACATTGTCAGTTTCGAGCAATTTAGATCTGACGAAATCCAAATTCTTAGCTCTGATCTACAGCGCCCGGTTTCAATTGGACAACCATGGTGCGATGTTTTTTTATGCCGGCAATCACCTTATGTCGGGACGCCCGAAGAACTATGGAATGATTTAAGGGCAGAATTTTCGTGGCTGGCACAGACTGCGCCACTCAGTACGCTTGATCTTGGAATGTGGGTGGAATCGGCACCTCACACAGAGCTTGTGAACGGCGCAATGGCCTTTCTCAGAACACGGTATGGTGCCTCCAAGGCGGAAGCTTGGAAGCGTGACTCTTTGTTTCGTGAAGCTGCGTTAGTTCGCATGAGAAGACATCTCACTAATCGTGGGCTTGTCGATCTACGAGACGTGCCGGATATCGAAGTGGTCCCTTTGGAAAAAGGCTTATCGATAGAGATTCCCGACCGTTTGGTGGCCGCGTTGATGAAACATGGCGACTTTCTACTCTTTCTCGATGACCTTCGAGGCATCGCTAACACTTATGAGATAGCACTCGATCGTTTTGATTGGTCCAAATTAGCGAAGAAGACAAAGGATGTATCAAGGCGGCAGGGCTGGTTAAGACCTGATGCTGTTGGGGTGGGCGACCAACTCTGGAGTCCAAGAATAGCCGTTGTTGGTGTTGGCGGCTCTGGTGGAAATGCCGTCAACAAGATGATCGCGGCCGCGCTCGAAGGTGTGGAATTCATTGTCGCAAATGCCGATGCCCAAGCGCTTGGACAGTCGCTCGCCGACCGTCGGGTTCAGCTCGGCATCAAGGTGACGCAGGGACTGGGCGCCGGTGCGCGTCCCGAGGTCGGCCGTCAGGCCGCGGAGGAGGCGCTGCCGGAAATCCTCCAGCTCCTAGATGGCGCCAACATGGTGTTCGTCACGGCGGGCATGGGCGGTGGCACCGGTACCGGTGCGGCACCGGTAATCGCCGCAGCGGCGCGCGAGCAGGGCATCCTCACCATCGGCGTCGTCACCAAGCCGTTCCACTTCGAGGGCCGCCGCCGCATGCAGTCGGCCGAGCAGGGTATCCTCGAGCTGGAGAAGGTGGTCGACACGCTGATCGTCATCCCCAACCAGAACCTGTTCAAGATCGCCAACGAGAAGACGACGTTCGCCGACGCCTTCAAGATGGCGGACGACGTGCTTTACAAGTGCGTGCGCGCAATTACGGACCTAATGGTGATGCCGGGTCTCGTTAATCTTGACTTTGCTGACATTCGCAACATTGTCCGAGCAGGTGGCTCATCGGTGTTCGGCACTGCCGATGCTGAGGGTTTGGCCCGGGCGCGCATTGCGGCAGAGCACGTAAGCTCTAGTCTATTGTTAGATGATCAATCGATCGGGAATGCGAAGGGCTTGCTCATCAATATTACAGGTGGCCTCGACATGACCCTGCATGAGGTCGACGAGGCGACCAATCGCATTCGCGAAGAAGTCGACGCCGACGCCAACATTATCTTTGGCTCGACCTTCGATGCCTCGATGCACGGCCGCTTGCGTGTCTCCGCCATTGCAACTGGTATTTCCTCGGCAATGGATTCTCGGAAATTGCATGTACAGGTCAAAGAAGCTGAGCCGGCACAGTCGAGCGCTCCGATATTTGACAAGGAAATCGTTAAAGTTTTAGCCGGTGATTTAGAGGTTCGCCTTGCGCGAACCGCAGCGGAGATCGATGCAGCGCAAGCGCTGCGCTATCGGATATTTTATGAAGAAATGAAAGGGCAGCCCCCGGCTGAAATCGCCGCACGCCAGCGCGACTTCGATGCCTTCGACGATGTCTGTGATCACCTGCTGGTATTGGATCGTCGGCGTGGCGAGGGTCCCGAAAGCATCATGGGCACGTACCGGCTGATCCGCCGCACTGCTGCCGCCAAGGTGGGCCAATTCTACTCTTCCGCCGAGTACGACATTCAAAAGGTGCTCGACTACCCCGGCGAAGTGTTAGAGCTCGGACGTTCTTGCATCGCCAAAGAAATGCGCAACACAGCAACCATGCAAATGCTGTGGCGCGGCATCGCGGTCTATGCCTACCATTACAACGTCAAGGTCATGTTTGGTTGCGCGACATTAGCCGGTACGGATCCTTCGCAACATGCGGCGGCCATGAGCTACCTTTACCACAATTATCTTGCTCCACCGGAGATACGTGTTCGCGCTCTAGAAAGTCGATACGTAAAGATGGATGTGCTTAATGTCGGCACGTACGATCCTCAGAAAGCGCAGGCGCAGGTCCCCCCGCTGATCAGGGGCTACCTCCGGCTCGGAGGTTCTGTGGGCGATGGCGCAGTGATTGATTCCGAGTTCAACACTACTGACGTATTCATCATCCTAAAGACGGAACTCGTGACAAAGAAATACTTGAAGCATTATGATTCAATACGTCTAGTTGATGACGAAAAGGCGCAAGCGTTGGAGTAACTCAGCACAAAAACTCGGCTTTGTACTGGGTTGATGTCCCAAGCACTTTCCTACACTGGCATGCTGACCGCGGAGATCAGCGGCGTTTGGAGGCTTAGGCATGCTTTCACGGGACGAGCTTTATCAACTGGTTTGGTCAGAGCCGATGATCAAGGTCGCCGACCGATTCGAAGTGTCCAGTAGCTATCTGGCGCGCATTTGCACCTTTCTCAATGTGCCGCGTCCGGGGCGCTGCTACTGGGCCAAACTCGCAGTCGGTAAAGGGCCGCCGCAATTGCCGTTGCCCGCATTACAGCCTGGCGATCCCGAGCATTGGAGCACAGGCGATGCTTCCATTGTTGTCGCGAAGCCGAAAGCGCCCATGGTGCCGGGCCCAAGAAAGAGGGTTCGGATTGCGCCCAGTCACGTCCATGGAATGATTCGTGGTGCTCGATCTCACTTTGAGACTGGAAGAAAGGTCGAGGAGGAAGCTTACCTCAAGCCTTACAAGAAGCTTCTTGTTGACGTAACTGCGTCGCAAGCGGGCCTAGAGAAAGCACTCTCTCTCGCCTATGACCTTTTCAACGCTTTCGAATCCATAGGTCATCGCGTCGCTCTGGCGCTGGCAGGAGCAGGGCTGAAGCGTGGAGATATTGACGAGCGCGAGGCGGGTGGAAAGTTACGTGAGCGCTGGCAAAGAGGGCTTTGGTCCCCCGCCCGCCCGACGGTCGTATATGTGGGAACCCTTCCGATAGGTCTTTCGATCGTCGAGATGTCGGAAAATGTCACGATGCGCTATGTGAATGGAAAGTATACCCTTTAGGCATTGCGCGGATCGCGTCTTGCCAGTTCTCCGCTATTTCTCTTCTTTTATCTCGGCGTCCCCGATTAGCCCTTTGTCTTGGTATCTATCTAGCCGCCTCAGAGGTTGTCCGATGAGTTGATTGAGAACAGGAGCAAGATCACGGTTCGTCGCCCCCAAGTCTCTGGCGATGCGGATTCGCTCGGCGATAACAGCATTCTCTCGGTGAAGGTTCTCCAGTTCCAATCGCCGCTGCTCCGCCCCTTCTCGATAAGTTCTATCCTTTCGGCGCTCATGCCTGTCGTGCAAATACTTGCGAATCACTTCCAACGCGTTGAGGCTGCCCAAGAACTCCCAAACGCCCGGCGAAGCAAGGCGGACTGCTGCCAGCTCAAGCGTCTCCGAGGGTGGCACAGCACTTTCTATTTCGTCGATGGTAAATAGCCTGTCGGCTACAAGGCGTCCTGACCTACGCCTGCTAATTCGAGTAGGGCGCGGATACGCCAAAAACCGATCAACGTATGGGCGATCTTCGATTAAACCTTCGAAAGCGATCATGGAATTGTACGCGTCCCATAGGTCTCTTAAGTATTCACTAACGAGTGCGACTTCGGCGCCGCCTTCCCCATGGATTATCAAGCGCGCTGCTCGCGGCATTTCGGCCTCCCACAATCTCCCGCTGAAACTATGCCACGATCACCACCGACCACCCAAAGAAAAGGCCATAGCAACCGGCCGAAAATGGGTCGCGTACTTGAGATGGCTCCCCTGAGGTGACGAGAGGCGTGTTCCCTCCTATAGCCCCAAAGGCCTCATTAGTTTAGCAACGAGCAGCATCTAGCTGTCAGGAGGCGTACTGACCCACTTTGATTAGGCACTTGTCACGGATGGCCACGTAGACCACCAATTTATGATCGCTTACACGGCTGCAATACATCGTGATTGTAAAGTCACAGTCATTGGCCCAATTGCCACCGCCAATAAGGCTGGTAAGCATTTGTAGCTGACTGTTTTCTCCGCGATGGGTGGTGTTCTTCGAACCCTTTTCATACGACGAGAAAGTGCTGTTCTGCTTGCACTTTGGGCAAAAGCAATCGACCGTAAAAACTCCCGAGACAAGATCGAGGATACGCGCCTGATCCTGCTCTGCTATTGGCATCCGCTCATAAGGGGGGTTCTTCACCAGAATATCTTGCGTGCTAGGCAGAGGGATTTTTGCCGGTTTTGCAGTTGCCGTTGTCATGGAATTCCTATGCTTTCAGCCCGGTGGGTCGTCGGTGGCGATAGCGCGCGCATTTCGGGCAAGTTCGACACAACTAGCAGATATCTAGCGGGACACGTTGGCGAGCAATACGCAAACAACGTCACTGTATGTGACGGTTTGCACCGCACCGAACGAGACAACGGCGCTCACACCTTTCTTCGAAGCGCTCCGCCTTGAGGTCCGGCGCATAGTCTCCCTGCGAGTTGCGCTTTCGGCTCTCGAAGGCATCTCGGAGCGCCTGCCAGATGGCAGCCAACAGCATCTCGCGCGAAGGGGCATCGACGCTGCGGTAGCCCTTGGACATCAGCAGCCGGTCCGCAATAGCACCTAGAGGCTTCTCTAGATCGCCGGGCGTATCGGTCGCGCCGACCTTCTCCCAGTACCTGAGGACCTGTGCCCACTCGCCGTCCGTGAAGCGATCCGATGGGTGCTGCTTGAAGCCGGCACCGGGCGAGTGCTCCACCGTGATCCTGCGGCCCCCGTCCCCTGCCCATCCTCGGTAGGCCTCGCCGCTCAGCGCGGTCGCCTGCCTGTGCGTCAGTGAGTGGGCTAGGGTCTCCACCTGCTCGCGCGAAAGCGCGGCGTGCTCCCGTTCGCAGGGCCGCTTTCATGCGCTCCACTTCAGCCGTGGCCTTGGCGCACTCCCCCTTTGCCTTGGCGCGATCCGATGTGCCGAGGCTCAGCCAGATTTCCGCCGTCCCCCACCCCTTAGGGCGAGAGCTTTTGGGCAGGGCGGCAAGGATCGGCCGAAGGTCCATCGGCACGGCAGACCTGTAGTAGTAGTTTTGAGAGCCGGCGCGCTTGATTGGTGAGGGCATTTGGACCCCAGGCATGTAGCAGTCTCCCGTAGCAGTGGGGCCGCTAAGCGCCTAAGGATTTCAACGGTTGCTGATAACTCAGGGGTTTCCTGAAGTTATGGCGGAGAGGGTGGGATTCGAACCCACGGTACGCTTGCACGCACAACGGTTTTCGAGACCGTCCCGATCGACCACTCTGGCACCTCTCCGGGGCCCCGCTTATAGGGAGGTGTTATTGG
>Ga0070681_10006498_pt1 | contig 11377 bp, 10 predicted proteins | sample KBSC83BmetaG_FD_65650 | JGI IMG/M metagenome (GOLD analysis project Ga0070681, IMG submission 65650) | Corn rhizosphere microbial communities from Kellogg Biological Station, Michigan, USA - KBS C8-3B metaG | ecosystem: Host-associated > Plants > Roots > Rhizosphere | place: USA: Michigan...
GAGAGGCAACCCGACATCTTTTGATGCGAACGAGAGGGGCGTAATCCGCTCGTCTCTCAATTCCAGAACCCTGGTGAGCGAGGCGATCGACAGCTCCGGATCACCCTCAACGCCACTCACCACTAATCCCCGCGGGCAGGCCAGCATTCGCAGCACTTCAGCTGTCTTTTCAAAATGAGGAGGATGGGACAAGCCGACAAGCTGCGACGAGGCACGAGCCGGATTCAAGAGCCTCGCCACTGGATGGAAGACGTTTCTCGCCCCAAGCTCTTGTCGCATCTCTAAAAAACGATAGATCGGAGGGTGATAGAGAGCAATGTCGAGATAGGCGAATCCATACCGTGTGACCACGTCTGCCGCCAGTTTCGGTTCCAAATCTATCGGCAAGCCCAAGGCCTTGAGCACCCCGGCATTCCCCGAGCGACCGGGAATCCCGTCATACCCATGCATCAAGATCGAAGCGCCTGCAGACGCAGCCACGATGGCTGCTGCAGCAAGGGCATGAAAGGTTTCGTGCTTCCCCGCATAGCTCGGCAGATCGACGACCCCGAGTTCTCTCGGAATCGGCACAGGCGCCACATAAGAGCGCGCGGTCGCGGTCATCGAAGCCAGTTCGGTGACAGACTCCATCTTAATCCGCATGGCTACGAGAAAGGCCCCCACTTGCGCCTGCGTGGCTTCGCCTTCAAGGAGCGCCTTCATCGCCCGCTTCGCCTCGTCCCAGGTGAGGTCTTTGGCTGCCCTGGGACCCTTGGCAATTTTGGCAATAAATTCCTGCATCAACATCATGAGGCCTTATGTAACCCGCATTCGGTTTTGGTAAAGTTTGTCCACCGGCCCGCGCGAGAATCTTCGCCGGGCATCACCGGGCTCGTGCAATGCGTGCAGCCGATACTGGGATAGTGACGATCGTGCAACTCGTTGTAGGGAAGTTCGTGGACACGAATGTAGGCCCAGACATCCTCCCACGTCCACTTTGCGAGCGGATTAACTTTGACCAACTGAAATTTCTGGTCCCACTCGATCAGCTTTGCATTGGCTCTCGTAGAGGATTGCTCCCGCCTGATCCCGGTGATCCACGCATCGAAACCCTTGAGCACCCGGGTAAGCGGCTCTACCTTCCTCATCTCGCAACATTGATCGGGCTGACGGGTCCAGAGGGCCTCGCCATGCTGGGCCGCTTGTTCTTCCGGCCGGAGTAACGGCTTCACCTGTATGACCTGCTGCGGTTGCAACCCGTAACGCTCAACCACGCGATCGCGGGTGGCATAGGTCTCGGGGAAGAGAAACTCCGTATCCAGATAAAAGAGCGGAACTGATGGATTGATGCGGTGGATCATATCCACGAGGACCACATCCTCCGCCCCGAAACTGCAGGCGAGCACGATATTCGGCGCATAGCGCTCAATCACGGCCGCCACGACTTCCTGAGGCTGCTTCGCCTCGAACGACTCACCCCAGGCCTTCAGCTCTTCTGATGAGATATTTGCCATTGGGTTCTCTCTTCCTTCATTCACACTTCAAGCGGCGAGAGGGATGATTTCCGACTGCGCGCGTCCAACGAGGGCCTTCTGAGGCCGAGCATTGCGCGAGCAAGGAGACATCCCTCCGCCGCGCTATTCCACTTTTTCGACCAGTATCCGATAATGCGCCGCGGCGGCCTCGAGTGGTTCCTGTACTAACAACTTATGCCCGTCGTTTTTTAAACTCAGGGGGACGTTCTTTATCGGTTCACCCGCATCAAGCCAGACTTCCAACCGTTCGCCTGCGTCCATCATCTCGAGCTTCAGCTTGGTCTTCACATAGTTGAGCGGACAAGCCACTCCCCGCAGATCATATACCGGTGCGCCGGACGTCGATGGTGCGGCGACAGACGTTACAGCTGTTTTGATCTCGCGCGCTGAACTGCTCATGATTGTCGCTGCCTCACCTACCGATGCCAGTTTGAGATCTTTTCCCATTTGCTCAGTTGCAGCACGGCAGGCATCGACAAACCCCTTGGCAAATATCATTTTCTCGCCGGCTGACTGACTCGTCGTCTCCTTTGGTCCTAAATCTCCCACCCGACTCCGTAATTCCCGATACATCGCCGGAACAACACCCTTTTGAGCAATCCGACTGTCAAATTCGGCAAAGGTTTCTGCATCTGTAGAAGGTTCAAGTCCTTCCGTCACCAGCAAAGCCTTGGCAGCGGCTAGCACTGCCCGATAAGACTTGTTCACCGAGACGGAATATTGATGGTTATCGACGAGAAGTTTCGCTTGATAGAGCTCTTGATCGGCTTCGAGAATGCCGTTCTCGATCATTTCAAGCGCGCCTCCGGCGCATTCGCCTGGCCCGAGATCCTCCAGGACAAATTCTTCTTCGCCTTCCCAGTCGTAATAAAAGGTCGGATCATCCTGAAAAGACGGAACGAGGGTGTAGGGAATCAGCTCATCCTTGAGCCGAACCTTGCCGACACGCTCGATGAATGCAGGCAGGCCTTCACCCGAGTTGCGATCTCGACGATATACGTTGATCAGGTGCGTGATGGCCGCCGACACATTCTTGGCCGGCAACTTAACCACCATTTGCCCGATTTTTGCCGTTCCATTGACCTTCCCGCCTAGATGTAACTCGTAAAAAGGTGCAACATGCTCACCAATTCGTTTCCCGACTCCGTGCAAGCCGATCGTGGCGATATGGTGCTGGGCACAGGAGTTGTGGCATCCGCTGATCTTCACGGTGACATCTGCCAGATCCGCAGGGACCCGCCCCGCCGGAAATACTTCCGCCAACGCTCGAGCGAGCCCCTTAGAAGAGGTGATCCCGAGGCCGCAAGTATCAGTGCCGGGACAGGCGATAATATCTTCAACCAATTCAGCGCCGGGATCTGCCAAACCGTGTGACGCGAGGTCGGCATAGAAATCGGCAATGCGTGATTCCGGCACCCAGCGAATGATCATATTCTGATTGATTGTGGTCCGGATATTGCCGTTGGAGTAACGATCGGCAAGATCTGCCACAAGAAACATCTGCTCTGTCGTGATATCACCCATGAATAACTTGGTAACGGCGGCAACATAGCCCGCCTGTTTTTGACGTACAACATTGGTGCGTCGCCACATCTCAAACGGTGTCTCCTCGGTCGGGACCTGCGCATGGCCATTGGTCTGCACCGTAGCGTGCTTCGACCCGTTTGATGTAGGCATGATGAGGGAAACTGGTTCATCCGAATACGAGAGCAATGTGATCGGCTCACGAGTCGGGCGGTTATGTCCCATCGACACATAGGCCTCTTCCCACCGACGTTTAAACTCCTCGAAGCCCAGTTTTTCTATCACGAATTTCATCCGTGCCTTGGTCCTGTTTTTTCGATTACCGAGGGTATCGAATACTCGAATCACAGCTTCTATGCTCGGGATGAGTTCATCAATCGGAGTGAACTCTCGAAGAACCTGCGCAAGACGCGGGGCCGAACCGAGACCGCCGCCTGCCACCATGCGAAATCCGATGACCCCATCCGTACGCCTTGCGGCGAGTAACCCGATATCATGAATCGGGGTGAGTGCGCAGTCCTGCTTGCAGCCGGAGAATGCAATCTTAAATTTACGAGGCAGGCTCTGGTTCAGAGGGTTACGCAAGAGGTGAAGCGCTACGGTTTTGGCATAGGGCGTCACATCGAACACTTCTCCCTGACAGATGCCCGCAAGGTGACAAGCGGTTACGTTTCGGACCGTGTTGGCGCAGGCCTCTCTAGTCGTCAATCCGACTTCCGCCAGGCCCCGCATGATCTTCGGCACATCCTTCAATTCGACAAAATGTAGTTGAATATCCTGGCGCGTCGTAACATGCCCGACACCCGTCGCATATTGTTCGGCCAATTGGGCAACCCGACGCAACGAATTCGCCGTCAGTCCGCCGAAAGGGATCTTGATCCGGACCATTTGAACACCGGGTTGGCGTTGACCATAGATGCCATACTGAAGACGAAATGGCCTAAATAGATCGCCCGAGACTTCCCCGGAAGCCATCCGCGCGGCCTCCGCCTCGAAGGTCTCGATCTCTTCGAGAATGGCGGGAGGAATTGGTTCTGTCTCAATCGGAATGGTAGGAGAAGACGTTTGACTCATGGGTTAACCTCAAATGTGATACATCAACGACCGCTCTTGCTCGAGAATTCGTTGCTGGCCTGCTAATTCTTCAACACTTATGGCTTCGAGTACATGGCGCTCTGCCTGATGCACTTGTTCCCAAACCTTCCCCAGTAAAAGTTCGGGCTTACTGAGTCGTTTTGCCTGTGAGGGCCCATTTCCTCCGTTCGGTTGTAATAAAGGGCCGTCAAGCGCCTCGAGAATCTCGACAACGGAAACTTCCGAGGGTTTCCTCGAAAGCACGTATCCCCCTTGAGCACCTCGAAGACTTGATACTAGACCGGCTTTCTTCATCCCATGGAGGACCTGTTCAAGAAATCGAGCAGGAATCGCTTGCCGACGCGCAATCGACTTCGCTTGTACCGGGGCAGTTCCAAGATGCATTGCCAAGTCGACGGCTGCCATAATTCCGTAAGTTGCTCTGAGGGATACCTTCATATCCTAGTATTCCGGTAGGAATTAAAACATTCTGGTCATTTAATACATTCTCCAGGGTGCTTCTGTCAAGTCATCTTTCATGAGTTTCCGTTGCTAGTCTGCGAATCTGAGAGAAGGCACGGAATGAATCAGGGTGGATGAATAACGTAGAGAAGACTCTCACGTCGACTAGCTTTAAAAAATCCGGCACTCGGATTGATCGTTGAAGGCCCGGTTGTCGGCATGCAAGATGCTCCCGTGAAAGTTGGTCGGGCCGTTTCGTGAGACCCATAGATAAGATTTATCGCAATTTGGCGAACGAGGTAAGAAAAGCGACACTTCCGAAATTTTCCTCGTTGACATCAAATTGGCTCTGGGCAATAATCCGCACCTCTTCTCCGTTCTTCTCCTGGAACTTTCATGTCGCTGACGTCATCCGTGTTTAGTATTTTGTTGCTCAGCGGTGACCTGGACATCCAGAGTCAATTCAAGCATGCGTTCAAAGACGCATCCGTGACTACTGTGAAAGATGCTGCCTCGTTGCCAAAGGATGTGACGCGGCGAATGTTTGACGCAGTCATCATCGAATTAAAGCCAGGCTCAATCGGTGGAAATACCGCGCTACCAAACAATATTGATCTCACACATACATTGGTCATTACCGGTTCTCGAACTGTGTTGAAACGAGCTTCCAAGTTCATGCAAATGATGGCCCGGCAGAATGCTGCGGGGAACAATGGAAAGGATGCCCTGTCTCTTGAGGACTACCTCGAGTGGAAGATGGGTGACTTTGTCAAGGGGATGCGGGACGGCTCGGGAAGGAACCTGCATCCCATGTTGATCAATGCCATTGAGCGCCCCCTCATCACCAGAGCGTTGCAAGAAACCAAGGGGAACCAGATCCAGGCCGCGGAATTACTGGGGCTGAATCGGAACACTCTTAGGAAAAAAATTCATGACTTGCACATCCCCCTTAAACGGAAGCGAGCTGCGCAGACTCGAGAGGCTTGACACGTCATGTGCTCTCGAAAGGACGGATTCAAGCAGTGCGATAACAGTGGAGCGAAGGTGGTGGTAAGGACTCGCGTGGGTTAACTCATCAAACAGGAGGGCACGATGACGAAAGAAGAGCTGATCGCGAAAATGGCGGCATCCGCCGGTATTACGAAGGTTGCAGCAGGCACTGCGTTGCAGGCCTTCACAGGAGCCGTGACGACGTCTCTGAAGAAGGGACAGCGCGTATCATTGGTGAATTTTGGGACCTTCACGGTCGCCAAACGGAAAGCCCGGCTCGGACGGAATCCTAGAACCGGTGAAGCCTTACGGATTCCCGCAGCCAAGGTACCTAAGTTCTCGGCAGGGAAAATTTTGAAATCGGCCGTCAGGTAATTCAAGCAACTTTCAGTTCGTCCAATTCGGGGAACAGGAGAGAAGGCGGGGGAGGACTCCACTGAGGGGGTACGCCTTCTCTCTTGCATTTCTTGACACTTTGGGCAGGGCTATATTAGCATGCGCCTCCGGACCATTAGGCGCGTAGCTCAGGGGTAGAGCGCTACCTTGACACGGTAGAGGTCGACGGTTCAAGACCGTCCGCGCCTACCACCCAGCTGAGGGCATCCGCTTGCCTCTCGTAGGCGGGGTGCCTTTGTTGTTTCTAGTGCTCAAATGTGTAGTGCCGACATGAAAATTACGCTCAAGGATGGTCGCAACCTGGATATTTCAGCGGGACAGACCGTTGGCGCTGCCCTGTCGGCCCTCGGTCTACCACCTGGTTCGGCTACACTTGCGGCGAAGGTCAATGGACGAAGCGTGGATCTCTCAGCCCCCGTGACCGGAGATGCTGAGATGATTCCACTTCAATTCGATAGTGCGGAAGGCCGCGAGGTCTACCGCCACAGTAGTACTCACATCATGGCCCAGGCTGTCAAAGAAGTCTTCCCCACAGCACAACTCACGATCGGTCCGGCCCTTGAGGACGGTTTTTTCTATGATTTTGCCTTTGATCGACCATTTACTCCTGACGATCTCGAAAAAATTGAAGCGCGCGCGAAGGACATTATCAAGCGCGCCCTTCCTGTAAAGCGGGCAGAATGGTCGAAACAGGAAGCCATCAAATTTTTTCAGGCGCGAGGGGAACCGTATAAGGTTGAGTTAATTCAAGGACTGGCAGATGGTCAGCCCATCTCAGTCTATAGTCAGGGAGATTTTACCGACCTCTGTCGGGGGCCTCATCTCCCAACGACCGGCCACGTCGGGGCATTCAAGCTCCTGAATACGGCCGGTGCATACTGGCGCGGGGACGAACGCAATCCCATGCTCCAGCGGATCTATGGGACATCTTTCCCGACCCAGGCGGAACTGGATGCGCATCTTGCGCGGTTAGAAGAGATTAAGCGGCGAGATCACCGAAAAGTCGGCAAGGAACTCGACCTAATCTCGATCCAGGATGAAATCGGCCCCGGCCTGGTCCTCTGGCATCCGAAAGGCGCGACGATCCGATTATTGATCGAGAACTTTTGGCGTGAGCAGCATATTCAACACGGATACGAACTGGTTTATTCCCCTCACGTCGCCCGATTAGATCTCTGGAAAACTAGCGGCCACGTCGACTACTACCGCGACAATATGTTTGCCGCGATGAAGGTTGAAAACAGCGAGTACCAGCTCAAGCCGATGAATTGTCCATTCCATATCATGATCTATAAGTCGCATCTTCGCAGCTATCGGGACCTCCCTATTCGCTACGGCGAACTGGGAACGGTCTACCGGTACGAACGAACCGGCGTCCTCCATGGCTTACTACGAGTTCGCGGATTCACTCAGGACGATGCCCATTTATTTTGTCGGCCGGATCAGATTGAAAGCGAAGTCAGCCAGGTTTTGGATTTCACGTTCTTTATTCTCGGAACCTTCGGCTTTACCCAGTTTGAAGTGTACCTCTCGACCAAGCCAGAAAAGTCCGTCGGATCGGAAGAACGGTGGGCGCAGGCCACGAGCGCGCTTGAAGCAGCGCTGAAAGGGCGAGGAGTCGCCTACCAGATCGATCCGGGCGAAGGTGTCTTCTACGGACCCAAAATCGACATCAAAATCAAAGATGCTTTGGGTCGCTCCTGGCAATGTTCAACCATTCAGGTCGATTTCAATAATCCGGAGCGGTTTGAATTAGGTTACATCGGCGAAGACGGCAAGGTTCACCAACCAATCATGATTCATCGGGCTCTGATGGGATCAATCGAACGGTTCTTTGGGATTCTGATTGAACACTTCGGTGGCGCGTTTCCGACCTGGCTTGCCCCGGTTCAGGCGATGGTCATGTCCATCACGGACAACCAGCGGCCTTACGTCGTCGATGTTGTGACCCGATTGAAGGCTTCCGGGTTCCGCGCTGAGGCAGACCTTCGGAATGAGAAAATAGGCCTCAAAATTCGCGAAGCGGAAAAGGCCAAAGTGCCTTTTATGTTTGTGGTTGGCGACCGAGAAGTTCAGAGTGGGACCTTGGCAATACGGGGCCGGAGCGGAGCCAACCTCGGCACCATGACCATCGCAGGAGCGCTTGACCTGCTTCGTGCGGATCTCAATCCGGCAGGTCAGCAACATTCACTGAGCCATTAAGAGGTGTCTTATCGTCCCCAAACTACGAATTAATCGAGAAATTAGGGTTCGCGAGGTTCGTGTAATCGGTCCAGACAGCGAACAACTGGGTATTCTCCTTACGGCTGATGCCTTCAAGCAAGCGCAGGAGAATGGTTATGACCTTGTCGAGGTCGCGCCGACATCGGTGCCCCCTGTCTGTCGCATTATGGACTACGGGAAATATAAGTTCGAGTTGAGCAAGAAGGACCATCAGAACAGGCGCCATCAAAAATCGACTCAGGTGAAGGAAATTAAATTACGTCCTCGAACTGATAAGCATGACCTGGAGATCAAGATTCGACAGATTAAAGGTTTCTTGGCGGATGGTAACAAGACCAAAGTTGTTTTGACATATCGCGGCCGTGAAATGGCCAACCAGGAGATGGGCCGAACATTGATGAGTTCGGTCATCGCTGAATTAGGAGAAACAGGCACGATCGAATACGCCCCCCGTATGGAGGGGCGTAGCTTGATCATGATCGTAGCGCCCAAGTGAGACGACCCGGCTCGGACGCTATTCAACCAAAGGACGGACCGACATGAAGAACAGAAAAATGAAAACCCATAGTGGAGCCAAAAAGCGGTTTACCCGCACAGGCTCCGGCAAATTGGTCAGGCGTAAAGCGGGAAAACGCCATATCCTCACCAGTAAGACGCAGGATCGGAAGCGCCGGTTAAGCGGCACGATTCTCGTTGACAAGACGAAGACTCAAGCACTGGATCGCTTATTGCCCTACGATTAAATTACAATGATGAATCGCGTTAACCAAAAGGAGTACTGACCCATGCCTCGCGCAAAAGGTGGCCCCAAAACAAGACATCGTCGGAAAAAACGGCTGAAGCTGGCTAAAGGACAGTATGGAGGCAAGAGCCGTCTGTTCAGGACTGCCACTGAATCAGTCGATAAGGGTCAGGCATATGCCTACACCGGACGGAAAAACCGGAAGCGTGACTTCCGCGTGCTATGGATTGCTCGTATCAATGCGGCAGTTCGGGCACATGGGCTGACCTACGGCCGCTTTATCAACGCCATGAAGAAGGCGAATATCCTCTTGGACCGGAAGGTTCTATCCGATATGGCCATCAAAGATCCGACGGGATTTGAGCAGTTGGTCGGCCTTGCCAAGCAGCATCTCGCCCCTGTCGGAGCATAAGCGTAATTTCCCGCTGAGGACTCTCTTTTAAGCAATGGTTGCGATAGGACCTAGGTCTTGAGGCCTGCGCCAAACTGGCGCAGGCCTCAAGACCTCTCGGCAAGTTCCGTCAGATCGATTTCGAACGCAACAGCCGGAACACTGATCTGCCAGCGTTCGAGAACTTCTGGGTGTAACTCCCCAATCACACCAATCTGTTTCCCGTCGGAAACTATACTTCCCACTCGTCCGGAAAGAAACGAAGGATGTCGGATCGGTTCAAGACTGTACGTTTGGTTCACATAATAAAACAACGTGTCCAGGCAGGAATGGGCCTCGGAAAAGTGTGCATCGGCATGGGCGATCATGCCACCGAGCACGGTCATAGTGTGTATACCGAGCGGCTGTGCGGAATCAAGTTTGGCCACTTCGCCGGCCTCAAACAACCGATGGGGGTAAAATGCCCTGTTCGACGCAGCTTCCACGCGAAGCAAGGACGGAAGCATCCATTGCCGCAGGGCGGAGAAATTCTGAGACATCACGTTATCCACCTCGACAAATCGCCCCCATTCGGTCCCTTCCAATCGCATCGCATCGCGGAGATCCTTGGGTGACCCAAGAATATTGGAAATAATTTCCTGGAAACCCATGCCAACCATGAGAGCCCTCGCGCGATCGGAGACCTCTTCGATGCGCGACAATCCACCAACCGTGAACTGCGAGGGCATCACCGGCAAGAAATCACTATATCCGCGGCTGATCGCGACATCCTCGACTACGTCCATCGCGTGCATGAGGTCCTGCCGATAGAGCGGGAGCATCACCGTCACCTGTGCAGGCCCTGTCGTCACGTCGTAACCATACGCCGCCAAGGCACCAGCCACTTCTTGGACCCCTAACGTCTGCCCGAGAGCCTGTTCAATCGTGCTGATGGAAAGGGTGCGCGACTTCTTAAGATCTCGCGGGGTCATGACGACTTCCCCCAAATCCGTCTTATAGGGATACCGTATTTCGATGGGCTCAATGGTCGCGCCACGATCCGCCAGATTGGCCGCGAATATGTTGAGGGTCAGCACGACCATCGAGAGGTCAGTTCCCGTCACCTCGACAAATAAGGCTTCGTCTCCGACTCGTACTTCCCCAACTTCACGGCTATTAATGATGGGCGGGAAAGAGAGAGCCTGATGCTTCGCATCTCGAAGGAATGGCAGTCGCTCCTGTCCCGCGAGGATCGCTCCGAACTCTAACCCCTTGGGATGGACGAGCAGCATTTCTCCCAGCGTCATCACCGTATCCATACCCAATGGCGTAAATGTGACTTCGTCCGGACTCACCAAATCATAGGTAACAGGAAACTCGATCGCCGAAAGCCGATAGAGCCCGATTGACACGGTCCGGCGTTTACGACCGAATATTTCCGCGAGTTTCTCTTGCGTCTGAATGAGTTGCGCGAGCCCATCCTTGGTCACGTGATAGCCCGTAGCAGCACAAGCCGCCACATAGGGCCTGACTTTCTCGAGGCCGGACGTTACATTTAACCGCTTGGGCAACTTCGATGTGGTCTTGAGAAAGTCGTATCTCGCGAGAACGCCCTGCCGTTTCACGCGAATCTGCCGCGCAATCCCTTCGCAGCACCAGAGATCTGGACGGTTGCTGTCTTGCAATTCGATTCGAAGTTCGCCGGTGTCCGGATTCTGCCCCTTCAGTTCACCCTTCACCAGCATCAACCATTCTTCGAGTTGGTCCAGGGTAATCGACGGACGGGACTCTCCCGGGCCAGCGAGCAATCCCTCGAGATCCTGCTTGAAAATAGTGATCGTGGGCATGCGACGCCTAGAAGGACCCTCTCGTGGATCGAATTAGGTCGAGGTTATCGGTAAACAACTCACGAATGTCGTGAATTCCCAGTGCCACCATCGCCATGCGATCGAGTCCTAACCCCCACGCGATCACCGGAACCGTCACGCCCAGCGGAACGGTGACTTCAGGCCGGAACAACCCGGCCCCCCCTAGCTCCATCCATCCCAGCTTTGGATGGCGTACGTGGAGTTCGACCGACGG
>Ga0070681_10006500_pt1 | contig 11376 bp, 11 predicted proteins | sample KBSC83BmetaG_FD_65650 | JGI IMG/M metagenome (GOLD analysis project Ga0070681, IMG submission 65650) | Corn rhizosphere microbial communities from Kellogg Biological Station, Michigan, USA - KBS C8-3B metaG | ecosystem: Host-associated > Plants > Roots > Rhizosphere | place: USA: Michigan...
CGTTGCTCCTCCCTTCAATACCTTCAGGTATTCGCGGTCGTCGCGCCTCGCGCGCGCGGCGCCGCACCGCCCTCGGTGCACGCGAATTTCTGACTCGGGACACTAGCCCGTCGCCGCCGCCGCGTCCGCGCGCACCGTGATCGCGTTCTCGGGACACACCTCGACGCACTTCATGCACGCCGTGCATGCGTCCTCGTTCGCCACCACCGCCTGCCGCCCGCCGTGCACGTAGACCTTCACGAGCACCAGCACCGGCAGCGCCGTCGACACCTTCTCCATGCGGAACACGCCCGTCGGGCAGACCTGCGCGCACGTCTTCTTGCCCTCGCAGCGCATCGGATCGACCGTCACCTTTGCCATGCGCCTGATACTCCCGCCGCCGCGTGAAGCTCCCATGTTCCGCGCGTAAAGATTTCGTAAACGAAAATTTGCGCCGCGGGCGCGCCTGCCGCCTCCTGAGAAGAGCAGGAGGCCGGAATGCGGATGATCTCGCTCGTCCTCGCGCTCGGAATGGCCGTCCCCACCAAGGCGCGCGCGCGCAGCCGCGCCGAGGCGTCGCTGCCGCCGCACATGCCGCCGCCGGCCAAGCAGCCGCGCCGCGCCGCCGGGCGCACCGGGATCCTGTCGGTGCCGCCGTCGCGCTCGCCGTGCGGCCGCCATCTGGTCGAGGTCGACGGCGGCGCCGTCTACGTCGACGGGCGCCGCGTGCATCCGTCGACGGGGAGCGTGGTCGTGCTGGCCACGCCGTCGTGGCGCGGAGACGGCGACGCCGTCGCCTGGCTCGAGCGCGCCTCGGGTGAGACGCGCCTCGTGGTCCTGCCCGCGCTCTCGACGGGGGCCGAGCCGCTGGCGTGGCCGCTGCCGCGCGCGCTCGGCGGCGAGCGCCTGCACTGGGCCGGCGACCGGCGCGTCGTCGTCGGTCCGCAGCCGCTCGAGCCGCGCGCCGTCGCCAGCTGGACCGACGGCTGATCGCGCAGGCTGACGCGCAGGCTGACGCGCAGGTTGATCGCGCTCACCTCGCCGCGCGCGCGGCTCTGATATCCTGAGCTCATGGACGGTTGGTTCTACGAGGCCGAAGACGGCGAACGGCGCGGCCCGCTCGCGCTCGAGCAGATGCAGAAGCTGGTCGCTGCCGGCGGCATTCGCCGCCAAACGCGCGTGTGGCGCCCCGGCGCCGAGCCGGCCGCGCTCACCCGCGCCGGCGATTTTCTCGACGAGCTCGCGGTCAAGCGCAACGACGATCACCTGGTCCACATCCTGCCCGTCGGCCGCAGCGGCTGGGCCATCGCCGCCGGTTACGTCGGCCTGATGTCGTTCATCCCGGTCGTCTCGTACGCCGGGATGGTCGTCTCGCTCGTCGCCGCGCGCGATCTGCGCAAGCATCCCGACAAGCGCGGCTGGGGCCGCGTGATCACCGGGCTCGTCATCTCGATCCCGATGTCGATCCTCTACACGTTCGCGTTTCTACATCACTGAAGGTGATGAATCCGCGCGCGCCGCTCGAGCTGCTGATACTTGAGCGCCGCCGCCAGCCCGATCGCCGCCAGCACGGCGACGATCATGATGATGGCGAAGATTCGCGAGCCCTTCATCAGCGCTCCACCCGCGCCAGGAACTGCGCCAGCGTCGCGTCGAACTTCTGCGGCTCATCCCAGAACAGCCAGTGCTTGGACGCGTCGAAGCGTGCGACCTCGAGGTTCTTTACGTCGCCGAAGCCGAGCGGTCCGAGCGCCCCGATCATCGGCGACGCCATGAGCAGCGTCGGCAGCGTCAGCTTCTTCCCCGCCGTTGGTTGTGCGTGCATGAGCTCCATATAACCCGCGAGCGTCGCATTCGACAGCGTACGCAGGCCGACCAGCAGCCGCTCGAGCTGCGCCGGCTGGCTGATCGCGCCGAACCACGCGCGCAGCGTGCCGTCGCGGTCCTTGGCCAGGCGCCCCTTCATCTCCGCGACCTCGTCGCCGCTCCACAGCCCGTCGATGCCGATGTCGATGAGCACGAGCGCGCGCGCGACGTCCGGCTCGACCAGCGGCACGTGCGCGGCGATGAAGCCGCCGAGCGAGTGGCCGACGATCACCGCCGGCGCCGCCTTCTCCGCGCGCACCGTCGCCGCGATGGCGCGCGCGATGCGATCGGCGTCGGGGTGCTCCTCGGCGGGCGCGGCGCCGTGCCCCGGCAGATCGACCGCGATCACCGTGTGCGTCCTGGCCAGCTTCGCCGCCGCGTCGTCCCAGCTGTGGCGATCGCCGCCGAGCCCGTGCACGAGCACGACGGCAGGGCCGTGCCCCGTGCGCGTGTGCGGCAGCGGCGCGATCACGGTCGCGACTCCGAGGACCAGGGCCGCCGCAATCACTTCTTGTCCTTGTCGTCGGGGTAGCCCTTGGCGAGATCCTCGAGGTCGAGCTTCTTGCCCGCGTCGCCGAAGAGCACATCCTCGTCGTCGGTGAAGCCCTCGGTCGCCTCGCTGTCGTCCTTGATGTTCGAGGGCGCCGCCACGCCGGCGAACGCGCTCTCGCCGGCGATGTCCTTGGAGGTCGCCTGCGCGCCGCGCATCTTGTCGTGCAGCCAGACGATGAACGTGATCGGGTGGTAGTTCCACACCACCTTGTCCGACGGCAGTTCCGCGGCGGTCCCGATCTCGTCGGTCCACCACACGTTCGGCTCGATCTGATCGCGATAGAGCCGCGCGCGTTGCGGCTTGGGCAGCTCGGCGAAGTCGCGCGTGCGGTTGAGCGCGATCTCCCAGTCGTTGTTGTCGGTCCACTCGCTGACGTGGTGCACCGCGTACTTGCGGAACGCCTCGCGCTGCGGATCGCGCTTGAAGAAGTTCATCATCTCGGCGCGCGACAGGAGGCCATCCTTCTTCCCGCCCGACGAAGGCTTGTCGATCTTGCCGACGATGTCGGGCGACTCGCAGAAGCGCCCCATGCCGGCGCCCTCGATGGTGGTCCAGAAGCCGGGCTCCACTTTTTCGCCGATCTCGTCGCCGCTCATGACTTCGACGTGGAGCTGCCCTTCGGTGCGCCCGGGCGGCCCGGCCTCGCCGACGTGGCCGACCAGATCGCCGGCGTTGACGTCGATGGCGAGCGGCACCGGATCGTCGGCGAGCTGCGACGACGCGCGCGCGAGCCACGCCGGCGCGCTCGGCCCGCCGAGCTCTTGATCGAGGTGGAACAGCAGCGTCCAGAAGCGCACTTGCGCCGAGCCCACCGGCAGGTCGCTGCGAATGAGCACGAAGTTGCGCGAGCCGGTCGGCCCGTCGTCGGTCATGCGCGCGGCGACGATCTTGCCGCCGAACGGCGCGTAGACCGGCGTGCCCTTGTCGGCGCGCAGGTGCACGCCGCCATGCCACAAGCGCGACGTGCCGAAGGGGCCGACCGGGTAATATCCGCCGGTCTCACCCTCCATTTCGTTATTGTCGAATAACGCATTCGCCGCGTCGTTGGCTTTGTCCGGATCGTCGGGGACGTCCGGCTTCTCCGCGCCGATGGCGACGGGAAACACCATGCGCCCGCGGATCTTGCTGGCGAAGAATTTGAAATCGAATGGGCCCGGATCCCATTTCTGATCGGTCACGTGATAATGACCGAGATATCCGGTGTATTCGCGCACGTCGCCGCGCAGCGTGGCCCACATCGGCTCGGCGTCGCCGCCACCGCCGGTCGGATAGTTCTGCGGCAGGTTGGGGAACAAGCGCCCGAGCGCCTTGCCGATCGAGATCATCGAGTCCATCTGCGCCTTGGTGTAGGCGTAGGCGAGGAACTGATGGCCGTTGATCTTGCACGTCACCTTGTCGCGCTTGCCGTGATAGTCGTTCGGGAAGCGCAGCGCGTCGCCGCGGTTGGCGAGCTCGACACCGACGGAGATTTCGTTCACGCCCGCCGCCTGGAAGGCGCAGTCGACGAGATCGAGCGTCTGGAAGATGGTGCCGTCGTTGTCGATGAGAAAATGCACCGACAGGCCGCGCTCGTTGTGCAGGACCTGAAAGCAGGTGCGCGAGTCCGCGCAGCCGTCGTGGTGCACGACGAACTGCCGCACCACCTGGCGCAGGCGCTCGATCGAGCGATCGCTGCCGATGAGGCGCCGCGGACGCCAGCGATCGCGCACGCCGGCCATGCCCTTGGCGGGCGCGAACGGCGGAATCTCCGACGGCTTGTCGGTGCGATGCGGCGTGTAGGCGTTGATGCTCGGGTCGTCCTGGAAGGTGATGACCTTCTGGCCGACGTCGTAGCGCTGCCCGCAAATGATGATGCTGCTTCCCGCCATCAATCCGCCCTGAATTTCAGTTGCGTGTTGCCGAAGCGCAAGAGATCGCCGTCGCCAAGGCGGGTCGGCGCGCTGATGCGCGTGTTGTTGACGAAGGTGCCGTTGGTCGAGCCGAGGTCGGTGACGACGAAGGCGCCGCCGCGCAGCGCGATCTCGGCGTGACGCGTCGACACCGCCGGATCGTCGGTGATCTGCAACGTCGACGGTCCCTTGCCGATGGTGAGCGGCTGTGCGCCCACGTCGAGCCGCTCGCCGGCGCGCGCGCCCGAGACGACGATGAGGAGCCCGCGCGTCGGCGCCCGCGGCGCTTGTGGCTGCGGCGCCGGAATGTGCGCTTGCGGCTGCGGCCGTTGCGCTTGCGGCTGCTGCGCTTGCGCCGGCTGCTGCGCTTGCGGCGCCTGCCCCTGCCCCGTCGCGTTCTTGTACGGCGAGAACTTCATCTGCTTCTTCGGCGGCCGCCGCGCGATCAACACCGCCGCCGCGCCTCCGAACAGCACGACACCGGCGAGCGCCCACAGCCACCACGGAATCAGCGGCCGCGTCGCCGGCACGTAGCCGAACGAGCCGCCCGACGAATCGTAGGTCAGCGTGTTCGACACCAGATCCTCGCACTGCAGCACGAAGGTGCGCCCCTCGAGCGAGCGCGCGTCGATCTTGTAGGTGAGCACGTACTGCTTGTTGAGCTCGTCGGTGAGCGTGTCCATCTGCGCGCGCAGATCGTCGGCGGTGCGCGCCCAGCGGAACGTTCCGTTCGACCGCTTCGAGATCTCGCCGAGGTTGAGCAAAGGCCCGCGCTCGTCGGTGGGCGAGAACGCGATGGTGTGGATGGGCACGCGCGCCCTGGCCGCCGCGTCGCCGAGCGCCTTGAAGGTGTGGCGATCCATCTGCGAGTTCAGCCCGTCGGAGATGACGACGATGAGCCGCCGCGCCGGCTTCGCGTCCGGGCGCGGCTTGCCGAGCTCTCCGAGCGCCGCCTTGAGCGCATTGGTGAGCGCGAGATCGCCGGCGTCGCCGTCGGGCAACAGATCGTCGACGTCGCTCTCGACCGCCGACGCCGGACGGAACGGCGGATGCGGCGTCAGATCCGCGCCGTAGTCGATCATGAGGACGCGCACGCGCGGCGACAGCCCCTCGAGCAGCGCGTGCACCGCGTCCTTCACCTTGTCGAGCGGCTCGTCGCCGGCGGGCACCGCCTGCTTGAGCACATCGGCGGCGATCTTGTTGCCCTTCGACGGACGCGTCGCCTTGCCCTTGGCCGACTTGTCGCGCTTGCCCTTCGGCGTCGGCGGCGCCGGCGGCGGCACGACGATCGTCTTCGGACCGTAGAGCGCCGACGATTCGATCACGAGCACGAGGTCGAGCGCGTCGCCGCTGCCGCCGAACGGCTGCATCTTCTCGGGACGACCGATGGTCTTGCCGTCCATCTTGAGCACGAACGCCGGCGTCGGCCGCCCGTCGTCGACGTTGCCCTCGAGCTCGACCACCGACGCGAACACCTGCACCTTCGAGTCCTCGGCGAAAGTCGAAGCGTCGATGCGCTCGAGGCGCAAGCGTGGCTTCGACGCGTCGGCCGAGACGGCGAGCGACAGCGCCAACAGCGGGATCCAGAAGTGCACTCGACGATGCACGGGCAGCGAAAAACGGTAACGCATCCGGCGGGATCCGTCGAGCCCTGCGCGGTGCGCGCGAGTCGCACCTCCCGCCACAGCACCACGCAATACGCGACCTGAACGAAAGGTGTCAGGAGGAACACATCTTACATGTTGACGGTCTGCTAGCCGCGGCGCGACCTTTATCGTCGGACACTTCGCTTTTCTCGCTCGTGGAAGGAGGCTGCGAATGCGCAAATTGACCTTGGTTGCAGCAGTGGCGGCGTTGGCGGCGACGGGATGCGCCGGACAAACCGGCACCGACGACTCGTCGGAGACGACTGCCGCGCTCACGCCCGAGCAGCAGGCCGGCCACGACACGTGGTTCAAGTCGACGTTCGGCGGGCAACACTTCTTCTCGCAGATCTTGCCTGCGCCGCCGTTCAACCTCCCGCTCGGGTTCGACACGATCCTGACGTCGGATCGCAACACGCGCTTCGAGAAGTACGGCGTGCTCAACGATCCCGACTGCGTGCAGGGCGACGCGTCGACGGGCTACCTCGACAAGTGCGCCGACGACGCGAACCTGCTCAACTTCGACGACATCAACGGCGCGTCGGCCGGCATCGTCGGCGTGCGCAAGTTCCTCGACCGCGCGACGGGCAAGATCCTCGTCGGCGTGTCGTGCGCGTCCTGCCACGCGGGGCTCGACGCGCAGAATCCGCCGGCGAACCCCGATCACCCGACGTGGGCGAACATCAACGCCACGACGGGCAACCAGTTCATCCAGATCGGAACCATCTTCGGCGCGCACCTGTCACAAAACGATCCGCGCTACCAGGTCTTCCACACGTGGGCGCCGGGAACGGTCGACACGACGGCGATCGAGAGCGACGGGATCAACAACCCCGGCATCATCACGCAGTTCTTCAACCTCAACAACCGGCCGTACTTCAACAACACCGAGAACGGCGTGCCGATCGACCCGCAGGGCGTGCATCGCGCGGGGCAGGGCGGCGAGGACGACGCCGGCTGCCAGGCCGCGGCGCTGCGCGTCTACTTCAACATCGGCATGTGCGCCGGCGAGTGCATGGTGCCGCACCTGGCCAACGGACCGGGCGGCTCGCAGACGCCGATCGATCAGGCGCAGTGCGCGCAGGCCTGCCCCGACTTCGTAGCGGCGAAGGCGGCCGTGGTGAACATGTGCAACTTCATGGCGACGACGACGCCGCCGTCGCTGGCGAAGGCGCCGGGCGGCAGCAACTACATCACCAGGAGCAGTGCGGTGCTGGCGCGCGGGCGCGTCGTGTTCAATCAGAACTGCGCGTCGTGCCACGGCGGCGCGGTGCTGTCGGACGATCAGATCCACGTCGCCGACGACATCGGGACCAACAGCTGCCGTTCGAAGACGACGAACTGGGAGGCGGGGCACATCTGGGCGCAGTTCTCGTCGGATCAGTACAAGGCGCGTCCGACGGGCGGGCCGGGCTATTACCGCGACGTGCCGCTCCTCGGCGTGTGGGCGACGGCGCCGTTCTTCCACAACAACCGGCTCGGCTCGTACTCGGGCGATCCGACGGTGGCGGGGCGCGTGGCGGCGTACGAGGAGGCGATGGGCGAGCTGTTGAACCCGTTGTCGCGCGACATCCTCGGCTCGGTGCAGACGACGACGGCACCGATCACGGTGTCGGCGGCGGGCTTGTCGCTGACGCTGCCGGCGGGCACGCCGGTGGCGGCGTTCGCCAACCTGAACCCGAACAATCCGCTGCAGAACCTGTGTCCCGACTTCGCGGAGAACCAGGGCCACTACTTCGGCGCGTTCCTGCTGCCGTCGGACAAGTACGCGCTCACCGAGTGGCTCAAGACCCAGTAGTAATTCCCGTCTAGCTGCTCATGCGCGGATCGGGTACGGTCCGCGCATGGGCATGCAGGATCACTTCGACCAGATCGCCGACACGGAGCTGAAGTTCCTCGAGAACAAGCTCGGGGAGTGCGATCCCGACGAGCTCGACGTCGAGCTGTCGCAGGGCGTGCTGACGCTGACGCTGGCGGATGATTCGAAGATCGTGGTGAACAGCCATCACGCGGCAGGGGAGATCTGGATGGCCGCGTACCGGCAGGCGTGGCACTTCGCGCCGAAGGAAGAGGGTGGGAAGGTCGAGTGGCGGACGTCGAAGGACGAGCTCCGCTCGACGCTGTCGCGGATCCTGTCCGAAAAGATCGGACACACCGTCTCGCTCTAGCACCCTCCGTTCCCGTTCCCGTTCCCGTTCCCGTTCCCGCGTGACCGTTCCCGCTTCCCGAAAAAATGGTGGGACCTGCCCGCTACCCATCGGGCAGCGGTCCACGGCCATGCGGTAACGGGATCGGGCGCGGGAACGAGAACGGGATGTCGCGATGGGCTGTTGCGGCTGGGGATGCCTAGTGCCCTGCTACCAGATCGTACACTGCGTCTTCCGCACCATCTTGTCGCCGGCCTTGCACTGGAACGCCGCCGAGAACTCCGGCAGGTTCGACAGCGGCCCATCGATCCGGAACTGCGGCGGCGAATGCGGATCCACCGTCACCAGCATCCGCGCCCGCTCCGGCCGCCGCTTCGTGCACCAGCTCTGCGCCGCGCCCAGCCAGAACAGCTGCTCGTCGGTGTACTTGCCCATCTGCTGCGGCGCCTTGGTCCCCTTCGACGCCTCGTAGGCCGTGTGCGCCAGCTTGAGCCCGCCGAGGTCCGCGATGTTCTCGCCGAGCGTCAGCTTGCCGTTCAAGTGCAGGTCATCCACCGCCACGTACCCCGAGTACTGATCGACCACGCACTGCGCGCGCGCCACGAACTCCTTGCCCACCGGCGCCGACCACCAGTCGCGCAGGTTGCCCTTGGCGTCGAACTGCCGCCCCTGATCGTCGAACCCGTGCGTCAGCTCGTGCCCCATCACCATGCCGATCGCGCCGTAGTTCACCGGCTTCACCGCCGCGCGGTTGAAGAACGGCGGCTGCAGGATGCCGGCCGGGAACACCATCTCGTTCATCGACGGGTCGTAGTACGCGTTCACCGTCGGCGGCGACATCAGCCACTCGTTGCGATCGACCGGCTTGCCGATCTTCGCCAGCTGCCGCTTGACCTCGAACTCCTCGGCGTGCATCGCGTTGGCCAGGTACGAGTCGTGCCCGATCTCGAGCGCGTCGTAGTTGCGCCACTTGTCGGGGTACCCGATCTTGTTGGCGATCGCCTGCAGCTTCTCGTGCGCCTGCGCGCGCGTCGCGTCGTCGAACCACTTGAGCCCGTCGAGGTTCGCGTTCATCGCCGCCTCGATCTCGCGCACCATCGCGACCGTGCGATCCTTGCCGTCGGCGCCGAAGGTCTTCTCCACGAACGCGCGCCCGAGCGCCTCGCCCATCAAGCGGTCGACCGAGCGCGTGCAACGCTTCCAGCGCGGCTCCAGCTCCTTCTGTCCCGACAGCGTGCGCCCGTAGAACGCGAAGTTCTCGTCGACGAACGCCTTCGACAGCGCCGGCGCCGCGCTGTGCACGAGGTGCCACTTCAAGTACGCCTTCCAGTCCGCGATCGGCACCGACGTCAACATCTTGTTCAGGTTCGCGAAGAAGTCCGGCGCGGTCACGTTGATCTGCGTGACCTCGGGGATGCCCATCTCCTTCAGGTACGACTTCCAATTCCACTTCGGCGCCACCTTCTCGATCCCCGCCAGCTCGAGCCGGTGATAGACCTTGTTCGGATCGCGCTGATCCACCTTCGACATCGACGCCTGCGCCATCTGCGTCTCGATCTTCAGCACCGTCTCGGCGTCCTTGGCCGCCTGCTTCGCCGGCTCGCCCGCCAGCGTCAGCATCTTCTCGACGTGCGCCTGATACGCCTTCTTGATCTCGGGCATCTTGCCCGTCGTCGCGAGGTAGTAATCGCGGTCGGGCAGCCCGAGCCCGCCCTGGTCGAGCCCGCCGATCACCTGCGTCGCGTCCTTGAAGTCCTGCTGCTGCGTGAAGTCGAACATCGGATTGCCGATCGTGAGGTGGATGCGCGCCACCTCCTTCTGCAGCGACGGCTGATCGCGGATGATCTCGATGCGCTTGAGCTGCTGCTTGAGCTGCGTCGGCGCGCTGGACTCGATGCCCGCCTCGTCCATGCAGGTCGCGTAGAGCGCGCCGATCTTGTCGGCGTACTGCGTCTGCACCTGGCCCTTCGACGCCGCCTCGAGGATGCCGTGCATCTCGTCCTCGTTGTGCTCGTCGATGACCGAGAAGCCGCGGCCCCACGACGACTTGTCGGCCGGGATCTCGGTGCGCTTGAGCCAGTTGCCGCACGCGTACTGATAGAAATCGTCGCACGGGTTGACGCTGGTATCGATCGCGGTCTCGTCGAGCCCCGTCTCGATGGGGGCGGGCGGAGCCACGGGCGGAGCGGCCTGGGCCACCGGCGCGGCAGGCTTCGCCGCCTCCTCGTGACCACAGCCGGCGACGACAACAAAAGCGAGCAACAATCGACGCATGGGACCTCCTACTGGGAGCCCGCTCATAGCCTATATTGAGGCGGATGGCCAGACGGCTGATTCCGGACGCCGGCGACGCGACCCTCGACGTCGACGGAAAACAGGTCCGCCTCACCAACCTCGACAAGCCCTTCTGGCCCGACCTCACCAAGGGCGATCTCATCCAGTACTACGTCGACGTCGCCCCCTGGCTTTTGCCGCATCTCCACGATCGCGCCATGGTCATGAAACGCTACCCGCACGGCGCCGCCGGCGACTTCTTCTTCATGAAGCGCGCTCCGTCGCCGCGGCCGGAGTGGATCGAGACCATTCAGATCGACCACGGCCATGGCAACGTCATCGAGTTCCCGATGATCCAGGATCTGCCGTCGCTGATGTGGTGCATCAACCTCGGCTGCATCGACCTCAACCAATGGTACGCGCGCGCCGACGACGTCGATCGCCCCGACTACGTGCACTTCGATCTCGATCCCGGCGACGCGCCGTTCGAGGCCGTGCGCGAGACCGCGCTGCGCCTCGAGCAAACCTTGCGCGGCATCGGCATCACCTCGTACGCCAAGACCTCGGGCTCGAAGGGCGTGCCCGTCTACGTGCCCATCCGTCGCGGCCCCGAGCAGAAGACGGTCTGGACCTTCGCCAAGACCGTCGCCGTCGAGCTCGCCAAGCGCTACGGCAAGCTCATGACCGCGGTCTACACGCGCGCCAAGCGCCCGCCCGGCCGCGTGCTCGTGGACTACAACCAGAACCGTTGGGGCTCGACGCTGGCCTCGATCTATTCGGTGCGCCCGACGCCGGAAGCGACGGTGTCGACGCCGGTGACCTGGAAGGAGCTGCCCAAGGTCGAGATCGCCGACTTCACCGTGCGCAACGTTCCCGCGCGCCTGAAGAAGCGCGGCGATCTCTGGGCGCCGCTCGTCGTTCCCGACGACGATCCCGCGCGCTTCGACCTCTCGCGCTTCAGTACGTGACCGACAGAGGCGTCGTCCCCGGATCGAACACGTTGTCGAGCTCGCCGTTGACTCCGC
>Ga0070681_10006504_pt1 | contig 11372 bp, 10 predicted proteins | sample KBSC83BmetaG_FD_65650 | JGI IMG/M metagenome (GOLD analysis project Ga0070681, IMG submission 65650) | Corn rhizosphere microbial communities from Kellogg Biological Station, Michigan, USA - KBS C8-3B metaG | ecosystem: Host-associated > Plants > Roots > Rhizosphere | place: USA: Michigan...
GGCGCAGCGCCCGCCGGCGTCGGCCATCTGCAACACCGGCTTCCCGTTCAAGCGCAAGCAGCGCCTCAACGACTACCGCCGGGTGTTCGAGGGTGCCTTCCTGGCGCTGGAGGACCTGCGCCGGGCCGGGGCGGCCAGCCTCGACCTGGCCTGGACGGCGGCCGGCGTCTTCGACGGGTTCTTCGAGATCGGCCTCGGCAGCTGGGACGTCGCCGCCGGCGCCCTGCTCGTGACCGAGGCGGGCGGCGTCGTGACCGACTGGGCCGGCGACGACGAGGCCTGGCTGACGAGCGGCGACATCCTGGCCGCCCCGGCGCCCGTCCACCGGATCCTCCTCGATCTCGCCCGCACCGGCTGACCCGGGATCCGCCCTAGGGCAGGGGCCCGTCGCCGGAAGCATCGTCGGCGGCGAAGAGCCGCCAACGCGACTCACCGCCTCCGAGCGGGCAGCTCAGGCTGGCTGGGGACAGCCCTGCGGCTCAGCGCCCGAGGCGGTGAGGGCCCTGTGAAGCGGTCACAGGAGGCACGTTCATCACGATACGGAAATCCGTCCGGAGTGAACATCCCGCTGCCCGGCATCTTGGGATTCGGGCCAGCCTCACCATGGAACTTTCCGGTTCTCGCGCCGCGCGGAGCGCCGTTCAGGTGCTCGGCCGGAAGGCCTCCGACAGCGAACGGGCCGGCAGCCGGAGGTGGGCCAGCTCGTCGCCGAAGGCCCGGTAGACGGCGTCGGTGAAGGCGAACATGCGCTGCTCGTTGCGGATCGGGTCGGGCAGGCCGCTGCAGACGAGGACGGCGACGAGACCGGCGTCCGGATCGGCGAAACCGCGGGACGACGCCATCCCGCCGTGGCCGAAGGCCCGCCGCCCCGGGCCGCCGCTCATGCCGCCGGCCACCTGCACGCCGAGGCCCCACGGCGTCTTCATCCCGCCGAAGACGATGTCGGGAAGCCCGTAACGGTGGACGGCGGCCATCACCTCCACCGTGCGGGGCTCGAGCACCGGCGCTCCGAAGCCGAGCAGCGACTCGTAGAGCCGGCCGAGCTCCCGGGCCGGGCCCCGCATCCCGCCGCCGGGCTCGACCTTGGCGATGTGCCAGGCCTCGTTGTGGATCCGCTCGATGTGGTACGGGAGCATGCGCAGCCCGTCGCCGTCCTGCACGGCGATGGCGTGGCCCTTCCAGGCGACCGGCACGAGGCGGGGCCCGAGGGCGGCCTGCTCGTCGACGGGCACGCCGAGGCGGCTCACCTTCATGCCCGCCGGGCCGAGGACCTCGTCGGCCACGTAGCGGTCGATCGGCCGGCCGTCGACGGCCTCGACGACGGCGCCGAGGATCTTCCAGCCGCTCGTCGGGTGGTAGCCGGCCTTCGTCCCCGGCTCCCACTCGGCGGGGTGGGCGGCGATGCGGGCGACGGCCTCGGCGTAGCGGACGTCGGTGTCGAACAGCTCGCCCCGCCCGGCCATGGTGAACCCGCCGGTGTGGGTGAGGACGTGGCGGAGCGTCACCCGCTCCTTGCCGGCGCCCCAGCCGGCGACGAAGTCCGCCACCCGGTCGTCGAGCCCCAGCCGGCCCCGCTCCCAGAGCTGGAGCACGGCGGTGGTCGTCACCGGCTTCCCCGACGAGTACCACAGCATGACGTCGTCGCGCTCGAGGGCCCGGCCGGGGACCGACTCGCCGACGGCGACGTCGAGGAGCGGCTCTCCGAAGCGGGAGACGTAGGCCTGAGCTCCGTCGTGGAGCCCTTCCGTGCGCTGGCTCTCCAGCGTTTCGACGACCTCGTCGAAGCGCCATTTGTCGGGATTGCGGGGGTTCGTCATCGCCTTCGAGCGTAGGGCCCGGAAATTCGTTTGACGCCGTCGGGCCAGCCGTGTTTCCCTGTCTTTCGATTGCCAGACTTGGTCCGCGGCCTGCCGCGGACCACCGACCGAAGGAAGGCCCTGTGATCAGGATGCGCTCGACGAACCGCTGGGTGGGTGGCCCGGCCGTCGCGCGCCCCTGCGCCTACGGCCTCGCCCTCGTCAGCGCCCATGGCGCCACCCCGGCCGCCACGGCGTTCGATACCCGGTCGTCCGTCGCTCTGAAGCCGTTCCCGGCCCGGCCAGTCGAGGAGTCGTCGCCCTAGAGGCGCCAGCACCGAAGACTCCACGAGGCCGCCGGGCAACCCCGGCGGCCTTTTCGTTGTTCCGGCCGCCCCGCCTTGTGGTCCGAAAGGAAGCACCGTGTTCGCCTACGAGCAGGTCCAACAGGTGTGGTGGAGCGACGCCCTGTGCAACGACGGGACCGGCGCCCTGCTCGACCTGTTCTTCTCCGAGCAGCTCGACGACATCGCCACCGCCAAGGCGTTCTGCGGCGCCTGCCCGGTCCGTGAGCCCTGCCTGACCGGCGCGCTGGCCCGGCGCGAGCCCTGGGGTGTGTGGGGCGGCGAGCTGATCAGCAACGGCCGGATCCTGGCCCAGAAGCGCAAGCGGGGCCGTCCGCCCAAGGTGCAGCCGGCGGAGGCCGACGTCCCCGCCGCCCGCAGCGCCTGATTCCTCCCTCCCCCCAGACCGGCGTTCCGCACCGCGCTGATGCCGCGGTGGGGAACGCCGGTTCCGGCGCTGCTTGGCCGGCCGGCGCGCTGCCCGCAAACTGGCGTTCCGCACCGCGCTGATGCCGCGGTGGGGAACGCCGGTTCCGGCGCTGCCGGCCGGCGCGCCGCCCGCAACCGGCGTTCGTTTACCGTTGTGCAGCGGAAATCGAACGCGATTTTGGGGGACGGGCGCCCGGCGCCGGTGCCCGGCCGGCCGGCCTGGCAAGCTGGGGGGCGTGGACGAGCGGGCGAAGCCGCCGCTGATCATCTCGGCCTGCCTCCTCGGCGTGGCCTGCAACCACGAGGGACGGGGTTCGCCCCGGGCGGTCGTCGACGAGCTGGCGGAGCGCTACCGGCTCATCCCGGTCTGCCCCGAGGTGCTGGGCGGCCTGCCCACGCCCCGGGCGGCGGCCGAGCTGCGGGGCGGCGACGGGGCCGATGTCCTGGCCGCCGGCGGGGCGCGGGTCGTCAACGTCGACGGCGAGGACGTCACCGCCCCCTACCGCCGGGGGGCGGAGGCGGCGGTGGCGGTGGCCCGGGCCGTGGGGGCCACCCGGGCGGTGCTCAAGGCCCGGAGCCCGTCCTGCGGGACGGCCGGGGTCTACGACGGCACGTTCAGCCGCCGCCTCGTCCCCGGCCGAGGGGTGACGGCCGCGGCGTTGGCGGCCGCCGGCCTGGAGGTCGGCTCGGAAGAGGACGCCGCCGCCGCTCCGCCGACCAGTGCCACCACCGCGCCCCCGTCATAGGACGTCGCCGCCGCTCCGAGCCGGGCCGCCGGCCCGCTCAGAACCCGTCGTAGGACGTCGTCCGGCGGGTCGTGACCCGGCGCCGTTCCACGACCGGCGGGTCCTCGACGATCTCGACGACGCCGTCGTCGTCCCCGGCCACGTCGACGACCCGGTGCCGCCGGCGCCGGACGACGACGTCGGGACCGCCGTCGTAGGCCACCGCCCGCCGGCGGGGCGTCCAGTCCTCCCAGATCGCCAGGCCGGCCAGCAGCCCGACGAGGCCCAGGATCATCAGGATCACGCCGACCGCGCCGAGGTCGATGCCGTTGGCCGGAACATGCACGGCGAAGGCCAGGATCGCCCCCACCGCCATGAGGAAGATACTGACGCCGATGCCCATGTCGTGGCTCCTTTCGTTCCGTCGCCGCCCCGTGTACCCGCCACCCGGCGGCGGCATCCGCTGGGCCGGCGCGGCTTGGCCGTTTCGTCCGGTTCGCCGCCGCCGCGGCATGGCAGGATGAAACATCCGGGCGCTTAGCTCAGCTGGAAGAGCGCCGCCCTTACAAGGCGGAGGTCGGGGGTTCGAAACCCTCAGCGCCCACCCCACGGCGGCCTCCTCCGACGCCGGTGTCCGGTGCAAACGGGGCGAAACGTGCATCGCGCACGCGATCTCGGGGTAGACCCGCGGCACTTCGACCGAACCCCATGGGAGGCGCGCGATGAGCAGGGACAGGTTGTGGAAGTCGGTGGCCGGTGCCACGTGCGCCGCGGCCCTGGTGCTCGGCGGCGCGGGAGTCGCGGGCGCGGCCACCGTGGCGCCCCCGGGTACCCGGACGTCGGTCCGGACGGCTGACGAGAGCCCGATTCCCGACTGCCACTCGGCGGAACACGCCTTCCTGGGCGCCGTCGTCAACTGCAAGAACCAGCACAACGGCCAGTCGTCGGGCCGCTGATCGCCGGCCGGTCCCGCCGGGCCCGGCGCGGCCGGGTGGGGCTGGCCCCACCCCCAAGAGGCCGGGTAGCGGGCTGTTGCCGGGCGGGCCGGTTCCGTATCGTGATGGACGTGCCTCCTGCGGAACCGCTCGCAGGGTCCTCACCGCCTCAGGTGTCGAAGTCGCAGGGCCGTCCCCAGCCGGCCCGGGCGACTCCCCCGGAGGCGGTGATGCGCGTTCGGGCCCGCAACTTCCCTTGTGGCCGGTCGGGCGGCTAAAAATGCCCCAAACCACGGGGGAGGAAGACAATGCGGCATCGTGGGCGAACCTCCGCCCTGGCCTCGGCGGTGGTCGTCGTCACGAGTCTCGTGGCGCTGCCCCGGCCGAGCTCGGCGGAACCCACCGTCGACTCCGCTCTGGCCAAGGTCGGAGCCTGGATCCAACCGTTCGAGGAGGGCGGCGCGGCCGTCCCGCGCTGCCAGCCCATCCAGAAGGAAGGCTGGGAGAACGGCCAGCTCCGCTGCAAGCCGGCGGCGTCCGACATCATCTCCCTGCCCGACGGCCGCGTCCTCTACTGGGACGGGCTGGAGGGCAACGAGAACGTCGACCAGTCCTACGGCTGGCAGATGTCGCCGATGGCCCAGAACGACGAGGCCCGGGTCCTCGACGTCCGCCACGGGACGGCCGAGTTCCAGACGCCGACGCCGTCCACGGGCGGGGGCGTGAACCACGAGAAGCCGAACCAGCGGTGGAGCGACGACCCGCTCGGCACGGCCGGCGTTCCCGGCCAGGCCGGTGACGGCCTCGTCGGCAGCACGTGGGCGGCGCTGGGCGGGCCGGGGCACCGGCCCAACAACTCGCCCAACGACCACAACTGGAACGACATGGACCTGTTCTGCTCCGACCTGGCGGGGATGGCGGACGGGCGGATCCTGGTCGCCGGCGGCATCGACTGGTACAACGAGCCGGCGCTCATGCAGCGCTCGCACGGCGACCCGGCCGACGTCGGCGCCATCGAGCTCGGCGGGCTCAAGACCACCCGCATCTTCGACCCGGCCACCAACAACTTCAGCGTGGTGGGGGACATGCACCACCCCCGCTGGTACCCCACGCTGGTGGAGCTGCCCGACGGGAAGTTCCTGGTCGCCAGCGGGGTGGTCCGCCTCATCAAGCCGACGCAGCTGTCGAGCGTCCGCCGCACCGAGACGTTCGACCCGGCCACCAACCAGTGGACGGAGAACTACGTCGGCCCGCAGTCCGAGACCACGCTGCCCTTCATCGCCCGGCTGCACCTCATGCCCAACGGCAAGGTGCTCTACATCGGTGGCGGCGAGATGTGGGCGCCCGAAGGTGAAGCGGCCGACGAGGCGCTGTGGGGCCTCCAGCAGACCTACGACCCGGCCAAGAAGACGTGGGAGCCGGCCGGGGTGGCGCCGTTCGGCATGGCCCGCGACATCCCGTCCTCGGTCATGCTCCCGCTCAAGCCTCCCTACGACAAGGCGACCGTGCTCGTCTTCGGCGGAGCCCTCGGGCCCTCGCCCGGCGGCTACGTGGCCGTGCCCTTCTCGACGCTGACGACCATGGACGCCAGCGGGCACGTGACGAACGAGATGACCGGCAACCTCAACGAGGCCCGGTGGTCGCCGGCCGGCATCCCGCTGCCCGACGGCACCGTCCTGGCCATGGCCGGCGCCCGCAACAGCCACACCGAGTCGCCGGGCTTCGACATCCCCGTCCACTCGGCCGAGATCTACGACCCCGGTACCGGGAAGTGGACGAAGGTGGCCTCGCAGGCCCGGGACCGTTCCTACCACTACAGCGGCACTCTCCTGGCCGACGGCCGCGTCCTGCTGGGTGGCGTGTCGCCGATCGGGACGCTGTTCGGCCCCAACCGCACGGTGGGCGGCCCGTTCGCCAACGACAACCGGGACTCCAGCTTCGAGATCTACAGCCCGCCCTACCTGTTCCACGGGCCCCGGCCGAAGATCTCCTACGCCCCGGCCGGGATCGCCTGGGGCCAGACGTTCGGCCTCGACACGCCCGACGCGGCCACCGTCAAGTCGGTCGTCCTGATCAAGCCCCCGAGCCAGCAGCACGCCATGGACAGCAACACCCGGACGGTCGAGCTGGCCTTCCACCGGACGGGCGGCAACCACCTCGAGGTCACCGCCCCGCCCGGCGGCACCATCGCCCCGCCCGGCGCCTACTTCCTGTTCGTCAACCGCCAGAACCCCGGCGGACTGACGCCGTCGGTCGCCCGGACGGTGTTCGTCAGCGACCGGAACAACGCGGCCGAGGCCTTCCAGCCGTTCCCCGACGACTACGCCGGCATCACCGGCGGGTCGGCCACGGCGCCCACCGGAGGCCCCCGCGGGCAGGACACCTACCTCGGCCCGGCCGGCACCACGGCCAACAAGGCGGTCGCCGCCGCCACGCCGGCCCTCGGGGTGCTCGAGGAGCGCGCCGCCCGGCTCGACGTCACCGCCCTGCCGGCCGGATGGTCGTGGGCGGCCAACGTCCCGCTCCGTCCGACCCTCCTGATGTGAGGCACGGCCGGCGCGCCGTCCTGCTGATCCCGTTCGTCCTGGGCGTCGCCGCCTTCGCCTGGGCGAACGGGGCGCGCCGTCCGGCGGCCGCCAGCCCGGCCGGCCCCGAGCTCGTGGCGCTGGGCAAGGAGCTGTTCTCCTCGACCACCGCCTGGGGCCAGCGGCCGAGCCAGGGCACCCAGGTGACGGGCCAGCGGCTGGCCTGCTCGTCGTGCCACGCCGGCCCGGGGTTCACCGACGGCCGGACGCACCTCGTGGGCCCGGTCGGAAACCAGCCGCTGGCCCGGCGCCAGACGCCGCACCTGTTCGGACTGTGCTGCACCGCTCCGTTCGGCTGGGACGGCCGCAACCCGACGCTGCAGAACCAGGCCCGGGGGGCGATCATGTCGCCGCTGGAGATGTACGCCGCCCGGGAGCCGACCAGCCGCGAGCTCGACGCCCTGGCGGCCTTCATGCTGACGATCACGCCGCCCAAGGCCGTGCCGGGCGTCGACTTCGATCCCGTCAGGGCCGCCCGGGGCGAGCACCTCTTCCGCGACCTGCGCCCGATCAACGATCCCGGCGGCGAGTTCGGCCCCCACGCCAGCGCCGCCTGCGCCACCTGCCACGAGGGGCCGTTCTTCACCGACAACAAGCCGCACCGCATCGGCCCGACGCCGTTCGGCGATCCCACCGATCTCGGCGAGGTCAACCACGACGGCCACAGCATCGGCTTCGACACCCCGTCCCTCATCGGGCTCCGGTTGACCGCCCCCTACTTCCACCAGGGCTCCGGCGGCATCGAGGGCGGCCCCGCCGGTCCGGCCGCCGCCCGCCAGGCGCTGCGCAGCGTCGTCCTGCCCTTCTACAACGCCCGCTTCCAGCTGCGCTTCACCGATGCGGAGCTCGACGACCTGACCGAGTTCCTGCTGTCCCTGTAAGGCGCCCGCCGGGCCGGTCAGGCGCCGGCGATGGCGCCGAGGATGATCCCGAGGATGTCCACCAGGCCGTCCTGGCCGCCGAGGACGACGTCGCGCAGCCAGTCGGTCCGGCGGCGGTGTTCTGCCGGCCGGCGGACGGGCCGGGGCGCACTACAGCCCGGCCACCTTCAGCAGGCCGTCCTCGTCGAGAAGCTCGACCTGTCCGTAGCCCACCCGGACGAGGCCGTCGGCCTCCAGACGCTTGAGGACGCGGTTGACGCTGGTGCGGCGATGGCCGACGAGCTCCGCCAGGTTGCTCTGGCTCAGGTGGACGACGCCGTCCTCGGCCCGGCGGACGAGGACCGAGGCGACCTGGGCCTCCAGGCCGCCGGCCAGGAGCTCCACCACCCGGAACCAGAAGCCCGCCACCCGGGTCGAGACGGAGTGCAGCCAACGCCAGGCGAGGCGGGGCCGCTGCTCGAGCAGCCGGTGGAGGCTGAGCGAGTCGATCGACAGGATGAGGCTGTCCTCCAGCGCCACGGCGTCCCACGGGACCTTCATCCGGAGGAACAGCGAGATGTCGCCGAGGACGTCGCCGGGCCGCAGGATCTGGATGACGACCCGCCCGCTCTTCATGTTGCGGGAAAGCTCGAGGGCGCCCCGCCGCACGATGTGGACCCGGGTCGGGGCCTGGCCCATCCGGAACACCGTCGAGCCCGCCGGGTAGTGGTCCTCCCGGAGCAGCACGACGAGGTCGCGGATGTCGTCGGGCGCCAACGGCGCGAGGTCGCCCAGGCCCAGCCAGTCGGCGATCCACTCGGCGTGTCGGGAGGCGACATCCACGGCACCATGATGGCGCAGCGCCGGTCGGCAACCCGGGTCAGGGAAAAGGTGTACCCGGCCCCATGACACGTACCGAACGCCTATTCAGCACCATGCCATCGGGCCGGGCATCACCTGAGAGGGAAGCTTCTGGTGCGCCGGCCGGCCCTTCAGAACACCATCGGACTTGGTGTTCGGCTAACGGTCGACGACCACGACCAACATAACAATACGGCGGGATTTGTCACGGTGCTCTGTCGCGAAACGCACGATCAGCTCTCAGAATGTCGCGGAGCGCACAATCACAGCGATTGTCGCAAATAGCACACTTCGCCGGTGAGATCCCTGTGAAATCAACGGCGTCGCCGACGAGATTCCACGACTTCCTGCCGGGCCGGAAAGTTTCCGTTGCATGACCTGTCCGGAACAGGCAGTTTGTCCCCCGCGGCCCGAATCGGGTCGCAGCTCAGGCTGCATCAGAGACAGAACCACCAAAGGAGTGCTGGTCCATCCAACCAGCCCGCAGCTAGCTAGTCAACTTGAGACTATTCACCAAGAGCGGATCGTCGTCAAGGTGACTGGCCGAACGAATCACTTGGAGGGAGCACTGAATGAAGGCTCTTGAGACTCCTGTTGGACGTCGCCAAGTCCTGAAAGGCTTTTTGATTGCCGGGCCGACGCTGGCGATTGCGGCTCGGATCGGGTTTGCGGACGGTGCTGGGGCATTCCCCACCAAGACCGATGAAGTTCCTGACATCCAGGACTTCACCGACATCTTCGTGGCCGCCGAGACCCCCACGGTCTATGACCTGCTGATCGAGATCAAGCCCGACAACCGGGTGTACTTCGAACTGCCCCGGATGGACATCGGCCAGGGCATCATCACCACCACCACCATGATGGTGGCCGACAACCTGGATGTCCCCTACGAGAACATGGACACCGTGCTGGCCCCGGCCGAGCAGAGGCTCGCCGCCGCCCAGATCACCGGTGGTTCCCACAACACCCGTGTCCTGTGGGACCCCATCCGGGTCATCACCGCTCGGATGCGGGGCCAGCTGATGACCGCCGGCTCCCAGAAGCTCGGCGTGCCGGTCAGCGCCCTCCGCACCGAGAAGGGCTACGTCGTCGCCACCGACGGCCGGAAGCTGTCCTACGGTGAGCTCTCGGCCGACGCGGCCAAGCTGCCGCCCGCCAAGGTGGCCCTGCCGAAGCCGGCCAGCGAGTACAAGATCATCGGCACGCCCCACACCAAGTACCGGGCTCGCGACATCTTCACCGGGAAGTGGCAGTACAGCACCGACCTCTTCTCGTCGAAGCAGTTCCTGCCCACGGTCCTGGCGATGGCGGCGACCCACGGCGCGTCCGTGGTGTCGATCGACGACTCCGAGGCCAAGAAGATCCCCGGCTTCATTGCCGTCACCCACATCCCGGGCATGCCCGACTACCTCATCCCCGAGGCCGTGGCGGTCACGGCTGAGACGACCGGCATCGCCAAGAAGGCCAAGAACGCGCTCAAGATCAAGTGGAGCGCCGGCCCGATGGACCAGATGTCCGACGCTCAGATCGACGACATGCTGAACGGCATCGTCGACAAGGTCACCTCGCCCGGCGAGGGCCTTGACGCCGTCTTCCGTTGGCCGTACGTGCCGCACGCTCCCATGCAGGAGAACGCGGCCTGCGCCGACGTGAAGAAGGACTCGGCCGAGATCTGGAGCTCCGACCAGATCCCCAACACCGGCCAGCGGCACGTTGCCGAGACGCTCGGCCTCAAGGTCGAGCAGGTCAAGTACAACCTCGTCCCGGGCGGTGGTGCCTTCGGTCGGCACCTCTTCCACGACGAGGTCGTCATGGTCGCCCAGATCTCGCAGCGCGTCGGCAAGCCGATCAAGCTGCAGTGGATGCGGGAAGAGGGCATCAAGAACGGGCGTTGCCGCCCGGTCTCGATCCACCACGTCAAGGCCACCATCTCCAACGGTGACCTGGTCAGCTTCGAGCACCGGATGGCCTGCCCGGAGATGGACCTCCGTCACGGTCTCGGCGACGTCGCCACCGGCTACGTCACCGAGTACAACAACGAGGGTGCGTGCCAGTACTTCTTCACGCACACCCAGAAGCTGCCCTACAAGTTCGGCCCGACGGCCATCACGCTCAAGCAGCGCCTGCTGGCCAAGCCCACGGCGGCGTGGCGGGTCGTGTACTCCGGCCAGGTCGGCGGCGTCAACGAGATCGTCGTCCGGGAACTGGCCGAGCAGCTCGGCAAGGACGAGTTCGAGTTCCGCATGGCGAACCTCGACTCCGAGCGGCACCGCGCCGTGCTCGAGAAGGCTGCCCACGAGGCCCAGTGGGGCAAGCAGCTTCCCAAGGGCGTGGCGCAGGGCATCGGTATGCACGACGAGTACAAGTCGATCGCGGCCTACATCATGGAAATCGACACCCGGGGCCACGAGCCGCGGATGAACAAGGTCACGATCGCCGTCGACAACGGCTACTGCGTGAACCCCACCGGTACGGCGTCGAGCCTCCTCGGCCAGGCCATGGACGGATTCGCCCTGGCCTTCCGGGCCGGCCTCCACGTCGACAACGGGGCGACGCGGGAATCGAACTTCCACGACTACAAGTGGTCGCGCCAGTTCGACTCGCCGCCCGAGGCGGCCGTGCACATCCTGCCGAACTCCAACGTGCTTCCCGGTGGTATCGGCGAGCTGGGTATCCCGGCTGCGTTGGCTGCCGCCGCCAACGCCTGGGCCCGAGCCACAGGTAAGAAGCCCCGGAACTTCCCGCTCAACGAGTACGGAGCCTGATTGCCATGCCCAACATCACCTTCACACTCAACGGCAACCCGGTCACCGTCGACGCCGACAAGGACGAGGAGC
>Ga0070681_10006506_pt1 | contig 11372 bp, 10 predicted proteins | sample KBSC83BmetaG_FD_65650 | JGI IMG/M metagenome (GOLD analysis project Ga0070681, IMG submission 65650) | Corn rhizosphere microbial communities from Kellogg Biological Station, Michigan, USA - KBS C8-3B metaG | ecosystem: Host-associated > Plants > Roots > Rhizosphere | place: USA: Michigan...
TGATCGATCCCTGCTCGGGAGCGGTGCTGAAGCTGATCAGGACGAGGGGAAGTGCTCGAGCGTCGTTCCAGGGTAGCTCGACATGCGCCGCGTGCCGCTCGGACTCCAGCACAGGTCCCACGTGACGGAGCCTGTCAGCATTTCCAAGCACACCGGGAGCCTCATCGAGCGACTTGAGCGTGGTCGCAATCACAAGATCCTGAACCATCCATAGACTCTCGAGGTCGCTCGGGATGGCATCGAAACCTGCTTCGGTCCGCAGGCCGATCAGCATGGCGAAAAACTTCCGCCACATCGGCAGACAGCGCCAGACCGAGGTGTGACAGACCGCAATGGACGGGCGGCCAAACCGGCGCGCCTCCAGGAGCGCGACAGGGCACATGTGATCGACGATGACCAGGTCCGGATTTTCGGCGGCCAGCAATTCGCGGATTTGCTCCGCAACGGCCGGGGAAGTGAGGAAACTGGCGGCCTTCGGCAGCCATTTGTTCGCGGGGTAGCGCTCTGCCTGCTCGTAGGCGCGCGAAAGTTCGATTGCGCGAAACCCGGCGCGCTCGACGCGGGGAACCATTTCGGGTCGTCCCGCAAAGGACACGTGATGACCCCTCGCAGTCAGGACCCGCGCGATCCCAAGGCTGGGAGGCAGGTTGCCGCCGCCCGACCAGTTGAGCCAGATCATTCTAGCCATTGACGTCCCCTCCAATGAGCCCCATCACGAGGCGCTTCGTGCGAGCCTGCGCAGCCGCACGCGAAAGACCGAAATCCCGCCGCAACAGTTTCCAGGTGTAAACATCGAAGGCGACAATCAGCGCGTCGTGCAGTTCTCTGCGAGCGCGGTCCTGAAGAGGGTTGAGCGCCGCTGCGAACGCTCGGCCGACCCACGACCTGAGGTGCCGCCGGCCGACCTCGAGACGGGCGTGCATTGCCGCACTGCGAGGCTCATCCGCAAGCCAGCGGATGACCGTATCGCCCACCTTCTCATAGAACTCGTAAGTTCCTCCCACGAGGGCATCGAGGTCCCCCGCGACGATCGGAGTCTGGGCGAACTCTTCGAGGGAATTCAGGGCTTGCGCGAAAAGCTCCTCCTTGTCGCCGAAGATCCGAAGAACCGTCCTGGCCGTGGTGTCCGCGCCTTGCGCAATGGATTCGATCGTCATCTGCTCGAAGGAGTGCGTGAGCAGCAAAGCGCGTGCGCTGGCGAGAATGCGCTGCCGGGTCGCCTCGGCGGCTTCCGCTCTCACCCTCATCACGTAGGGCCGGCTCGATTTCATGTCCCTTACGGTGACACCAATACAATTTGGTGTCAATGGTAATGTCACGAAATGGAACGGGCGCCGGCGCCGCAGCTTCGCAACGGCCTTTCCTCCGCAGGACGCTGGCTGCGCCGGAGCCGGCGATCGTTGCGCAAGTACCTGATTTTCCTAAGAGAGAAGCTGCGGATGCAGTCTGGGGACAGCCGGTTGCGCTGCCAGCCGCGACCTTTTCCCGCGGACGCGAGTAATCTTCAGCCCGTATGACTGGAGAGTTTTCATGAGCAACCAGGCCCCCCGTGGGTTTCCGCTGCCCAGCTCGCTCAAGGTGATCCCAGGCACCGAGCGCGCGCAGGCCGCTTACCCGTATCACGTCCAGTTCGGCAAAGAGGACGACCAGCGGTTCTGGTTCTACAACTCGATGCACTTTCCCGAGCCCATGTCGGCATTCGACATGGTGACCGCGGAAGCGGCGTACTGCGCGCTCGGGGCTTCCAACACGAGGGTGCATTGTCTGCCGACGACGCTCGGGATCGATCATCGGATCATCAACGGGCGCGTTTACATCGGCGGCAACGCCGTCACCGACCCCGCTGAAATCGCGCGTCGCACGGAGGAGTTTCAGAAGCGGGCGTTCTATTACTACGAGCATTGGGAGCGCTTGTACGCCCAGTGGCGCGAGAAGATGCTGGCGCTGATCAAGTCGGCGCAGGCGTTGCCGCAACCCGCTTTGCCGGAATTCGAGCCTCTCGAGAACGTCCATGCGGGCAAGGGTGTTGCTTCCAACCACACCCTGCTCGACACGTACCAGAAGACCCTCGAGGGGTACTTCCGGATGTGGCACCACCATTTCGAGTTCCTGCTGCTCGGGTATGGCGCCTATCTGACCTTCTTCAGCTTCTGCAAGAAGGCTTTTCCGGAGATCACCGACCAGACGATCGCCCGCATGGTGGCCGGCATCGAGGCCGAGATTTTCCGTCCGGATGACGAGCTGCGCCGGCTTGCGCGGCGCGCCGTCGAGTTGAATGTGGACTCGAAGTTCAAGGACGGGATCTCCGTGCAGGAGATCATCCGGTCGCTGGAGGAGGGCGGGCCTTCCGGACGGGAGTGGCTCAAGGAGCTCGAGACCTCCCGCGATCCGTGGTTCAACATCAACGTGGGCGACGGGTTCTATCACTATCACCGCGCGTGGAACGACGATCTGTCGATGCCCTTTGCGGGTCTGCCCGAGTACATGCGCCGGGTGCGCCAGGGAGAATCCCTGGAGCGGCCGATCGGCAGGCTGCAGGAAGAGCGGCGCCAGCTCATCCAGGACTACAGGGATCTGTTGAGCACCGACGATGAACGCGCCGCATACGATCAGATGATCACCCTGGCCCATCGCGTATTCCCGTACGTGGAAGGGCACAAGTTCTATTGCGAGCACTGGTACACGAATCTGTTCTTCAACAAGATCCGCGAGTTTGGCGGGTTGCTGAGCGCGCACGGTTTCTTTCCGGACGCCGAGGATGTGTTTCAGCTCACGCACTACGAGCTCAAGACGGCGATCATCGACCTCATGTCCTCCTGGTCGAATGGCTCGGCGCCCCGCGGTCCCGGCTACTGGCCGAAGATCGTTGCCGAGCGACGCGCCGCGATCAAGGAATGGGCGAAGCACGACAGTCCACCGGCACTGGGGCCGGTGCCGGATGTCATCGACGATCCGGCCATCGTCATGCTCTGGGGCATCACGCGCGAGAGCCTCGATCAATGGTTGTCCGCAGGCGCTGACGGCGATAGCCGCGAAGTCAGAGGTTTCGCGGCCTCCAGCGGAGTCGTCGAGGGACCCGCGCGAATCGTGCGCTCGGTCGAGGAGATTTCGCGACTGCAGAAGGGCGATATCCTCGTCTGCCAGGTGACCAATCCCACCTGGGCGCCGATCTTCCAGAAGATTACCGCGGCGGTTTCGGACATCGGCGGCTCGATGAGTCACGCGGCCATCGTGGCGCGTGAATATGGTCTGCCCGCCGTTGTTGGAACCGGCAACGCGACCTCGCGCATCAAGGATGGTCAGCGCATCAGGGTCGACGGCGGACGCGGTGTGGTCACCCTGCTGTGAAGTCGACAGAAATCGTCGGTTGGTTCGCCGACATCGGGCTGCAGGACCGTCCTCAGGTTGGCGGTAAAGGCGGGAGCCTCGGCGAGCTCGAGAGGGCTGGAATCCCTGTCCCGCCAGGATTCGTGGTCAAGACGGCGGCGTTCGAGCGTTTCATGGAAGCTCTCGAACGCGAGGCGCCCGTGCGCGCGCGCATTGAGTCGTTGGATCCCGATGACCTCGCAGCCGTCAGCGCCTGCAGCAGTGAGTTGCGCGCCCGGGTCGAAGCGGCGGCTCTTCCGAAGGACGTGTTGGAGGAGATCACCGCGGCCTACGCGCGGCTGCAAGGCGAGGCCGGCAGTGCGGCGCCCACGGCGGTCGCGGTGCGTTCCTCTGCAACTACCGAAGACGCGATTGACGCCAGCTTCGCCGGCCTTCAAGACACCTATCTCTGGGTAACTGATCTCGAGCAGACCCTCGCGCGCGTGCGCAGTTGCTGGGGCAGCCTCTACTCGGTCGAATCAGTAACGTATCGGCGCAGGAAAGGGCTGCCCGAAGCCGGCGTTGCCATGGCTGTTGTCATCCAGCGCATGGTGAATGCGCGCACCGCCGGAGTGATGTTCACGCGTAGCCCGACAACCGGCGATCGCTCCGTCATCACCATTGAAGGTGCGTGGGGCCTGGGTTCCGCCGTCGTGGGCGGCGAAGTGACACCGGATCGTTGGGTGATAGGCAAGATTACCGGGGAGATTCCGGTCCGGGAGATCTCCGAAAAGCACATTCAGCACGTTCCGGCGGCTGCTGGAGGAATCGACAGCGTACCCGTAGCGGACGACCTGCGACGAGCCCCATGCCTGAGCGACGAGGAGTTGCAGGCGCTGCGAGCGGTGGGGCGTAAAGTTGAGAAGCATTACGGCCGTCCGCAGGACATCGAATGGGCCGTTGAGCGCGACTCGAACAGAATTCTGTTGCTGCAAAGCCGGCCGGAAACCGTGTGGTCGGCCAAGGAGGCGGCGCCGGTCGCCCGTGCCGCAGCCGATCCGGTCGCGCATGTCATGTCAATTTTTGGAGGTCGACGGTGAGCCTGACGGCTGCGGATGTCGCCGAGATCATGCGGCTCGTGGAGGAATCGCATTTCGACGAAGTGACACTCGAAGTGGATGGGATGAAGATCAGCCTGCGACGGGGGCAGGGGGCCGCAGCCGCAGCCGCAGCCGTGGGCGTAGACGCGGGCGCCGGGCCGGCTGACGGCGCTGCGCAAAACGCGATCGCTGCTCAAAGGGCGGGCACTGCAATAGCAACGCCTGCGGGTCCGTCATCGGCGGGTTCGGCCGCCGCCTCCAACCCAAACGCCAAAGACGTTACCTCACCCCTGCTCGGCACGTTCTATCGCGCGCCCAAGCCCGGCGCGCCACCCTTCGTCGAGGTTGGGTCGCGTGTCGAGGAAGACACTGTCGTCGCGATCATCGAAGTCATGAAGTTGATGAACTCCGTGCGCGCCGGTGTTCGCGGCACGGTCACGGAGATTCTCCCGGCCGACGGGACCCTCGTGGAGTACGGCGAGACGCTGTTGCGTATCAAGGCAGGCTGAGGCGTGCCGATTCGTCGCATTCTGATAGCCAACCGCGGTGAGATCGCAGTGCGGATCATCCGCACATGTCGCGAGTTGGGCATTGAAACCGTGCTGGCCGCTTCCGAGGCGGATCGGGACAGCTTGCCCGCGCGGCTCGCCAATCGCACAGTGTGCATCGGTCCTTCACGGCCGACGGACAGCTATCTGAAGGTCGAGACGATCGTGCAGGCTGCGCTTGGCACCCGGGCGGACGCCATTCACCCGGGCTATGGATTTCTCTCGGAGCGCGCGGCCCTCGCGAGCCTCTGCGAGGCGGAAGGAGTCATCTTCATTGGACCCACGGCGGCCCAGATCGAAGCTGTAGGCGACAAGCTGCGAGCGCGCGCTGAGGCCGAGGCGGCCCAAGTGCCTGTTGTACCCGGCGCCGCTGTCGAGTCGGTGTCCGAGGCAGCGGCTGCGGCAGCCCGCATAGGCGCGCCCATTCTGGTGAAGGCGGTAGGGGGCGGCGGCGGGCGCGGCATGAAGCGTGTTGATCGCCTCGCTGACTTGCCTGCGGCGGTTGAATTGGCCGCGGCGGAGGCCGGCGCTGCTTTCGGTGATGCTCGCGTTTACCTCGAGCGCTTCGTGGCGAGCGGCCGCCATGTGGAAGTGCAGGTTCTTGGCGACGGGGCGGGTGGCGCCATTCACCTGGGTGAGCGTGATTGCTCGGTGCAGCGCAGGTACCAGAAGCTCGTGGAGGAAACGCCCGCGCCGGGGCTGTCAGCGGCGCTTCGCCAGGCACTTCATGAAGCCGCGTTACGGTTCGTACGCCGGTTGTCGTATCGTGGAGCGGGAACCGTCGAGTTTCTGGTGGATCGCGATAGCGGCGCGTTCTACTTTCTGGAGATGAATGCCCGAATCCAGGTCGAGCATCCTGTGACGGAAGCTGTGACAGGCGTGGATCTGGTGGCTGAGCAGATTGCTGTCGCCAACGGCGATGGGCTGCGGATAAAGCAGGCGGACGTTCACCCACGAGGTTGGGCGATCGAGTGCCGAGTGAACGCCGAGGACCCGGAACACGATTTCCGTCCGAGCCCCGGGACGATTCGGGAAGTTTCATGGCCCATGGCTGAGGGGATCCGCGTCGATACCCATATCGCTGCGGGCTCGCGAGTCCCGCCATTCTACGATTCGCTCATGGCCAAGATCATCGCTCACGGCCCCGATCGGGCCACGGCCATAGCGCGGCTCAGACGCGCAATCGCCGACACACGCCTGACGGGCGTGGCCAGCAATCTCGCTTTTCAGGCGTGCGTGCTGGACGACGCTGAGTTTCAGGCGGGAGGAGTGGACACCGGCTTCGTGGCCCGGATGCTCGAAGCGGGGCCGAAACAGATGAAGGCGCGGCATGGCTGACATTCAACTCGTAGAGACTTCCCTTCGGGACGGCAACCAGTGTCTGTGGGCCGCGCTCGGCATCGACACGGCCCGCACGCTCACCATCGCTCCGGTGATGGATCGTGTTGGGTTCAAGGCGATCGATTTCACCACGTCCACGCACATGGGCGTTGCGGTGCGTTATAAAAAGGAGGATCCGTGGGAGCGAATCCGGTTGATGGCGCAGGCCACGCCGAACACGCCGCTGCAGTTCATGTCCACCGGCTTCCGGTTCATCGCCTGGGAAACGGCGAGCCCTGAGTTCATGGCGCTCGCCTTCCGGGTGCTCGCCCGCAACGGCATCCGCCGGTTCTGTCTGGCGGACCCGATGAACGATGCGGATTCCAACATCGCCTGTGCCCGCATGGTCAAGGAGGGGGGCGGAGAGTATGTGATCACCGCGCTCGTCTACACCCTGAGCCCGATACACGACGACGCTCACTACGTCGAGCGAGCGCGCAAGCTCGCAGCCTGTCCGGATGTCGATGCCTTATATATCAAGGACCCCGGTGGCCTGTTGACTCCCAATCGCGCCCGGACACTGATCCCCGCGATCAAGGCGGTGATCGGCAGCAAGCCCCTGGAGCTGCACGCTCACTGCACGATCGGGCTCGCCGAGCTGGTGTACATGGATGCGCCCGGATATGGCGTAAGCGCCGTGCAGTGCGCTTCCGGCGCCGCCGCGGACGGGATCTCGAATCCACCCTCGGAGCGCGTCGTCGCGAACCTGCGGGCGCTCGGTCATACCGTGCGCATCGATGATGAGGCGCTGGCCGAAGTCGGGCGATACTTCACGCGGCTGGCGGAAGCGGAGGGACTTCTGGCTGGCAAGCCTCAGGCGTTCGATGCCGGTTACCTGCGCCATCAGCTGCCCGGCGGCATGGTCGGCACGATGCGCCGGCACCTGAGGGAGAGCCGCGTTTCTCATCTGGAGGGCGCGGTGATCGAGGAGTTGGGACGGGTACGCGAGGAGCTGGGCTGGCCTATCGTCATGACGCCGTTCTCGCAGATCATCCTCACCCAGGCAGTGATGAACGTCACGAGCCGTGAACGCTACGCGGTCATCCCCGACGAGGTGATCCGGTATGCGATCGGCCGCTTCGGACGGCCGAACATTCCCATCGATCAGAACATTCTGGACCGGATCGAATCGCTGCCGCGGACCCGGGAGTTGCGCGCCGAGCCGGCAATGGCGCCGCTCGAGGAGCTGCGCCGCCGCATCGGCCCCGGACTGTCCGACGAAGAGTTCCTGCTGCGCGCGACGATGCCTGCCGGGCAGGTCGATGCCATGCGGGCGGCCGGGCCGGCGCCCCGTCACTACAACCCGACACTGCGGCCGGTGTTGAGTCTGCTTCGCCAGCTCACCGCGCGACGCGACCTGACGCACGTATCCCTGCAAAAGGCAGGCTTCCGCCTGGAGCTGCACCGTCATGCTCCGCCTCCGATCGCCGCCGGCTGACCCATGAACGCGCAAGTCCAAGCCACGGGGTCGCGGGCCCCGCTGCGGCCTCTGAAGGGATTCATGTTCGATCTGGACGGGACGTTGTTGCTCAGCGACCGCTCCCTGGGAGGCTATGAGCTTTTGCCGGGAGCCGCGGAGGTGCTGACGACCTTGCGGGAACGGGCGATTCCGTTTGTCGTGCTCACCAACGGCAGTGCATATCGTCCTTCAGAGCAAGCCGCGAAACTTCGAGGCATCGGCTTGCCGGTCGAGGACGAGCAGATGTTGACGCCATCGAGCGTCGCGGCCGATCTTCTGTCACGGCGCTCCGTTAAGCGCACACTCGTCCTTGGCACTCGTGGTGTAGGGCACGCGCTGGCTGATGCCGGAATCGAAACGGTGTTTACCGGTGAGCCGCGGGCGAGCGAGGTCGAGGCCGTGTACGTCGGGTGGCACCCCGAGTGCAACATGAAGGATATCGAGGCCGCGTGTAACGCGATTTGGGCCGGCGCGAAGCTCTATGTGGCCTCCGATGTGCCGTTCTTCGCGACGCGGCACGGCCGCTCCATGGGTTACTCATACGCCATTGTCGGGGCGATCAAGCGCTTGACGAAGGCACGCATGATCCTGACGGGAAAACCTTCGCTCAACGCATTACGCTTCGTCGCCAAGAAGCTGCGCCTGCACGTGCGGGATGTCGGTGTGGTAGGCGACGATCCGGTGGTGGAGACGATCATGGCCCGCAAAGGAGGGGCGGTCGCTCTTGCCGTCACCACAGGATTTACCAAGCACGAGGATTGGGCCCGGCAGCCGGAAGCCTCGAAGCCCCACCGGGTGCTCGCGGACATTCGCGAGCTGCTGACGTGCGGAGTGGTGCCCGGTTAATCGGCGGGCGGATCGGCCGTCCGCGGTGGGTACGCGCGCAGGCGTAACTGCTGTCAGGCCTGCTTGGGGGCAATCACCCAGTAAACCAGCAAGGGCGTGCCCAGCGGGTCCGCATCTTGATGCGGGCCTGAGGGCGAGACGACTCCCGGTGTTGCGCGCGTCAGCAGACGGGCGCTTTCCCTCGCCCATTGTGGGCCGGCCTTGCGCAGCGCAAGGGTCACGCCCGCCGCGGCGTGCGAGCCGGGGACGTGTTCGACGTACCCATCTTCCAGCGCCTTGTGATCGACCCGGAACGTCACACGCATTCCCACATCCCAGGCCAACCGCTCCAGGCAAAAGATCGCGCCTTGGCCGGTCATGCCAGCGATAGGGGTCGGCCGCTCCCGCCATTGGGAATAGAGTTCGTGATACCAGAGCGCGGTGACGTCGCCGTCGAAGGGACGGGTTGCGAGCCCAGCGCGCGCAGCCTCCAGCCCAAAGGCGGTCGCCTGTGCGAATCGGCGGTCGTAAAGGACCTTGTCGATACGTGGGATGTGGGCATGCGTCGGGCTGGCCGACGCCCTCGCGGCAAAGGGCCCTACGCCCAGTACTGAGGCCGATAGGGCGGCGGTGCCGCTCTGCAATAGCCCGCGTCGAGTGATCATGCGGGAACTATACTCTTTCGCAGACCATGGGAAACGCGCTCCGAACAGTCACGGCCACTCGTTACGTCACACCCCTTCGGGAGGGTGGGTCGTTGCCTGCCGTGGTCGAAGCTGACGACCAGGGGATGTACGTGCTGAAGTTCCGCGGCGCCGGGCAAGGCCCGAAAGTGCTGATCGCGGAGCTGGTGGCGGGGGAGCTTGCCCGCGCGGCGGGCTTGCGAGTTCCGGAGGTCGTCTTGATCGATCTGGACCCGGACCTGGCACGGACTGAGCCCGATGCGGAGATTCAAGCGCTCATCCGGGCGAGTGCGGGTCTCAACGTGGGACTTGACTACCTGCCGGGGTCCGTCATGTTCGACCCCGTGGTGGAGACACCCGACGCGGCGTTAGCGTCGGCTATTGTTTGGTTCGACGCGTATGTTGCGAACGTTGACCGCACAGCGCGAAACGCCAACATGCTTTCGTGGCACCGGCAGCTATGGCTGATCGATCATGGCGCCGCGCTTTATTTTCACCATGGGTGGGGCGCCGGAACGCCGGTAGATCGCAGTCAGGACCCGTTCATTCAAGTCAAGGATCACATCCTTCTGAAATTCGCGGGCGCGCTGCGCGAGGCCGACAAACTGATGACGGAGCGAATAACACCCGAAGTGGTCGAGCGCGCCGTCGCGCTCATTCCGGATGGTTGGCTTGCTGGCCAGCCGAGGGGCGCTTACACCGAGTTTCTGACCAGGCGCCTGGTTGCGCCGCGGGCATTTCTGGAAGAGGCAATTCGTGCACATGCACTCCTCGTATGACTACGCCGTTGTCCGTGTAGTCCCGCGCGTCGAGCGCGAGGAGTTCGTCAACGCGGGCGTCATTCTGTCTTGTCCCGCACAGGATTTTCTTGAAGCACGCATCGAGCTCGATGAGCGTCGGCTCATCGCGCTGGACCCCACTGTCAATCTCGAAGCAGTGCGCAGTCATCTGGCGAGCATTCCGCTGATCTGCGCCGGCGGCCCGAATGCGGGGCCCATCGGTCAACTCCCCCGGCGGGAGCGATTCCACTGGCTGGTCGCGCCCCGCAGTACGATCATCCAGGTGTCACCCGTGCATACCGGCCGGTGCACCGATCTCAACGGCACGCTGGAGCATCTGCTCAACGTGATGGTCCGGCAGCGGACCTGAGAGTGGGGCGGTCGCGGTTGCGATGGCGCTGGACTTGCTGATGGCGCGGGTGCTTACATTGCCCGGCGCGACGGTGTCGTCGGGAACGCTCTACTGGCTCATCACACGGGTCTGACCGAATGCAGACGATTCGTCTCGGTAGCTCCGGTCCGATGGTTTCCGCCATCGGTCTGGGTTGCATGGGGATGTCCGGGATGTATGGGCCCGCCGACCGGGCCGAGAGCATCGCGACTATCCACACCGCCCTCGAAGCAGGCATCACCCTGCTCGATACGGGTGACTTCTACGGGATGGGTCACAACGAGCTGCTGATCAGCGAAGCACTCAGAGGCCTCCAGCCGCTCCGAGGCCTCCAGCGGCACGGCGCGCTCATCAGCGTCAAATTCGGAGCCCTGCGTGATCCAAGCGGCGCCTGGGTCGGCTATGACGCGCGACCGGCCGCGGTCAAGAATTTCCTGGCGTATTCCCTGCAGCGCCTCGGCGTCGATCACATCGATATCTACCGTCCCGCGCGGCTCGATCCTGACGTTCCCATCGAGGAGACCGTCGGCGCCATTGCCGAGATGGTGACGGCGGGTTACGTCCGTTACATCGGCCTGTCGGAGGTGGGCGCCGAAACTCTGCGCAAGGCTGCCGCGGTGCACCCGATCTGCGATCTGCAGATCGAGTATTCGATCATCTCGCGGGGCATCGAGGCCACGATCCTGCCGACCTGCCGCGAATTGGGTATCGGGATCACCGCCTACGGGGTGCTCTCGCGAGGTTTGATCAGCGGGCACTGGACCAGGGGGCGCGCCGGCAACGGTGATTTCCGTGCCTACAGTCCGCGATTCCAGGGCGAGAATGTCGAGAAGAATCTGGCGCTGGTCGAGGCGCTGCGCGAGGTCGCCGAATCGTTGCAAGTCTCCGTCGCGCAGCTGGC
>Ga0070681_10006509_pt1 | contig 11366 bp, 9 predicted proteins | sample KBSC83BmetaG_FD_65650 | JGI IMG/M metagenome (GOLD analysis project Ga0070681, IMG submission 65650) | Corn rhizosphere microbial communities from Kellogg Biological Station, Michigan, USA - KBS C8-3B metaG | ecosystem: Host-associated > Plants > Roots > Rhizosphere | place: USA: Michigan...
GGCGTGAGCACCAGCACGTCCACGTGGTGCAGCGTGAGGCCCATCTTCGCCAGCGCATCGGGCGGCACGCAGCTCACGGTCTTGTTGATGCGCTCCAGGCGCTCGAGGTCCACCGCGAGGCTGTCCAGGAAGATGGAGTTCATCACGTGGCCCGCGACCTGGGCGAGCGACGGATAGAGGTCGCCCCGCGTGCGCTGCGGGGCCTCGCTCTTGGTGCGCGCGGTGCCCACGACCACCACGCGATCGGCGCCCAGGTGCAGCGCGGGGCTCACCGGCGCGATCTGGCGCATCGAGCCGTCGCCGAAGTACTCGCGGTTCAGCCGGTGCGCCGGGAAGAGGAACGGGATCGCGCTGGAGGCCATCAGGTGCTCGACGCCGATCTTCGAGCGCACGCCCACGCGCGACTGGCGCTTCCACCCCTCCGTGGTCGGCACGGCCTGGAAGAAGCTGACACTCTGGCCCGACGTGTAGCCCGAGCAGGTGATGGCGACGGCGTCGAGCACGCCGGCATCGATATTGGCCTGGATGCGCGAGAAATCGAGGCGGCGCGCGAGCAGGCTCTCCAGCGGACGGTTGTCCAGCAGCGAGATGCGCTTGTTGCGCACGAACGCGCCGAACAGGAAGCCCCCGAGCCAGCGCGAGCTGTTGGCCATCACGCCGGGAAAATCGGAGCGGTAGACGTGGTGCGGCTGGAAATGCCGCCAGACTTCCGAAAGGTGCTCGACACCGAGCGCGAAGTCGTCCGCGTGCACCGCGAGCGCCGCCGCGTTGACCGCGCCCGCCGAGGTGCCGCAGATGATGGAAAACGGGTTGGCGCGGGTGTCGGCGGTGAGCTCCTTCATCGCGCGGAGCACCCCGACCTGGTAGGCGGCGCGGGCCCCGCCCCCCGCGAGCACGATCGCCGACTTGCCGCCTGTTGCGTCCATCTCCTCTCCCCGGGGCGCGTGGGCGCCGGATTCAGCCCGGCCCTGTCGCAGCCTTGCCCCGCTCCTTGCGCTCCGGTGTACCCGCAGCGCGCGCGTTTTGCAACATCTCCTTCGCGTGCCGCCGCGTGGCCTCGGTGATGGTGAGCCCGCCCAGCATGCGCGCGACCTCGGCCACGCGCTCCTCGCCCTCGAGCGGCAGGACGGTGGCGAACGTGCCGCGCGGCCCGGGCTGCTTGGCCACGCCGAGCTGGCTGCGCGCGTGCACCGCCACCTGCGCGAGGTGCGTGACCGAGAGGACCTGGTGGTGGCGCCCCAGCGCCTGCAGGAGCTTGCCGACGATCTCCGCCACGCCGCCGCCGATGCCCGCGTCCACCTCGTCGAACACCAGGGTCGCGACTGACGCCTCGCCCGACATCAGCACCTGGATCGCGAGCGAGAGGCGCGAGAGCTCGCCGCCCGAGGCCACCTTCGCGAGCGGGGCGAGCGGCTGACCCGCGTGGGTGGCGACCTGCAGCTCCACGGATTCGAGCCCGCCAGCGCCCGGCGTCTCGAGGGGCTCGAGTACCACCTCGAGCTTCCCGCCGGCCATCGCGAGCTGCTGCATCGTGCGCGTGACCTCGGCGGCGAGCCGGCGCGCCGCCTCGCGCCGCGCGCGCGTGAGCTCGCCCGCGGCCTCGCGGTACGCGCGCTCCCCGGCGGCTTCCTGCTCGCGCAGGGCCTCGAGGCTCTCCTCGCCGCCCAGCTCCCCCAGGCGCGCCTTGCGCTCCGCGAGCGCCCCGGGCAGCGCCGCGGGCTCGACGCGGTACTTGCGTGCGGCGTCGAACACGGCCTTGATGCGCCCGTCGAGCTGTGCCAGGCGCGCGGGATCCAGCTCGAGGCGCTGCAAGTACCGGCGCAGCTGCTGCGCGCCCTCGCCGGCCTGCATGGCCGCGCCCTCGGTGTCGCGGCGCGCGTCCTCGAGGGCGGGGTCGAGCTGGGCGGCATGGGCGAGGCGCGCCGCCACGTGGGCAAGCCGCGCCGTGATCGACTCGTCCGACTCGTCCAGCGCCTCGGCGCAGGCGGAGACATCCTCGATCAGCTCCTGCGCGTGGGCGAGCCGGCGGTGCTCGGCCTGGTCCTCGATCCAGCGCGCGGCGTCGAAGGCGAGCGCCTCGAGGTCGCGGATCTCGTGGCCCAGGAGCTCGCGCTCGCGCACCGAGCTCGCCTGCGCGCGCTCGCGCGCCGCGCGCTGCTCGGCGGCACGCCGCCAGGTGGCGTGGCGCGCGGAAACCTCGCGCGCCAGCGGCTCGCAGCGGGCGAAGGCGTCGAGCAGCGCGCGCTGGCGATCGCGCTTGAGCAGGAGCTGGTGGTCGTGCTGCCCGTGGATGTCCAGCAGCAGCTCGCCCAGCTCGCGCAGCTGCGCCGCGGTGGCGGGCCGCCCGTTCACGAACGCGCGCGAGCGGCCGGTGGCATCGATGGTGCGCCGCACGAGGCAGGCGCCGTCGCCCTCCTCCAGGTCCTGGGCCTCGAGCCAGGCGCGCACCGGGGCGATCGCCTCGGCGTCGAAGTCCGCGCTGATCTCCGCGCGTTGCGCGCCGGCGCGGACCACGCCCGCGTCCGCGCGGTCTCCCAGGGCGAGCTTCAGCGCATCGACCAGGATGGATTTGCCCGCGCCGGTCTCGCCGGTGAGCGCGGTGAAGCCGGCGGCGAGCTCGAGGTCGAGCCGCTCGACGATCACGTAATCGCGGATGGAAAGCGCGCGCAGCATGGGACCTAGGACGTGCGCTCGGTCCAGCGCAGCTTCTGGCGCAGCATGCCGAAGTACTGGTAGCCGCGCGGATGCAGCAGGGTCGCCGGCCGCTCGGCGGCGGAGACGCACACGATGTCCCCCGGCTCCAGCTCGAAGTACGACTGCACGTCGAAGTTGGCGCGCGCATCCACGCCGCGCTCGACCTTGATCTCGACCTGCGAGGTGCTGCGGATCGCCACCGGGCGGTTGGAGAGCGTGTGCGGCGAGATCGGCACCAGCACCACGGCCGAGAGCGCGGGATGCAGGATGGGCCCGCCGGCCGAAAGCGCGTAGGCGGTGGACCCGGTGGGTGTCGCGACGATGAGCCCGTCGGCGCGCAGGGTGTAGATGAACTCCTCGTCGACGGTGACCGAGAGCTCGATCATGCTGCCCATGGCGCCGCGGCTCACCACCACGTCGTTCATGGCGAGCGCGGAGAAGAGCGTGGCTCCGTCGCGCCGCACCGAGCCCGCGAGCAGCGTGCGTTGCTCGGCCTGGTAGTCGCCCGCGAGCACCGCGCCGATCGCCTCCTCCAGGCCGTTGGCCGGGACGTCGGTGAGGAAGCCCAGGCGCCCGAGGTTCACGCCGACGAGCGGCACGTCGCGCTCGGCCATCAGGCGCGCGCAGGACAGCAGCGTGCCGTCCCCGCCCACGATGATCGCGAGGTCGCAGAGCGCGGGGAGCTCGCCCAGGTCCGCGATCGCGTCCGGGGGCTTGCGCGAGGCGTGCGCGGTGGGCGGGTCCATCACGATCGCGAGGCCGTGGCGGCGCAGCAGCGCGGCGAGCTGGTCGAGGACGTCGGGCAGGCTCGCCGCGTCGCTCTTCCCGACCACGGCGGCGGTCTTGAACGCGGGGGGCATGGGCGCAATTAAAGCATGATTGCTTGTAGAATTCCCCAGAGTCACCCGAGGAAGCCCATGCTCAGCGAACGCGCGCAAAGCCTGCTCAAGATCCTGGTCGAGCGCTACATCGCCGAGGGCCAGCCGGTGGGATCGCGCGCCCTCTCGCGCTTCTCGACGCTCGAGCTTTCGCCCGCCACCATCCGCAACGTGATGGCGGACCTGGAGGAGATGGGGTTCGTCGCGAGCCCGCACACCTCTTCGGGGCGCGTGCCCACGCCCAAGGGCTACCGCCTCTTCGTGGACACGCTGCTCACCGTGCGCCCGATGGAAGACGAGGAGCGCCGCCAGCTCGCCGACCAGCTCACTCCCGACGACCCGCATCGCGTCGTCACCACCGCCTCGCAGATGCTCTCCGACCTCACGCATTTCGCCGGCATCGTGGTGGCGCCGCGGCGCCGCGGCGCGGTGCTGCGCCACATCGAGTTCTTCGGGCTCTCGGAGAAGCGCGTGCTGATCATCATCGTCGCCTCCGACGGCGAGGTGCAGAACCGCGTGCTGGTCACGGACCGCGCCTACACGCCCTCGCAGCTCCAGGAGACGGCCAACTACATCAACGCCAACTACGCGGGCCTGGAGTTCGACCAGGTGCGCCAGAAGGTGCGCTCGGAGCTGATCGACCTGCACCGCGACATCTCCTCCCTCATGCAGGCGGCGATCGCGACCAGCAGCGACGCGCTCGCCGAAAGCACCGACGGCATGGTGATCTCGGGCGGGCGCAACCTCCTCCAGGTCGACGAGATCTCCGGCGACATGCAGCGCCTGCGCCGGCTCTTCGACCTCTTCGAGACCAAGACCCAGCTCCTGGAGCTGCTCGAGCAGAGCGAGCGCGCCGACGGCGTGAAGATCTTCATCGGCGGCGAGTCGGAGCTGGTGCCGCTGGACGAGTGCTCCATCGTCACGGCGCCCTACGAGGTGGACGGGCGGGTGGTGGGCACGGTGGGCGTGATCGGCCCCACGCGCATGGCCTACGAGCGCGTGATCCCGATCGTGGACGTGACCGCCAAGCTGGTCTCCTTCGCGCTCTCGCAGCACTGAGCGGTGGCGCCTCCCCCCGGCGTCCTGCTCGTGAACCTCGGGACACCCGAGGAGCCCACGCCTGCCGCCGTGCGCCGCTACCTGCGCGAGTTCCTCATGGACCCGCGCGTGGTGGCGATTCCGCAGCCGTTCTGGTGGATCATCCTCAACCTCTTCGTGCTGCCCTTCCGGCCCGCCAAGACCGCGCACAAGTACGCCGCGATCTGGACCCCCGAGGGCTCGCCGCTGCGCGTGTACCTCACGCGCCAGGCGCAGCTCCTGCGCGGCTACCTGGGCGAGAAGCTGAAGCGTCCCTATCCCGTGGTGGCGGCGATGCGTTACGGGCGGCCCTCGATCGCCGACGGCTTGGCCGAGCTCAAGTTCCGCGGCTGCGAGCGCGTGCTGGTGATGCCCCTCTACCCGCAGTACTCGGCGAGCACCACCGCGAGCGTGGGAGACGCCGTCGCGCGCACCGTGAAGCGCATGGACCCCGCGCCCGCCATCCGCGTGGTGCAGGACTTCCACGCGCACCCGGCCTACGTGAAGGCGATCGCGAAGAACGTGACCGCGTACTGGATGAAGCATGGCCGGCCCGACAAGCTGCTCATGAGCTTCCACGGGCTGCCGCGCTCGGCGGTGGAGCGCGGCGATCCCTACGAGGCGCAATGCCGCGCGAGCGCCGAGCTCATCGCCACCGAGCTGGGATGGAACGACGCGCGCACCGAGGTGTCGTTCCAATCTCGATTCGGGGCCCAGGAATGGATCAAGCCCTACACCGCGGAGACACTCGCCGCCTTCGGACGCGCCGGCCTGGGCCGGGTGGACGTGATCTGCCCGGGCTTCACCGCGGACTGCCTCGAGACGCTGGAGGAGATCGCGATGCTCGGCCGGGACACGTTCCGCGCGGCTGGTGGGAAGGATTTCCATTACATTCCCACCACGAACGACACCCCGTCCTGGATGACCGCCCTCGCGATCCTCGCGATGGAGAACCTGCAGGCGTGGGATGCCGGGAGCGCCTAGCCCATGCTGACCCTCGTCGCCCGCTGGATCGTGAACGCCGCCGCCCTGCTGCTGGTGGCCTACCTGTACCCGGGGGTGCACGTCGACGGCTTCCTGCCCGCCCTGGGAGCCGCGCTGGTGCTGGGGCTGGTGAACGCGGTGATCCGGCCGATCCTCGTCCTACTCACGCTGCCCGCCACGCTGCTCACGCTCGGGCTCTTCCTCTTCGTGATCAATGCCCTGCTCTTCTGGTTCGTGGCGGAGATCGTGCGCGGCTTCACCGTGACGGGCTTCTGGGCGGCGCTGCTGGGCTCGATCCTCTACAGCGTCATCACGCTCATCACGAGCTGGGTCCTGTTTCCGCGCCGCCGCTAGCCCGGACGGGCCTTGAAAGGCCGCGGGTCCGCCCCCATCTGTTTCATCGAAGTCTTTGTTTCCATAGGACAATCCAGTGACCGATGCCCATTTTTCCGGCGCGCCCGGCGCGTCCCCCAACGGCCCCCCGGGCGAGGAGCGCGGCAACCCCGAGGCGGGCGTGGACGCCCGCATCGCCGAGCTCGAGGCCAAGCTCTCGGCCGCCTTCGCCGACGCGGAGAAGCTGCGCGAGGACTGGCTGCGCGCCAAGGCGGAGACCGACAACGTCCGCCGGCGCGGGCAGGAAGACGTCGCCAAGACGCACCGCTTCGGCATCGAGGGCTTCGCGGCGGCGCTGCTCGCGGTGAAGGACAGCCTCGATGCCGCGCTCACCGTCGAGAACATCTCCGTGGAGTCGTTCAAGGAAGGCGTGGAGCTCACCGCCCGCCAGCTGGACGCCGTGTTCGAGAAATTCGCCGTGCGGCCCATCGCCCCGCAGGGCGAGAAGTTCGACCCGCACCGCCACCAGGCCATCAGCCAGGTGCCGAGCGACGCCGAGCCGGGCACGGTCGTCGCCGTGCTCCAGAAGGGCTACCTCCTGCACGACCGGGTGCTGCGCCCGGCCCTGGTCACGGTCGCCGCGGCCCCGGGCCCGGAAGGCGCCTAGCGGCCCATCCCGGCCCTTGAAAACGCACCAAAAAGCCTCACCTCACACCGACAAGACACATACAAACCCGGATCAAGGAAGACCACCATGGCAAAGATCATCGGCATCGACCTCGGCACCACGAACTCTTGCGTGGCCATCATGGAGGGCGGCAAGCCCAAGGTCATCGAGAACAGCGAGGGCGCCCGCACCACGCCGTCGATCGTCGCGTACGCCGACAACGACGAGATCCTCGTCGGCGCGCCCGCCAAGCGCCAGGCGGTGACCAACGCCAAGAACACCATCTTCGCGGTGAAGCGGCTGATCGGCCGGAAATTCGAGGAGAAGGAGGTCCAGAAGGACATCCACCTCATGCCCTACCGGATCGTGAAGGCCGACAACGGCGACGCCTGGGTGGAAGTGCGCGGCCAGAAGATCGCCCCGCAGCAGGTCTCGGCCGAGGTCCTGCGCAAGATGAAGAAGACCGCCGAGGACTACCTGGGCGAGCCGGTCACCGAGGCCGTCATCACGGTGCCCGCGTACTTCAACGACTCCCAGCGCCAGGCCACCAAGGACGCCGGGCGCATCGCCGGCCTCGAGGTGCGCCGCATCATCAACGAGCCCACCGCGGCGGCACTCGCCTTCGGCATCGACAAGAAGGAAGGCGACCGCAAGATCGCGGTCTACGACCTGGGCGGCGGCACGTTCGACATCTCCATCATCGAGATCGCCGCGGTCGAGGGCGAGCACCAGTTCGAGGTGATGTCCACCAACGGCGACACGTTCCTGGGCGGCGAGGACTTCGACCAGCGCGTGATCGACTACATCGTCACCGAGTTCAAGAAGGACCAGGGCGTGGACCTCTCGAAGGACGTCCTGGCGCTGCAGCGCCTGAAGGAAGCCGCCGAGAAGGCGAAGATCGAGCTGTCCTCCACGCAGGCCACCGACATCAACCTTCCGTACATCACCGCCGACCAGTCCGGGCCGAAGCACCTCGCGATGAAGCTCACGCGCGCCAAGTTCGAGTCGCTGGTCGACGACCTCATCGAGCGCACCATCGAGCCCTGCCGCATCGCGATCAAGGACGCGGGCGTGAAGGTGGGCGAGATCGGCGACGTGATCCTGGTGGGCGGCATGACGCGCATGCCGAAGGTGCAGGAGAAGGTGAAGGAATTCTTCGGCAAGGAGCCGCGCAAGGACGTGAACCCGGACGAAGCGGTCGCCGTCGGCGCCGCGATCCAGGGCGGCGTGCTGCAGGGCGACGTGAAGGACGTGCTGCTGCTCGACGTGACGCCGCTGTCGCTCGGCATCGAGACGCTGGGCGGGGTGATGACCAAGCTCATCAAGAAGAACACGACCATCCCGACCAAGGCGCAGCAGGTCTTCTCCACCGCCGACGACAACCAGGGCGCGGTGACCATCCACGTGCTGCAGGGCGAGCGCGACGTGGCCTCCGGCAACAAGAGCCTCGGCCAGTTCAACCTCGAGGGCATCCCGCCCGCCCCGCGCGGCATGCCGCAGATCGAGGTCACGTTCGACATCGACGCCAACGGCATCCTGCACGTGCACGCGAAGGACAAGGCGACCGGCAAGGAGAACAAGATCCGCATCCAGGCGAGCTCGGGGCTGTCCGAGGACGAGATCCAGAGCATGGTGAAGGACGCCGAGGCGCACGCCGACGAGGACAAGAAGCAGCTCGAGATCGTCGCCGCGCGCAACCAGGCCGACGCGCTCGTGCACTCCGTGCGCAAGTCGCTCACCGAGTACGGCGACAAGCTGGAAGCCGGCGAGAAGGAGAAGATCGAGGCCGCGGCGAAGGACCTGGAGGGCGCCGCCAAGGGCGACGACAAGGCCAGCATCGAGGCCAAGACCCAGGCGCTCGCCGCCGCCGCGCAGAAGCTGGGCGAGAAGGTCTATGCCGACGCGCAGGCGAAGAACGCCCAGGGCGCGCAGGCCGAGCCCCAGCCGCAGCAGGCGGGCCAGCCCGGCGGGAAGGCCGAGGACGAAGGCAATGTCGTCGACGCGGAGTACGAGGAAGTCAAGGACAAGAAGTCGGCATAGGGGATAATTCCGGCGTCGGGGCGATCGTTGGAGCGGACGACTGCGTCGCCGCTCAACTCCTCGAGCAGCGGAAAACGGGGTCAGGCTGCGCAGGCCTGGCCCCGGTTTGCATGCGAATTTCGTGACGGCCCAGGGAAGGTATGGCGAAGAAACGCGACTACTACGAAGTGCTCGGTGTGAACCGCGATGCGAGCGACGAGGACATCAAGAAGGCATATCGCAAGCTCGCGATGAAGCACCATCCGGATCGCAATCCGGAGAGCAAGGAAGCCGAGGAGCGCTTCAAGGAAGCCAAGGAAGCCTACGAGATCCTCTCGGAGGCGGAGAAGCGGCGCGCGTACGACGCCTACGGCCACGCCGGCGTGAACCCGCAGATGGGCGGCATGGGCGGCGCGGAAGGCGCGGGCTTCGGCGGATTCGCCGAGGCGTTCGGCGACATCTTCAGCGACATCTTCGGCGGCGGCCAGGGGCGCGGGCGCTCCTCGGTCTACCGCGGAGCCGACCTGCGCTACAACCTGGAGATCGCGCTCGAGCAGGCCGCGCGCGGCACCGAGACCAAGATCCGCATCCCGACCATGGAGCCGTGCGAGACCTGCCACGGCTCGGGCGCCAAGCCCGGCACCCATCCCAAGACCTGCGAGACCTGCCATGGCGCGGGCACGGTGCGCCTCTCGCAGGGCTTCTTCTCGATCCAGCAGACCTGCCCCACCTGCCACGGCAGCGGCAAGATGGTGAGCGACCCGTGCGCGACCTGCCGCGGCGCCGGCCGCCTGAAGAAGCACAAGACGCTCTCGGTGAAGATCCCCGCCGGCGTCGACGAGGGCGATCGCATCCGCCTCTCGGGCGAGGGCGAGGGCGGCGTCAACGGCGGCCCGCCCGGCGACCTGTACGTCGTGATGCACCTGAAGCCGCACGCCGTCTTCGAGCGCGACGGCGACGACCTGCACTGCGAGATGCCGATCAGCTTCACGCAGGCGGCGATCGGCGGCGAGATCGAGATCCCCACGCTCGACGGCTCGGCGAAGATCAAGGTGCCCGCGGAGACGCAGACCGGCCAGGTGTTCCGCCTGCGCGGCAAGGGCATCAAGGGCGTGCGCTCGAGCTATCCGGGCGACCTGCTGTGCGAGGTCGTGGTCGAGACGCCGGTGCGGCTCACGGACCGCCAGAAGGAGCTGCTGCGCGAGCTGGAGGACATCAATCGCGCCGACGGCGACCGCCACAATCCCCGCGCCAAGAGCTTCATGGACAAGGTGCGGGAGTTCTTCGCCGGCTGAGCGCCCGCCGAAGGGTGACATCTGTAACCGAGGCCGGCCGCCCGGCGCCCGCCCGGACCGGTATCATGCCCGCAGGGGCGTACCCAGAAGCCCCGGAAGGAGGACCGATGTTCCGCGCTCTTTTCGCAGGGTTCGCGCTCACGCTCGCGGTCGCGGCGTCCGCACAAGGCGTCACCGATACGCAGGTCACCCTCGGGCAGTCCGCCGCGTTCTCGGGTCCCGCCATGCAGCTCGGCAAGGACATGCGCGACGGCGCCCTGCTCTACTTCAATTCCGTCAACGCCAAGGGCGGCGTCAACGGCCGCAAGATCGCGCTCAAGTCGCTGGACGACGGCTACGATCCGGCGCGCGCCGCCGCCAACACCAAGAAGCTCATCGACGAGGACAAGGTGTTCGCGCTCTTCGGCTACGTCGGCACGCCCACCAGCGCCGCCTCGATGCCGATCTTCACCGCCGCGAAAGTGCCGTTCGTGGGCGCCTTCACCGGCGCCGAGTCGCTGAGGAAGCCCGTGAACCCGTACGTCTTCAACGTGCGCGCGAGCTACTTCGACGAGACCGAGGCCATCGTGCAGCACCTCACCGCGATGAGCATCGACAACATCGCGATCTTCTACCAGAACGACGCCTACGGCCAGGCGGGCCTCGAGGGCGTGAACCGCGCGCTCGCCAGGCGCAACATGAAGCTCTCGGCGAGCGGGACGGTCGAGCGCAACACCGTGAACGTGGCGAAGGCCGTCGACGTCATCGGCAAGGCGAAGCCGCAGGCCGTGATCATGATCTCGGCCTACAAGTCGTGCGCGGCGTTCATCCGCGAGATGAAGAAGGCCGGCGAGAACCCGACGTTCTGGAACGTGTCCTTCGTGGGCAGCGCGGCGCTCGCCAAGGAGCTCGGCCCCGAGGGCCGCGGCGTCGAGATCTCGCAGGTCGTGCCGTTCCCGTGGGACATCAGCATCCCGGTGGTGCGCGAGTACAAGAAGCTCCTGGAGGAGGCCAAGGCGGGCGAGCCCGGCTTCGGCTCGCTCGAGGGGTTCATCGCCGCCAAGGTGATGGTGGAGGGCTTGAAGCGCGCCGGGCGCAAGCTCGACCGCGAGGCCTTGGTGCGCGCGATGGACTCGATGGGCGAGTACGACGCGGGCGGCTTCAGGGTCGGCTACTCCACCGACAACCACTACGGCTCGAAATTCGTCGACCTCACGATCATCTCGCGCGACGAGAAGTTCGTCCGCTAGGACGCGTCGGGCAGCCGCGGCGTACCGTCACCCCCGCGTAGGCCGTCACCCCGGCGTAGGCCGTCACCCCGGCGTAGGCCGGGGCCCAATTACCCCGGCGCTCGAGCCAGGGCCGCGATGTTCGAAGGGCCGAGGGACGCCCACACCCGGTGTGTGGGTCACCCGGGCGATCCCCCTCTGAACGGATGCC
>Ga0070681_10006510_pt1 | contig 11364 bp, 8 predicted proteins | sample KBSC83BmetaG_FD_65650 | JGI IMG/M metagenome (GOLD analysis project Ga0070681, IMG submission 65650) | Corn rhizosphere microbial communities from Kellogg Biological Station, Michigan, USA - KBS C8-3B metaG | ecosystem: Host-associated > Plants > Roots > Rhizosphere | place: USA: Michigan...
CTTCCGGTGGAACTAACGTCGCCTCCGGCCCGCCGCCTTCCGGTGGAACTAACGTCGCCTCCGGCCCGCCGCCTTCCGGTGGAACTAACGTCGCCTCTGGTCCGCCGCCTTCCGGTGGAACTAACCTCAGCTAGGTTTTTCGCACAAGGCGTAGGTAATAAGGATTTCCCATTGAGGGAAATGCCTGCCAGTGTGCGGCGATGAATTACGTTTACGATGTACTGGGGATCGGCAATGGGATTGTCCTATTGTCGGTCCTCGTTTTGCTTTTACGCGGCCCCTTCCGCAAGTTCTGGGTTCTCCTGCTCTATGTGGCGTGGGAACTATTCGCCACCGCCACGCTGACCATCTACGATCTGCTCTATATCAGTGCCGGTCAGGGCAAAGTCGTCGAAGCCGAGGCCCTGAAGCTGTACGCACGTCTCTATTGGAGCAACGATGTCATCGTCGACCTGCTCCGCTTCCTCTTGGTGATCGTGCTCACCTACGCGGCCACTCCGGAAGGTGCCAAACGCACGTCCATCGGACGCATCCTCGTAGGAATCGTGCTAGTGGTTCTGGTCCTGCCGTTCCTGGTCTTTCCTTTGCATTTCGGACCCTGGCCAGAAGCCTCCTGGTTCAATAGCACTAGCGAGCTCTTGAATTTCGGCGCCGCCATCATGAATCTCGGCTTGTGGGGAGCCCTCCTCGCCAACCGCAAGCGCGATCCGCAGTTTGTAGCTGTCAGCATCGGCCTGGGCGTCGTCGTCACCGGTGCCGCGCTTTCCTACGGCCTTCGCCATCTGATTCCCGCTAGCGCCATCTTCATACCGAACGTATTCCTGATGCTCACGCAGCTCGCCGGCTGGACCATCTGGTGCCGCGCGTTTTGGCCTGCTCCCAAGCGCACCCCGGCGCCCGAAAGTGCGCTGCCCTCGCCCTCACCATCTCCCGGGCCGGCACCGTCGCCGCACAGCTAGTTCGCTCGAATGTCTGATTTCTTACAAGACTTGCGTTTTGGCGTCCGCATCATGCTGCGGGCTCCCGTGGTCACGGCTTCCATCATTCTGGTGCTGGCCTTGGGCATAGGAGCCAACTCCGCCATGTTCAGCATCGTCGACGCCCTGCTGATCCATCCCGTCTCCTACCCCGAGCCCGAAAAACTCGCCTTTGTGTGGAGCCACGATAGTCAGGGAAGCCTCAGTGACGCCTCCGCCGCCGATTTCATGGATTGGCGCGCCCAATCGAAAACTCTCTACGATCTAGCCGCCTGGCTGCCCACCGCCTTCGTCCTCACCGGCGGAGACCGCCCGCGCCAGGCCGCCGGTGCCCGCGTCAGCGCGAACTTTTTCCGCACCCTGGGCGTGAAGCCGGAATTGGGCCGCACCTTTCTGCCCGATGAAGACGGACTCGATCATCCCGAAAAAGCCGCGCGCTGCGCCATCATCAGCCACCGCTTCTGGCAGGAGGATCTGGGCGCGGACCCGCAAGTCCTGCAGCGCACCATTTACGTCGACTCCGTCCCTTACTCGATTGTCGGAGTCACTCCCCCCGACTTTCAATTCTGGTGGCGTCCGCACGACATCTGGGTTCCGGTTTCGTTGAACCGCCAGGATCGCGATTTTCGCAACGTCATAGCCATCGCCCGCCTGCGCGAGCCGCTTGACCGCGCCTCCGCCGAGATGGCCGTCATCGCGCGCTCGCTAGGGCAAAGCTATCCGCAAAGCGATAAAGGCTGGACCATCCACGTCGAAGACTTCCAGGACTTCCTGCTCAACCGCACTTTTCGCACGCGCCTTCTTCTCCTTTCCGGTGCCATGGGCCTGGTCCTGCTGATCGCCTGCGCGAACGTCGCCAGCTTATTGTTAGTCCGCGCCGCCGGCCGCGAACGCGAAATTGCCTTGCGCCTGGCGATGGGCGCCACCCCCGCGCGTCTGGCACGGCAACTCCTGACGGAAAGCTTCTTGCTGTCGTTAGGCGGCGGCGCATTAGGTCTCGCGATCGCCTGGGCCTTGATCCACGCTGCGCCGGCTATCGTCCCCGCCAGTGCGCTGCCCGACGGATCCATCACGCTCAGCATACCCGTGATCTGGTTCGCGCTCGCGATTTCGCTATTCAGTTGCGTGATCTTCGGACTCGCACCCGCCCTATCCGTGGCGCGCGCCGATATTCAATCCGCGCTCAAGGACACCGGTCGCGGCACGACGTCAGGCCGCAAAAGCCAGCGCTTCCGCCAAGTCATGATCGTCGCCGAAGCAGCGGTGGCGTTGATCCTGCTTGCCGCAGCCGGCTTGATGATCGGCAGCTTTCGCGATCTCACCAGCGCTAACCCCGGCTTCGATCCCAAAAACGTAATGACCGCGCGCCTGCTCTTGCCCTTCACGAAATACGACGCCGACCAAGCCCTGCGCTTTTATCGCGAAGGCGTGCGCCGCATCGCATCCTTGCCCGGAGTGAAAGGTGTGGCGGTAGCCTCCAGCCTTCCCCTACTGAACAACATGGAAGTGCGCTTCGAGACCGAGTTCTCCCAAGCCCACGAAGAATCCGAGCGCCCCAGTGCGCCCTACGACGCAGTCGGTCCGGATTACTTCACTACGCTGGGAATCCCCCTCAAGAGCGGCCGTTTTTTCACCGAAGCCGACAACGAGACCGCCCCCCTGATAGCGGTTGTGAGTGAAAAGCTAGCTGCCCGCTACTTCCCGAATCAGAATCCCTTAGGCCAGCGCCTCAAAATAAACCGCCCCAAGCGCCTGCAGAACGGCGAGGAAACGGTAACCGTGCAAATCGTCGGCGTCTGCGGAAACGTAAAACTGGAAGATCCGTCCTCTGACCTCAAGCCCATGATCTACGTCCCGCATCCGCAAAACCCCTGGTCACGAGGCGTATGGTTCGTAGCGCGCACCGAAAGCAATCCCGCCGCGCTAGCCCCGGCCCTCCGCGCCGAGTTCATGGCCATCGATCGCGAACAGCCGCTAGAACAATTCGGCACGCTAGAGGACCGCCTGCGCAATCAATTCGCCGAGCCAAAATTCCAAACCGGCCTGATGATCTCATTCGCCCTAGTCGCGCTGATTCTAGCCGCGCTAGGAATCTACGGTGTAAACGCCTACGCAGTAACGCAACGCAGGAGCGAAATCGGACTGCGCATGGCCCTAGGCGCCAGCCGCGCGTCGGTGCTCCGCCAGGTAATCGGCAAAGGCATGGCCCCCACAGTCATCGGCATCGCAGTAGGTTTAGTAGGCGCAGTAGCCATCAGCAACTGGCTCCGCAGCGCCCTAGTAGGCACCCACGCCGTAGACCCCATATCGTTCCTGGGAGCCGCGATTTTGCTGGCTCTAGTAGCCGCCGTAGCGTGTTTCATCCCAGCAGTAAAGGCGACGCGGATCGACCCCGCCATAGCCCTCCGCACCGAATAACACAATCGCTACTTCTTCCGAATACTAATCCCCAACTCCCGCAGTGCCCGCTCCGGCACATCCGAAGGTGCCTCGCACATCAAATCCGTCCCCTTAGCAGTCTTAGGGAAGGGAATCACGTCGCGAATAGAAGTCTCTCCCGCCAGCAACATCACCAGCCGGTCGAGTCCCAACGCAATCCCTCCATGTGGCGGAGCCCCATACTCGAGCGCATCCAACAAAAATCCAAACTTATGCCGAGCCTCTTCATCCGACAGCCCCAACGCCGCAAAAACCTGCGCCTGAATATCCCGCCGGTGAATACGAATCGACCCCGACCCCAGCTCCGTCCCATTCAACACCACGTCATACGACTTAGCGCGGCAATGCGCCGGGTCAGTAGTAAGCTTCTCCAAATCTTCGTCATGCACCGAAGTGAACGGATGATGCGCCGCATTCCAGCGGCTCTCTTCTTCATCCCACTCGAACATCGGAAAATCCACCACCCACAAAAACCGAAAGTCTTTCGGATCTAGCAATTGATGCCGGTCGTTATACTTCTGCCCCGCGTGCATTCGCAGGTGACCCGCCGCCAGCAGCACGGCGTTCTCCGGAAGAGCCCCCTTCACTTCGCCCCCCCACCCGCAGAGAATCAATAAGTCTTCTTCGGTAGCCCCAGTACGCTTACGCACCTCCGCCATAGCAACAGGAAAATCCCGCTCCAACCGCTTAGCGTCGTCAAACACCCGCAGGCCGCGCTCCTGCCCAAAAGCCTTTAGCTCATCCCGTTCCTTGCGCGATACCGTTCCCGTCTTCGGGATACGAATCGCCACCAACGGCAGCCCTTCGGGAGTCAATCCCTCCCCTTTGAACAAGTCCTCCACGCAATGAAACGGCGGCAGCCGCAGATCCGGCTTGTCGCTCCCATACGACCGCAGCGCCTCAGCATAGGACAACCTCGGCAGCGGAATCTCAATCTCGCATCCCGCGGTTTTCGCCACAGCCTTCAACATCCGCTCGATTACCCGGTAGATAGTCTCCTGCTGCGGAAACGACATCTCCAAGTCGATCTGCGTGAACTCCGGCTGCCGGTCCGCGCGCAAGTCTTCATCGCGGAAACAGCGCACAATCTGAAAATATTTATCGAACCCCGCCACCATCAGCAATTGCTTAAAAATCTGTGGCGATTGCGGCAGCGCATAAAAATTCCCCGGGCTCACCCGCGCCGGCACCAGATAATCGCGCGCCCCCTCCGGAGTCGACCGCGTCATAAACGGCGTCTCGATCTCCAGGAATCCTTGATCCGCCAACTCCTCCCGCACCGCAAAAGCAATCTTCGAGCGCAGAATGATGTTGTGCTGCATCCGCGGCCGCCGCAGATCGACGTAGCGGTACTTCAGCCGCGCGTCTTCCTTGACGTCCACGCTGTCTTCCATCGGAAACGGCGGCGTGCGCGATTCGTTCAAGATCCAAATCTTGTCAACCACCAGTTCCACTTCGCCAGTAGGAATCGCCGGATTGATATTCTCAGCCGTGCGCAGCGCGAGCGTCCCCTCTACGGCAATGACGTATTCCGAAGCCAGCAACTCAGCCCGCTGGTGAACAGCAGGCTCGGCGTCTTCGTGAAACACGAGCTGCGTGACGCCCTCGCGATCCCGCAAATGGATAAAGATGACCCCGCCCAAATCCCGGCGGCGATGCACCCAGCCCATGAGCAGTGCTTTTTTCCCAGCATCGGAAGCGCGCAACTCCCCGCAGCTATGCGTGCGTTGCAGATCGCCTAAAAAATCAAGAGGTACGGATGGCATTATTTTTGAATGTGTCCGATCAGTTGGTCGCGCCGCAGCGGCACTTGCTCGCCCGACGCCATGTCTTTTATTAAGTATGTCCCGGCCGCGATCTCGTTGTCTCCCAAGATCAACGCGAACCGCGCACCCATTTTGTTAGCCGTCTCCAGCGCGCGCTTCAGTTTGCGATCAACAGACCGCTCGACCGATATCCCAGCCCCGCGCAATTCAGCAGCAAGCGCCCCCGCATGTACTTCCGCCGCATCGCCCAGTGGCGCCAAAAATACGTCCACGCTCGGCTCCTGGCCTTCCCCCACGCTCATCACCAGCCGGTCTTCGCCGATAGAAAATCCAATCCCCGGCGCAGGAACCTTCGATCCCAGCGACTCCGCCAGCCCGTCATAACGCCCGCCGCCCAGCACTGCGTTCTGCGCGCCCAGCGCCCCATGCGTAATCTCAAACGTAGTGCGCATGTAATAATCCAACCCGCGCACCAACCGCGGACGCACCTCGAAAGAAATCCCGCGATGCTTTAAATGTTCCTGCACCACCCGGAAATGCGCATGGCACTCCTCGCACAGAAAATCGAGTATCGAAGGCAGAGTATCGATCGCCGCCTGATCCTCCGGCACCTTGCAATCCAGAACGCGCAGCGGATTCGTAGTCGCACGCCGCTGGCAATCCACACACAGCGTCGGAGCCATCGTAGCCAGCTTCTCTTTCAATGCCGCCATAAACCGCGGCCTGCAAGTAGAGCACCCCACAGAATTGAGGAGGAGATGAAACCCGTCCAGCCCCACCCTCTTCAGCAGCTCCACCACCATCTCAATCACTTCCGCGTCAACGATAGCCGACTCCGACCCAATCGCCTCCGCCCCAATTTGAAAGAACTGCCGGTAGCGCCCCTTCTGCGGCCGCTCCCGCCGGAACATCGGACCAATGTAATAGAACTTCTTAATCCCCGGAATCTGATCCAGCCGGTGCTCAATATAAGCGCGCATCACCGAAGCCGTAGCCTCCGGCCGCAGCGTCAGCGAAGTCCCGTCGCGATCCTCCCACGTGTACATCTCTTTACCGACGATGTCCGTATCCTCGCCCACCCCGCGCGCAAACAACGCCGTCTCCTCGAAAATCGGCGTGCGGATTTCGTGATAGTTGAAAGTGCGAAACACCTCGCGCGCCGTTGCCTCCACCCGGTTCCACACCGCGCTCGCCGGCGGCAGAATATCGCGCGTCCCCTTGACGGCCTTCATTTCGATTCTTCCAAATAGATCGCAGCCTTCTCGACGTAATGCTTCACGCCCAGCGCAAACCGCGCCTGCTCTTCGCTCGACACCGCGCGTCTAGGCTTAGCCGGAACCCCCAGCGCCAGCATGCCCGCAGGAACCTCAGCGCCCTCCGCCACCAGCGACCCCGCCGCCACCACTGCGCCCTTGCCGATCCGAGCCCCGTTCAGCACGATCGCCCCAATCCCAATCAGCGCGTCATCTTCGACCGTGCAGCCATGCAGCATCGCCAAGTGCCCCACCGTCACCCGGTCGCCAATCGTCAACGGAACCCCCGCATCGCAATGCAGCACAGTGCCGTCCTGAATGCTCGTTTCCGCCCCAATCTCGATATGATCCACGTCCCCGCGAATGGTCACGTTAGGCCAGATGCTAGTCCGCTCCCCCACCCGCACGTCGCCGATCACAACCGCGCTAGGGTCGACATAAGCGGAGACAGCGATGCTAGGAGTGGTACCGCGAAAAGAACGAATCATGTTGCCGGGGTAGATTTCATGCTAACACGAGGGGTCGAAAGACACGGCAAGCGTATGCGATCCTGCTGTATGAGAAGCTCGATACATGCGAAGTCTGCTGCTGTGTTTCGCGCTCGTCCTGCGCGCCGACGAAGGCACCCAGAAACTCGCCGAACGCTTGGTCCGCGAAGCCGAAGCCTTTGAAAAAAACGCTCCACAACTGCTAGGCCGCGAAACCCTGCATCAGCGCGTAATGGCCGCGCCCGCGCGCTTCAAGCTGCGAGTAGGCGACGCCGCCACACACCCTCCCGTCGCGACTTGGAAAGAGCGCGAGATCGTCTCCGAATACGCCTTCACGCTGCTCGGCCGCGAGATCCACGAACTCCGCCAGGTGACGTCAGTCGATGGAAAACAGATCGCCGGTGAAAACCAAGCCCAGGACGCGCTCGCCAAATTGCTCACCAGCCACGACGACGAACGCAAGAAACGCGCCCTTGAGCACCTCGAAAAATACGGATTGCAGGGAGCCGCCACCGACTTCGGCCAGATCCTTCTGCTGTTCAGCCGCGGCAACCAGGAACGCTACGAAATCACCGCCGCCGGCCCGCGCTTGCTCGGCACGGTGCCCACCCAGGTATTCCACTACAAACAACTGGACGGCCCGCAAGCGCTCACCGTGTTCCGCGGCGACACCGCAGCCAAGACCCAGCGCCTCAGCGTCGAAGGTGAAATATGGGCCCGCGAAGCCGACGGCCTCCCGCTTCGCATCACCATGACCGCCACCGATTCGACCACCGATAAAGCGCTGCGTGAGGAAGCCACCGTCGACTACGCCATGAGCGAATTCGGCGCGTTGCTCCCCGTCGAAACCACCCACCGCGAACTGCGCTCCGGCGTAGAAGTAGCGGAAAACAAATTTACCTACTCTGAGTTCCACCGCTTTGGAGCGCCGCGCTAATGCGCATCGTCTATTTGCACGGCTTCGCCTCCAGCCCCCAATCGACCAAGGCCCGCTTCTTCGCCGAAAAATTCGCGCAAGCCGGCATCCCGTTCGAAGCCCCCGCCCTCGACGCCGGCGATTTTCAAAACTTGACCGTCAGCGCGCAAATGCAAGTGGTCGACGCCGCGGCTTCGCAAGGCGAGCGCCCCGTCCTCATGGGCTCTAGCCTGGGCGGATATTTAGCAGCGCTCTACGCAGCCAAACACGCCCACTCCGTCGATCGCCTGATCCTGCTCGCCCCCGCCTTCCATTTTCTTGAACGATGGCGCGCCCGTATGAGCACCGCCCAACTCGCGCATTGGAAGCAGCAAGGCTGGGCGCCCATCTATCACTACGGGGCCAAAGCCGAACAGCGCCTGGGCTATCAGTTCCTCGAAGACGCCGCGAAATTCGATGCCGTCCCCGACTTCCATCAAAGAGCGCTGATCCTCCACGGCACCGCCGACCCCACAGTCCCCTATCAAGGCTCCTACGATTTCGCGCTGCAACATGCCCGCACCCGCCTCGTACCCTTCAATGCGGGCCACGAATTGACCGACGTCTTAGAGGACCTGTGGCGCGAAACCGCCGCCTTCCTGGAAATCGCCGCCCCAGGAGTCGTATGATATAGGAAGAAGGCTGCGGCAGCTGCAACGTTTTGCCGCCCACAGACGTCCTTAATTCGTAGCGGCATAGGCTGGGTGTGTAAGTGCCTGACCAGAATCTAAATGGCCCCGACAAGGTGCCTGGGAATAACCCCGACGATCACTTGGCGCATTTGCTGCCACCTGCCTCTATTGAGAAGCCTTGGTTTCTCGAAATCTTCAAGAACATCAAGGAACTGATCAGTCCTCCCAAGCTCCCACCCCTCGAAGTTACGTCCAAGCCGGTACCCATCCACGAAATCCAAATCTACGCCGGCAACGAAGCCAAGTCCGGAATCTTATCCCTGGCGATTCACGTTGGCTTCATTGCGTTGCTGATCCTGGTCGGCTCGCTGAAGCCCGTGCAAAACATGGTGAAGCAGGTCACCGGAGTCGAAATCGATCTACGCCCCTACATCGCCCAGAACAAAAAGCAAACCTCCGGCGGCGGTGGTGGCGGCGGAGCCCGCGAACTCCTGAACGCCAGCAAAGGCAAATTGCCCAAGCCCGCGCCCAAGCAATTTACGCCCCCTAGAGTCGATCCGCTTCCCGATCCCAAGCTGCCCATGCCCGCGACCATCGTCGCCCCCGAAGACATCCCCAACATCACCGCGAATAATTTTGGCGACCCGCTGAGCAAGCTAGGCATTCCCTCCAACGGCATCGGCTCCGGCGGAGGCATCGGCAGCGGCTCCGGCGGCGGCGTCGGTTCCGGCAAAGGCGCCGGCGTAGGCCCCGGCTCCGGCGGCGGTTTCGGCGGCGGCGCGTACCGCATCGGCGGCGGCGTGTCCGCCCCCAGCGTGCTCAGCAAGGTCGAGCCCGAATATTCCGAAGAAGCCCGCAAAGCCAAGTGGCAAGGCACCGTAGTGCTCTCACTAGTAGTCGATGACCAAGGCCGCCCCCAAAACCTCAAGGTTCTCCGGTCTCTCGGCCTGGGCCTCGATCAAAAAGCCATCGAAGCCGTAGAAAAATGGCGCTTCAAACCCGGCATGAAAGACGGCAAGCCCGTCCCTGTCATGGCCACCATCGAAGTAAACTTCCGCCTGCTGTAAGACTGCCGCCGACTCCTCCTAATTATGAAAGCTGTGGTCCCATCCGCACCGGATTCTATCCAACCGCCCACTCATCCACGCGCCGGTTGGGACGAATCCTTCGCGAGAATGGCCGCGCACCACGACGATGAGTTGTTAGACCCAACCGAACCGTCGCAGTGGGATGAAGCGGAATGGGAGTGGTAGCGAGCAACCGTAGTGGGCATGCGTAAGGTGTACGCTTAGGTAGCTATGGCCTTTCGAGAGCTACCCCCGCGCCGCAATCCGCAAATCGGAATCGCCGCCATCGTCATTGGCGCCCTACTGGTGCTGGTCTTCGGACGCACCATTTGCAGCTACATCATCGACTACTTCTGGTGGCGCGAAATGGCGCAAGTCCCCACCTGGATCCGCATGACCGCCTACCGCTATCTGCCCGGTCTCGCCGCCTGGGTCATCGTATTCGCAGTGCTTTGGATAGCGCACGCCCGCGGCATGAAACACGCCGGCGAACGCCTCGGTGCGTGGCCCGTCTACGCAAAACTGAGCACCCTCGCGCTAGCCTTCGTCGCCATGATCCTGACGCTCTCCACCGTCGAAGGCTGGACCGTCGCCCGCTACGTCGGCGGCAAAGGCGCCGCGGCGTCAGGTTGGATGGACCCCGTCTTCGGCAAACCTCTCCCCTTTTATTTCTTCGAACTCCCCTTCTACAACATGCTGCTGAGCTGGGTAGCCGCCACCGCATTCATCGGAGGCCTGGTCTATTACGTCTCCGCCCGCGGTTGGCAACTTAAGCGCGACATGCCCGGCTACGTGTTCGGCCAGGAATTAGACCTGCGCGATCTAGGCCGCCTGGGCCGCCTCGAAACCGGTTTGTTAAAAGGCCTGGCCGCGCTCTTTCTGGTAGCGCTAGCCGCGCAATTCTGGCTAGGCCGTTACGACCTGATGCTCAGCGATCACGGCAACCTGATGGTCGGCATCGATTACCTGCAGCAGAATCTAGGACTGCCGCTCCAAACCATCAAAGCCGCCGCGGCAATATTAGCCGCCATCTTAGTAATCGCCAAACGCCGCAAACTAGCCATCGCCTGCGCCATCGTGCTGGTGGCCGATTGGCTGATCCCACCGCTAGCCGGCAGCCTCTACGTGCGCCCCAATGAATTGATGCTGGAAAAGCCCTACATCGCCCGCCACATCGAAGCCACCCGCGCCGCCTACGGCATAGACCATCGCGCGAAGGTAGTCGATTTCCCCGCGCAAAAAGAAGGCCGCATCGATTTCGAAGCCAACCGCGCCCTGCTCGAAAACGTCCGCCTGTGGGACTGGCGTGCCTTCCACGACACCCTCAGCCAGAGCCAGCCCCTGCGTCCCTACACCTATGCCGACACCGACGTCGACCGCTATCAAATCGACGGCCGCCTCCGCCAAACCCTGCTAGCCCCCCGCGAGTTAGATCTCAATCAACTAGGCGACGCCCGCAATCGCTGGATCAATCGCGCCCTCACCTTCACCCACGGCTACGGCTTCGCCATGGCCGAAGCCAACCGCATCAGCGAAACCGGCCTCCCGCAATTGCTCGTTCTAGACGCCCCAGTGGAAGTAAAAACCAAAAGCCTCAAGGTCGCCCGCCCCGAAATCTATTACGGCGAAACCATGGATGAGACAGTGTTCGTCCGCACCTCGCAACCCGAGTTCAACTATCCCTCCGGATCAAGCGAAGTTAACACGCGCTACGAAGGCAAGGGCGGATTCCCCATGTCCTCGCTAGGCATGCGCACGCTAGCCACCGTGGCCGACGGCGATTGGAA
>Ga0070681_10006511_pt1 | contig 11363 bp, 9 predicted proteins | sample KBSC83BmetaG_FD_65650 | JGI IMG/M metagenome (GOLD analysis project Ga0070681, IMG submission 65650) | Corn rhizosphere microbial communities from Kellogg Biological Station, Michigan, USA - KBS C8-3B metaG | ecosystem: Host-associated > Plants > Roots > Rhizosphere | place: USA: Michigan...
GCAGAGCGACTCGCGGAATGTGATGGTCCTCGGCAATCAGAACACGCATGCCGTTCGACAGAGTGTAAGAGACCACCGGGAATTCCTGTGCCTGCGCGGGCGTCCCGTTGGCAACTGCCAGCATTTGGGCGAATGCTGCAATGCTTCCTATGATCGATGACCGTCCGTGCCGTGATATTTTGAAGGACATGCTTTTGGAGAATCCGTTTCAGGACCCTCTCCGCTTCGAGCGCCGTATACCCGAATGCGCTGTAGTAATCTTCGGAGCCAATGGTGACCTGACTAAGCGAAAACTGCTGCCCGCCCTGTATCGGCTGGCCTACGAAAGACGTCTTTCGCCTGGCTTCGCTGTGCTCGGCATCTCGCGCACGGCCATGACCGACGATCAGTTCCGCGAGAGAATGTGCAGTTCCGTTGCCAAATACCTGGAAGATTCCCCTTTCGACAAACAAGTCTGGTCGGGTTTCGCGCAAAGCTTGTACTACATGGCCGGAAATGTGAGCGATCCCACAACTTTCACTGCCTTGGCAAACCGGCTAAAGGACATTGAAGAGCAGCGCCAGACCGGCGGAAACGTTCTGTTTTACCTCTCAACACAGCCGAGTCAATATGCGGAGGCAGCTAAGGGCATTGGAGAAGCGGGCTTAGCAAAAGGTAGTGGGTGGCGCCGGATTGTCGTGGAAAAGCCGTTCGGGCACGACCTGGCTAGCGCCAAGGCGTTAAGCGATAAATTGCACGAGGTCTTCCGGGAATCCGAGGTTTATCGAATCGACCATTACCTAGGTAAAGAAACCGTGCAGAATATCCTCGCTTTCCGCTTTGGTAATGGTATCTTCGAACCGCTCTGGAACCGGCGGTACGTGAACAGTGTGCAAATTACCGCGGCTGAATCCATCGGCGTGGAAGGGCGTGGCAGCTACTACCAGGAAGCTGGCGCGCTACGGGACATGATCCAGAACCATTTGCTGCAGATCATGGCGACTATCGCTATGGAGCCCAGCGCTACATTCCAGCCGGATGCTGTCCGCGACGAACGGGCGAAGCTGTTACGCTCCATTCGCGTTTTGAAATCGTCGGAAGTTCTAGAGAACTCGGTTTCCGGACAATACGGGCCGGCACGCATCGGCGGCACTGACGTACCCGGTTTTCGACAGGAGGACGGTGTCGACCCGCAGTCACAGACCGACACCTACGCGGCAGCCACTTTCTTCGTGGATAACTGGCGTTGGGCGGGCGTGCCATTCTACATTCGTACCGGTAAGCGCCTTCCTAAAAGAGTTACCGAGATCGCCATCCAGTTCAACGCCGCTCCGCACGCGGTATTTGGGGACAATGGCGACGGTACTACACCGAACTTGCTCATTTTGCGCATCCAGCCGGAAGAAGGCATCTCTCTCCGGTTCCTATCCAAACGCCCCGGCGCAGGCATGAAACTCCGGCCGGTATCCATGGATTTTAATTACGGGTCGAGCTTTGGCGAGCGCTCCCCGACGGCCTATGAAACCTTATTACTCGATGTGATGATCGGAGATGCGACGCTCTACACGCGGCAGGACATGGTGGAAGCCAGCTGGGCGGTGGTCGAGCCAATCATGCAGGCCTGGGGGGACCGCAAATTCGATTTCCCAAATTATGCAGCCGGTACATGGGGGCCGAAAGCCGCGGATGATATGCTCGCGCGCCGCGGGCACGCATGGAGAAAGCCGTGAGTTCCACGATTCAGCCCGAAATCATTCTGCGCGACTTATCCGAACTGTGGGTGTCACTGGCGAAAGAATCTGAGCCGGGCCAATCTTCGGGTGTGCTTCGGGCCTGCGCCATGACGCTGGTTACGGCCGTCGATGAAAGCGAAGATGCGACGTCCGTTTGGTCGACGGTGGCAGCCCTGATGCCCGAGCATCCCAGCCGAGCCATCGTGATCCGGTTCCGGCAGTCACCTGCCCGGGAGCTATCCGCCCGTGTTTTCTCGCAATGCTGGATGCCCTTCGGCCAACGGCGCCAGATCTGTTGCGAGCAGATTGAAATGACGGTATCGGATGCCAGCCTTCCCGATTTGCCGGCCGTTATTGTGCCGCTCGCGGTTTCCGATCTACCCGTGATTCTCTGGTGCCGCGGCTCGCGCCTCTTCAGCCTTCCGGAGTTCCCGGAATTGCTCAAGGCGGCAAATAAGGTGGTGCTGGATGCGGCGCTATTTCCAGATCCGGTTGTACCCTTGCGCCAGCTCGCGGAGCAGTCATGTCAGGGACGGGTCTTCGGTGATCTCGCCTGGACACGTCTGACGCGCTGGCGTGAGCTGGTGTCGCAAATTTTCGAGAACCGCAGCTACCTTGCACAGCTGCCCGGTATTGAACGCGTGCGCATCGGCTTCGGAGGTGATGTAAAGCCTGCCAGCGGCTATTATCTGGCGGCATGGCTGCTGGACTGTCTCGAGACGGCGAGCGCAAAGGCACAGGTCGAGTGGGTGTCGGGAATGAATGCTCGCATTGGCGATCTGGCGCGCGTCGAACTGGTCGGCGCTGGGGATGACGGGTTGCGGGCGTCGATTGCTGTCGCCGGAGACGGTGAACGCCACTGTGCCGAAGTCCGCGTCGGTTCTCTATCGAATCGAACGATGTTTCCTCCCGATAATGACTATGTCTTGCTGCGCGAGGAACTTTCGATTCCCGGTCCGGATCCGGTTTACGCCAGGACTCTCGCCCGGGCGTCGCGTTTGGCGGTTGCGGAGACCAGGTGAGCGTGCAACATCACATCTCGAATGACCCGGAAGCTGCGGCCGAAAGCTGTGCAAATTTTATTTTGGGCATTTTGCGGCAGACGCTCGCGACGCGCGAATATGCCACGCTTGCCGTGTCGGGCGGATCCACGCCAAAGCTGTTATTCGAGCGCTTGGCCCCCGCGAAATTCGATTGGGCCGGGGTACACCTTTTTTGGGTAGATGAGCGGCCGGTTCCACCCGATGACGAGCGCAGCAACTACCGTCTGGCGGAACAATGGCTGATCGCACCTGCCGGCATTCCGCGTAACCAAGTGCACCGAATTCGCGCAGAGCTGCATCCGGAAGCGGCTGCCGAGATGTATGTCACCGAGATTCGCAATTTCTTCCGGCTGCAGCCTCACGAAATGCCGAGGTTCGATGTGATCCAGCGTGGGATGGGCGCTGACGGCCACACGGCGAGCCTGTTTCCAGCGGAGCCGCTGATTGGCGATCGAGAGAAAATCGCGGCGGCCGTGCGCGTGGAAAAGCTTTCTCAATGGCGCATCACCCTGGCGCCCGGACCGCTGGTAGCGGCGAACCATACGGCAGTGCTTGTTAGCGGTGAGGATAAGGCGCAGGCTGTGCGTTCAGTTTTTGAGGAGTCCTATGACCCGAAGAAAATACCTGCTCAATTAGGCATGCGCGAGGGTAAGGATGTCGTTTGGTTCCTGGACTCCGGCGCGGCGAAATTGCTCGCATTGTAAATTTCACGTCTTCGCACAAGCAGCAGCGTGCCCGATGTGGGTCCCCGAAACGTTCCAGCTTCCGGTAATGTCCACACGAGTTGCAGCGTAGTGTCCGCCTTTAGCCGTAACTGGATTTCGCCCTTCCCGCCTTCAGCGTTCCAGACGGCATTGACCATGTCGTCCTGACATTTACCTTCGAAGTAGAAATGCACCACCGGCGCCTCCACGGTTCCCATGCCCGGATAACGCGCGCGATAGCGTCCTTGAATTCCGCCTTCCCGCTCACTGACAACGAGATCCACCGCTTCCGGCGTGTACGCGGAACTGACCGGCGTGATTTTTGGTTTCGGAAGCACCCAGACTCCCGAGAACCGTGCGCAGCCGGCGCGGGTGGGTTGCGGTACAGCTGCGATACGACTCGAGAGAAAATCCAACTCCTTGTTTTGCAATGTGAGCTGCTCGAATGCGCGGTCACGTTCAGCCTTTGTCGCGGCCAGTTCGGAACGAACAGAGTCCAGTTCCGACGCTTTATCCTCCAGCGCGCCCACCGGTGGGCTGATGGGTTGAGCGGCTGGGTCGGCTTCTGCCGGGTCCCGTGTCGGTACAATCTGGACGGGAGGCGCCGCGCTGACTTGCGCTGGAACCGGAGAGGCGCTGGACTGCTCGCTGACATACCACCCGATGCCGATTGCTCCAGCGAAAGCGCAGATCAGCCATCCTAAAGTAATGATGCCGCGCACAGGGATCGATCGCCGGTGCGACCTGGATAGCGCATCCGCATCCCGATCCATACCGCCGCTTTCGGCGAGCTGTGCGTCATACTTTGCACGCCGTTCGCGATCGGATAGCACGGCAAACGCACGGCTCACGCGCTTCATCTGATTCTCGGCAAATCGCTTTAGCGAGGGTTCGCGTTGCAAGTCCGGTTGCAGCAGCCGGATAAGCTTCAAATAAGCTTCCCGAATCTCCTCGTAAGATGCGCCTGTGGGGACGCCGAGTTCGTCGTAATGCGTCAGAGTTTAATTCTCCTGACGTCCATTTTCGAATCGTTCCACTCACCGAGGCCCATGGCTCCGGCGATCTCTACGTGCTCGGGTTGCCTGCTTAGAAAAGTGCTGTATTTATCCGGACGATCTTCGGCGATCGGTTTCATACCAACCGCCACGCGCTTCGCGTCGATGGCTTTCCAGCCGATGTGATCGAGCGCCACCGGATCGGTAGCGAAATACATGGTTCGGTGTTCCCAAACGAACTCCGGCTTCGAACCAGGCCCGCCGTGGTACAGGCCTTTCACACCGTCCAATATGTGCAGAACCGTCTTATTTCGGATTACGTCCATGGATACCACCGCCGGAATAAAACTGCCGCACGCGTTCAGAGTACTGGAAGAGTGGCTCCGGCAAACGTTATTCACAAGCCCATGCGAAAGATTTTTGAGCGCCAGCGTTATGCCCGCCGACTGATGATCCTTGAGCACCGGCAGGTTAATCAGCTTGTTCACTTCTTTGGTGATAAAGCGCGCTGCGTAGGAGCGGCGGGCCGTCAGATTGTGGATGTCATAACCAGGAAGCGTCAAGGCCATATCCATATAGTGATCCGGATCATAGCCTTCGATCCCCTGCTGAACGTCCTCATAGTCCTCTGCCGCGCTCGATGTACGGACACCCTCCGGCAGCCACTTGTCGAAACCAACCTTAAAGAACTGGGCGCGATAACGATCGTAGACGACGATGTCTTTGTTCTTGATCCCGGCGGCGTTCAATCCCGCGATAATCTCGCGCACCACTTCAGGGGCGGAAACCACATGCGGCTGTCCAACGGGATTCACTTTTATGCCGACCACATCGCCCGGCTGGACGAATAGGCGCCAGGCATCCACCCAGCCCGCGCCGGTGAGATCGCTCATGCCTTTGCGCATCATTTCCTTAACCGGCTCCGCCTGATAATGGCCGTCGATGATACATCCCGGGTGTTCGACGGCAACCACACGGCCGCGGAACGGGCCGGGCATAGCCAGCTTGCTTGCTTCAGTTTTCGAGGAAACCTGTGCGGCCAGGAGTCGCGCTCCAGTGGCCGTCGTGCCAAGCGCGGCGCCAAGCGTGCCGCCCATCGCCTTTAAACAATTTCGTCGGGTCCACTGCATCCGTCCAACCTCCCTGGGAGTGTTCTTGATCTCGGGGTAACTTCCACGTGTTACTAGCTTACCTGAAAGCTCAAGTCCCCTCCACTGTGGAACGCCGTTCGTGGTTTTTACAGTAGCACGGGGAACGAGGCTAGAAAATCCTGCCGCTCCGTTTACTCAGATAGTGTGCAAGCTTCCCGAATTGGATTGCCGAGCCGCGAGTGTTAACGGCGGTTGTTCCAATTTTTCTAAACCCCCTCCACCGTCGCCCGCCGTTCGAGCTTTCCCCACCCGACCAGTCGCCCTCGCATCGCATAGAGTAACGATTTTGCCAGCACGTAATACATCAGCTCGCGGTAGAAAATTCGCTGGAAGAACAGCAGCGTCAGGTCCCAAGGCTTCTCGCCTTCGAGCGCGTAGGCCAGCAAACCTGTAAGCAGTTCCAGAACGAAGAAGCCCATGTAATAAAGCAGGACGATAGGCCAGTTGCCGGAGAATAGCGATACCAGCATCGCCAGTTCGGCGAAAGGCGACAGAGCCGAAAGCAATACCTGGAACATCCAGATACTCGGTAGCGCCACGAAGCCGAGTGAACCGTATTTGGGCACGAACAGCGCATCGCGATGTTTCCAGGCCGCCTGCAGCGTGCCGAAGGCCCAACGGAATCGCTGCTTCGCCAGACTACGGATATCCTCCGGGGCTTCGGTGTACGCAATGCCTTCTTCTTCGTAGCGGATGATGTAACCCAGGCGGCGGATGGCAAGCGTCAGATCGGTGTCTTCCGCCAGCGTATCGTGACCGAAACCATCCAATTTTAAAATCAGTTCTTTGCGCCATGCGCCTACCGCTCCGGGAACAACGGTGATGGCGTTCAACAGATCGAGCGCCCGCCGGTCCAGATTGAATCCATAGATATACTCGATGGATTGAAACCGCGTAATCCATTTACGACGGTTACCGACCCGCGCATTTCCCGATACGGCGCCGATTTTGGAATCCGCGAAATGACGCACCAGCTTGCCGACGGTTCCGCGCTGGAATATCGTATCCGCGTCCACAGAGATCAGGATCTCGTTCCGCGCTTGCGTTATCGCATGGTTTAGCGCGGCCGATTTTCCCGCATTGGCCTGCGTCAGAATCGAAACGCGCGAGTTCGCCGCAAATCGGTCATGAAGTAGTTTGAGAGTGCCGTCTTTGGAGCCGTCATCGACCACCACCACTTCCAATTCCCCGTAATCGCTGGCTAGTATCGACTCCACCGTGGACACGATGACCTTCTCTTCGTTGTACGCCGCGATAATCACGGAAACCGGAGGCTTGAATGTGAGATCGAAGTGCAGCCGGCGCGTCCGCACCTTCTGAATGATCGCGAGCAAGCCATAGACCAGAGAGCGCAGCAGCGAGAGATAAATTGCCATAAGGAACAACATCCCAACCACTTTTTTCACCTGGCTCTTGAAGTCCAGCGCGTTGCCCTCGATGTGCGCCCATCGCATCTCCTCTTTGGATGGCACTGCCATAATCTGAGCGCGCGTCTCCCCGATGAGCGCGTTGATGGGCACAAAACGGCCGCCGCGCGACCGGACCAGATCGATAATTCGCGGTAGCGCCGCAATCGTTTGGGAACGGTCGCCGCCGGCATCATGCAGCAGGATCAGATGCCCCTCGTTGAGCTCATTCTGGACTTCATTAACAATGGCTTCAGCTGTAATGCCCTTTCTCCAATCCTGTGGATCGATGCGTTCTCCGACCGTCATATAGCCGAGATTCTGCGCTCGTAAGATAGGCAGGATTTCTGCCGGGGTTGAGGGCTCGCTATCGGCGTTGTACGGCGGACGAAACAATGTCGTAGAAACTCCCAGCGCGTTTTCGATGATCCGCTGTGTCCACATCAGCTCGAGCTTGGTGCGTTCGTCTGAAGTGGTCGCAATGTTGGGGTGCGAATACGTGTGATTTCCGATGAGATGCCCTTCGGCGTACTCGCGCCGGATCAAGTTTGGATTCTGCTCCGCGTTTACGCCCACCACAAAGAAGGTGGCGGGGACATGTTTGGAGCCCAGAATATCCAGAATGTGCGGAGTGTACTGGGGATCGGGGCCGTCGTCGAAGGTAATGGCGTATTCGTCTGCCGCCGCGTGACCACTGCGTTCGATTACGTAATAGGAGGGATTTTGCTGGTATTGCTCCACATAATCGCCATCCGGCAAAACCCACACATTCCGTTTACCATCGTGGGGCGTCTCGGCCACCCGCATGATGTCTCCGTCGCCATACCAGAGCGGAGAAGCCTGCGCCGTGAGCGGGAATAGCTGCACGGGATTGTAATTATCTTCCGGCCATGCTTCGCGCTTGAGCACGTTCCAAAGACCCGGGTCTTCGCTGCCCAACCGCCAGAGCCCCACGCCGCGAAAACCAGCATCATTCACAGCCTGCACCTGGTTGAGCGCTGTGACAGCATCCAGAAACCATCGCTCGTGTTGCTGTCCACCAGAGGTGTAGCGCAGAACCGGGTTCTTCGTCTCCGCATCCCAGCTAATGGCCACTTTACTGCCGGAGGCAGCCGCCATGACGTCGCCAAAACCGACCTCAGCCGAGCTGGTTGCCCCCATAATCCAGTCGTATCCATAGTTGCCGAACCCGATCACGGCCTTTTCGGGCGGAACAATTTTGGCGAGCTTATCCAGTTCATTCTCAAACCACTGCTCGGATGCCACCGGACCGGGTGAGCCCGACTGGTAGTGTTCGTCATAAACCATCGGCACGATATAGTCGACTACGGCGGAGAGGCGCTTGAGATCGTACGACGGATCGTCCACGGGAACGCTTTCGGTTACCAGGGCTCCCCTGGGCTGGAGCTTTGCGCGCAATTCGCTCATAAAGACCACCAGCGCGTTGCGGTCGCCGGCCTCGAGTTGCTCGAAATCGATGTTGACGCCGCCGAACTTATGTTCCGCAATATTGTTTGCGATGTTCTGGATCAGGTCGGCGCGCAGTTGCGGATCGTTGAGGATGCGCCGCACATCCCCCGGCTGCCATCCGTCTCGAAAATTCGTGACCATGGCGACGATGGGCAGATTCGCCTGGCGGGCAATGGCAATCACCGTAGGATCCGACTCGTCGTCCAGGTCCCCCTGCGCGTTCTTCAGGATGAGCCACTCGGGAACGAGGTGCGTGAGGTGATTGAGATGCAGCCTCAACGAGACGATGCTGGCACGATCCCAATTGACGTAATAACCGAATACGATTGGCTGGCTACCAACGGCGCGGGCGGCGGGTTTGGGATGAATTACCGGCGAGTTGGACCGCACATACTGGACCTGCCGTCCTGCCTTGCGCATGTGGAAGGGGGTGTTTTTTATGGGCCGCTCACCGCGGATAATGCTCGGTACTTCACTGAAACTCGGCAGGCGCTCGACGCGCGGCAACCCGAGCGCTGGAAGCTGCGGATTGATCAGCATCGTCAACCCAAAAAGTAGAACGATTACGGTAATAACCAGACCGAGGGTCTGTAATGCGCGCCGGAAGCGAAGCCACCGCCGGCCGGATGGGTCGTAGAAAATAAATGCAAATTGCTTTTCGGTCGCCACGTGCCTCTGCTTCTACTACAGTAGTCGTTCGCCGCGAGGGTAATGCGATGCGGGAAACCGCCGCATAAATGTTAGCGGGAGTCCGGCACGCCCATTTTGTCGTAGAGCCGGCGAATGCGTTGCAGCTCCTCGTGCGCCTCGCTGAGTCCCAGCGACCGGACCATTTCACCAATCGGGATGCGCGCGTCGTTAGACCAGAAAATGCCTCGGTCTTCATCTTCGTAGTAGCGGAATCCGACCTTGTCACCGTATTTTTTCTTCAGCGCTGCCCCCTTCTGCAATCCCGGACTCCAGGGCAGGATCGCATAGCTGAGATCTAGTTCCTCGACCAGGACGTGCGCGGGCTCCCGGATCTGGCCGATGATTTTGCCGGTCGGCTCGAAGAACGAGGCGTTATTCCGCCACGTGCTCGACACGATGTAGTATCGATGGTCGATGGCGCGCGCCGCCGGATGAGTGGTTTGGGGTGATTGCGTCGGCCAGGCCACCAGCTCCGCGCCCTTTCGCGCCAGCTCCTTCCATCCGTAGTCATATTCGATGTCGAAGCAGATCTGAATGCCGAGCTTGCCGAAGTCGCATGCGAAGACGGGCGCCTCCTTACCGGGAGTCATGCCCCCTTCCAGAGAGTCGCTGGCGGTGTGGACAGCCAAATGTAGCTTGCGATAGATGCCCACCACCTCGCCCTTTCGGCCAATAAGGATCGCCGCGTTGGAGCACACTTTCTTTTGCCTGTCCTCCAGGAGGAACGTCGGCGCCACAATATAGCAGTTGTGCTCTCGCGCCTTGCGCGCGAACGTATCGCGTAGCGAGCCTTCTAGCGGAACCGAGTGTGCAACGATGTCACCGGAAATTTCGCCCGTCACCGCCATTTCGGGCAGTACCGCGAGATCCAGGTCCCGTCCATATTTTTTGTGGGATTCTTCGGCCATCTGGTCGATGAGCCCGGACAGTTGCTCCAGACGTGTCTCAAGTCCTGGATACTCTCCCCAGAACGCCTGCATGGCCGTGCCGACGATCACTTTGCGCGGCGGCTGATCGGCGGTGCTAGGGATTTTCAGTTCTGCGGCCAAGCCGGACGAAGCCGCGAATGCAGCGAAGACAGCTAGGTATATACGCATACGTAGAACAGGCATTCATGCCCGTGCTTCTAGTTAAAAATACCACCTTACACCGGTACTCCCACCCTCCAAAGCAAATACCCAATCGCCTGTCGCACGTAAAGCCAGCGTTCGCGCCAGTCGTTTGGGGCATCGAGTGACCGCGGCGATCCGTATACTTTGATGCCGAGATGCTCGAGCATCTTCTTTACGCGATAGATGTGATAGCCATCGCTCACCACGATGCACGACTTTAGTCCCATACGGCGCATGATCTCGGCAGCGGCCGCCGTCGAGTAGACGGTACTCTCTCCTTCGCGCTCCACAACGATGGCTTCCGACGGGACACCCTGGCTGACCAGGTAAGACTGGCCCACTCCGCCCTCAGTATAAACGGGATCGCCGCCGGCGCCGCCCGTGGTGAGAATGCGCGGCGCGAGTCCTTTCTTATAGAGATCCAGCGCGTGATCGAGACGCGCGCGCAGCACGGGAGACGGTTTGCCGCGATATTCGGCCGCGCCCAGCACCAGAATTATATCGGCGGGCCGCGCTTCGTCTACAGTCGACTGATGCGCGATCTGCAAAGACACGTATGCTACTTCGCCCGCGAACCCCAACACCGCGAGCACCAACACAATGCCGACCGCACGCTTTATCTGCGCTATTCTGATCTGAATATTGTAAAGGAAGGCCAATGGTCGGGGCCGACGCATTGAACGATGCTATTACAATTGAGGAAGTTGGGCTATGACTGAGCGCGTCGAGATCAATCCAGAAGTCATGCATGGTAAGCCCGTGATCCGCGGGACCCGTGTACCCGTAGAGCTTTTGCTGCGCAAACTTGCCGAGGGCGCGACGATACCCGATCTTCTGGATGCGTATCCTCGGTTGAGCGCGGCGGATATCCTCGCAGCGCTGGACTACGCGGCGGATACCATCGCCCAGGAAACAGTTGTGGCGCTCAGTTCTCGATAACCCCAGCCAATGCGTTTTCTCGCGGACGAGTGCTGCGATTTCGCCGCCGTGGTTCTACGTCCAGAATCGGTTTGCGGACCTTTTCAACTGCAATGAGGCGCGTTGACCGGCGTCAGAATGCGGCGGCGCGAGCCCTTTCTT
>Ga0070681_10006513_pt1 | contig 11363 bp, 4 predicted proteins | sample KBSC83BmetaG_FD_65650 | JGI IMG/M metagenome (GOLD analysis project Ga0070681, IMG submission 65650) | Corn rhizosphere microbial communities from Kellogg Biological Station, Michigan, USA - KBS C8-3B metaG | ecosystem: Host-associated > Plants > Roots > Rhizosphere | place: USA: Michigan...
AGCAACGACTTTGTAATCAAGTTCGCCAACGTCAACGGCTCCGGCTCGGCCTCCGCCAACACGCTGTTCGCGAAATCCATTCTGCGTATGGGCGTGCCGGTCAGCCCACGCAATATCTTTCCGTCGAACATCCAGGGCCTGCCGACCTGGTACGAGGTCCGCGTCTCCGAGGCCGGCTATCTCGGCCGCCGCGGCGGCGTCGACCTGATGGTCGCGATGAACCCGCAGACCTGGGACAAGGACCTTGCCGAGATCGAGACCGGCGGTTATCTCTTCTACGACTCGACGCGCGCCCTGCCCGACTCCAAGTTCCGCGACGACATTCATGTGCTCGGCATGCCGCTCACGGAGATCTGCAATCGCGAGTACAAGGATCCGCGCCAGCGCCAGCTGTTCAAGAACATCATTTACGTCGGTGCGCTGTCCGCGTTGATCGAGCTCGATCTCGCCGAAGTCGAGAAGCTGATCGCCGAGCAGTACAAAGGCAAAGAGAAGCTGCTCGAGCCGAACATCAAGGCGCTGCACATGGGTCGCGATTACGCAGCCAGCTATTTGCCGTCGATCAATCTGAAGGTCAAGCGCGCCAATGCAGTCGGCAACAAGATCTTCCTCGAAGGCAACAGTGCCGCCGCGCTCGGTTGCGTGTTTGGCGGCGCGACAGTGGCCGCGTGGTATCCGATCACGCCGTCGTCGTCGCTGGCCGAAGCCTTCGCACGCCACTGCCGCAAATTCCGCCACGATCCGGACACTGGCAAGGCGCGCTACGCGATCATCCAGGCCGAAGACGAGCTCGCCTCGATCGGCATGGTGATCGGCGCCGCGTGGAACGGCGCCCGCTCCTTCACCTGCACCTCCGGGCCCGGCATTTCGCTGATGCAGGAGTTCATCGGGCTCGCCTATTTCGCGGAGATTCCTGCAGTCATCTTCGACGTACAGCGCGGCGGCCCTTCGACCGGCATGCCGACGCGCACTCAGCAGTCCGACGTGCTGGCCTGTGCGTACGCATCGCATGGCGATACCAAGCACGTGCTGCTGTTTCCCGAGGATCCCAAGGAGGCATTCGAGTTCGGCGCCGAAGCGTTCGACCTGGCCGAGCGCCTGCAAACGCCGGTGTTCGTCCTGCTCGATCTCGATATCGGCATGAACGAGCGGCTGTGCGATCCGCTGAGCTGGGATGACACCAAAGGTTACGACCGCGGCAAGATCATGACCGCCGAAGAGCTCGACGCCGGCAAGGAGTTCGGCCGCTACCTCGACGTCGACGGCGACGGCATTGCGTATCGCACGTATCCCGGCACGCATCCGACGCGCGGCTCGTTCTTCACGCGCGGCACGACTAAGGACCGCTACGCACGCTACAGCGAAGCCGGGCCGGACTATGTCGAAAACATGCAGCGCCTGCTGCGCAAGTTCGAGACCGCGAAAGAGCTCGTGCCGCAGCCGGTCGTGCGCCGGGCCAAGCAGGCCACGCGCCTCGGCGTGATCTATTTCGGCTCGACCAGCCCGGCGATGCACGAAGCGCTCGACGCGTTCGACCGCGACGGCGTGCACATCGATGCGATGCGCATCCGCGCGTTTCCATTCCCCGAGGACGTGTACGACTTCATCGCCGACCACGATCAGGTGTTCGTCGTCGAGCAGAATCGTGACGCGCAGTTGCGCATGCTGCTGGTGAACGAGGGCACGGCCGATCCGGGCCGCTTGATCTCCGTGCTGCATTTCGATGGCACGCCAATCACCGCGCGCTTCATCATCGGCGAGATCGCCGAGAAGGTGGCGGTGTTGAAGGTGGCGCCGTTGCGAGTTGTCCGATGAGAGGGATGAGGGGCGAGGGACGAGGGGCGAGGGTGTCCGCCCAGAGGGCGGACCTACATCTGCCAGCTATCGTTGCGATCTCTAACCCCTAGCCACCGCTCCCTCGTCCCTCGCCCCTAGTCCCTAATCTCTAAAAATGACTTATCTCGCCAAACCCAAGCTGCACCACCCCTCGCTCGACAAGAACGCGCTCGGCTTCACGCGCCGCGACTACGAGGGTGCGATTTCGACGCTCTGCGCGGGCTGCGGGCACGACTCGATCAGCGCCGCGATCATCCAGTCGTGCTTCGAGCTCGACCTGCCGCCGCATCGCATCGCGAAGCTCTCCGGGATCGGCTGCTCGTCGAAGACGCCGACGTACTTTCTCGGCAGCTCGCACGGCTTCAACAGCGTGCACGGGCGCATGCCTTCGGTGCTGACCGGCGCCAATCTCGCGAACCGCGACTTGATCTATCTCGGTGTTTCCGGCGACGGTGACTCCGCCTCGATCGGCCTCGGCCAGTTCGCCCACTCCGTGCGGCGTGGCGTCAACATGGTGTACATCGTCGAGAACAACGGCGTGTACGGCCTCACCAAGGGACAGTTCTCGGCCACCGCCGACAAAGGCTCGAAGAGCAAGAAAGGCGCGACGAATTTCGACTCGCCGATCGACATGGTGATGCTCGCGCTGCAGCTCGGCGCCACCTATGTAGCGCGCAGCTTCTCGGGAGACAAGGAACAGCTCGTGCCGCTGATCAAAGGCGCGCTGCTGCATCAAGGCGCGGCGTTCATCGACGTGATCTCTCCGTGCGTTGCGTTCAACAATCACGAAGGCTCCACCAAGAGCTACGACTACGTGCGCGAGCACAACGAATCGGTGAATCGCCTCGACGTGATCCTGCCGCGCAAGCCGATCAGCGCCGCCTATGAGCCGGGAACGGTCGAAGAAGTCGTACAGCACGATGGCTCCGTGCTGCGCCTGCGCAAGCTGGATGCCGAGTACGAGCCGAGCGACCGCGTCGCCGCGGTGAACTTCCTGCAGCATCACGACGCGCGCGGAGAAGTCGTGACCGGACTGCTCTACGTCGATCCCAATCCCGAAGATCTACACGCGCACCTGAACACCGTCGACCAGCCGTTCAATCAGCTCGCCGAGCTCGAGCTGTGTCCCGGTTCCTCCGCTCTCGAGCGCTTCAACGCTTCGCTGCGCTAGCGGAAACCTGCGACGCTCAGCGCATTATTGGAGCGCTGCGCCCCTGCCCTGACGAGCCCTTCGAATCTGATCGAGCTGACGGTGCGGGTCTTGACGCACCGGGCATTGTTGGCGGCACCGCACCGGCCGGAACTCCGATTGCGGGACGATCGATCGCTGGCGCCACATGCATGGGACGATCCATCGCTGCGGCGGGACGCGGCGGTGCATGGGGCGAGACCGCTGGAACCGCCGGAACAGCGGTGAGAGGCGCCGCCTGGCGCGGCACGCCACGTGGAACCGTTGTTGTCGGTGCTGACGGAACCGTGATCAGAGGCGAGCCAACGGGCCCGACCCGCCGCGGATCCGCTTGTCCCGACGGCACTCTGACGGGACCTTGAGTCGGACCGCGCGGTGCGGTCGGCGTGACGACAATCGGGGCAGAGCTCTGCCCAGGCTGCACTGTTCGTGGCCCGGCCGGAGCAACGATGACCGGCGACGCATTCTGTCTTGGCGGCACCGCTTGCATAACCGGTGGAACGACACCGACCGGCGCGGGATTCTGCCGCATGGGCGCTGATGGGCGTTGCGCTCCCGGCACGCTCGGAGTCACAGGCGATCTCCAAATGCGTGTCGGTACGGATGGCGTCACAGCGGCCGAGGGACGGACCGCAACCGGCGCCGCCGACACCGCATTTCTATCCCAGCGGTGATAGATGTTCGTCACGTTGACGGTCGCGTTGGCCGGCATGATCACGCGATTTCTGTAGCGTGGCATCGGTGCCTGAGCCAGGACACCGTGACGAATCGCCGGAGTGCGCATCACGGCGGGCCGCGCCCAGGGTCCCCACGCAGGGCCGTAGTGCGGATGGTGATGTCTCCAGCCCGCGCGCCAAGGCCGCCACGGCCACGGATTCCACCACGTATTCCAGTAGCTGAAGCCGAACCCGTAGGTGACGGGCGGACAGTAGTACACCGAGCCGATCCATGGCTGGTAGTACCAGCCCGTGCCGTAGACCACGGTACTGTCGGGCGCCACGTAAGAGCCCACATAGCCGGGCGTGTAGCCGACGTACACGTCGTCCGCCGTCGCATCGTATACGCGTACATACGTCACGTAATGCAGCGGCGAGCTGTGCGGAATCGTATAGATCACGGCCGGAACCGATGTGGCTGCTGCCCATGGCCCATCGGGCGACTCGGAGAAGAACCATACGCCGTTGTCGAGCGCATAGTAGTTGTGCCAGTCGACGCGGATCACCGGCAGCGACGCGTTGGCGGCGTATTCGAGCGATGTCGCTTCGATCGGACGAAACTGTGGCGGCCCGTCATACGCGACGTCGAGCTGAGCCGCGTTGCGGTTGACTGTGGCGACTTGCGGTATCGAGTTGGCGATTACCGCTTCCTGCGCCTGCGGCGTCCCCGGCACGGCGGCGCGCACGGTCTCGGTCGGATGCGAAGCCGGAATCATCGCGAAGTCCGTCGGCAACGCGGTTCCGGGAACGTACTCCCACGGGCCCTGCGTCAGGGAATGCGTCCTGAACCAGCGCCCGGCCAGCAGGACATAGTGTTGCTGCGTGGACAGGTCCAGGAACAGCCGGTCGGGTGAATTGGTGACGTACAGCAACTGCGTGCGCTCGATCGGCGTGTACTGCGGCGGACCCTCGGTCTCGACGAGCTCGGCCGGCGTGGTGCTGACTATCACGGCGGGGTCGCGTCCGTTGGCTGTTTCGCCGCTTTCGAGCAGGTCGACCTGGCCGCTCTCGACCGCTTCGTCCTTCGCTTCTTCCAGAGCGGCCGGCCGCACCTCGGCATCCGTCCACGGGCTGTCGAGCGAAGGAGCATCGCGCCAACGCCCCGCAGCGAACAGGAAAAACCGCCCGCTCGATTTCTCCACCAGCAGCAGCGCGCGTGTGTTGAGCACGCGCATGAGGTCGACGCCCACCATCTCGCGCAGCACCGGCTGTCCATCGACCGGGACCAGAATGGTCGGCGACTGCGTGTAGATGATGCGCGGCGGATCGTTGCGCAGCGGCTGGCCTTGAGCCTGCTGTGCCGCGTGGTCAATCGCAATATCCGCACGCAAGCGATCGGCGGGGATGCTCCAGATCACGCCCTTGAGGCTCTGGCGGATCGCATCGAGGTAGGCGGCCGCACGATCCGTCGCCGCAGGAAAGCTCGCACGGCTTGCGGTGAGCTCGCGCACGAGGACCATACCGGCGCTGTCCGCCTCAGTGCGCGCTGTTAGAGTCACGACGCCGAATGATGGTTTATCGGAGCTGGCGGACTGAACGGCCACGGCAGCTCTGCCTTCGAGGCGATCGCCTTGCCAGCGGTCGAGTTGCGGCGGATAGATGGTGAAGGTCGAATCGCCGTGGCTGAATTGCCGTGGCCACGCCACCGGGGATGCTTCCGGCGGCGCTGGTATCGCCAGCGGTTCTTCGCTGGTTTGCGCCAAGCCCGCACCGCACACGGCAGGGCCAAGCACCACGCCGATGAGTGCCGTGCGAAGAAACCTGTTCATGGCGGCCTCCTTGTGCGTCAGGTTCCAATCTCTGGCGCACTGAAAGACTCAACGCGTCACGGAAACCCGAGTTGACCGGAGTATGCGAGCTCCTGTCTGAACGACAGCTGAATGGACGTTCGGTTCAGGTGAAGGGTGAAGGCCAGTTGGATGTTGGCGCGAAATTGGGGGGAAATTCCTAGTTTCGGCTGAACGTCAGGATGGAGTCGAAGCACATGGATTTGCAAATGCTGCTGCTGAACGCTCGAGCCCAGCCCCCTTGAAAAAGGTGGACGGGAGGGGGGTTGGCTTGGCCAGAGACCGCTGGAAATCCCCCCTGCCCCCTTTTTCAAAGGGGTGAATTTGCGCGCATTCCACGACGAAAAACAAAAGGCAGCGTCGCTACACACTGACGCTGCCTTCGGACGTGCGGCGAGTGCGCCGCAACGTAAATCTACTGTATGACTGTCGCGTGCTTGCGGTGGATCGAGGCCTCGATCTCCACGCGGCGGTCCTTCTGCAGGCACGTGATGAGCTCACCACGCGCCAGTCCTGTGCACTCGTCCGGCTGCGTGATCGGGTTCTTGTCGCCGCGGCCTTCGTAGCGAATCTTGTTCTCGGGCACGCCTTGACCGATCAAGTACTGAGCCACTGACCACGCGCGCAACTCGGACAGCCGCTTGTTGTATTCGGTTGTACCGATCCGGTCGGTGTAGCCCAGGATGTCGAGGCGATCGTATTCGGCCGACTTCAGCTGACCCGCGAGGTTATCCAGTGCCTTCTTGACTTCCGGGCGCAACGCGTACTGATCGAAGTCGAACCGACCATCCTCGTTCACACCGAGCACGAGCGGCAGCATTCCATTGAGCGTCTGTGGGCGATAATCCTCATCGACCTTGACGTTGCCGGACGGCACGTCGATCGATGCGATGCGCGAATCGCCACCGGCGCTTTCTGCACCGGCCATGCCGGAAGCACTGTTGCCGTCCGCGCCTTCGCCGGTGCCAGCGACACCGCTCGCATCTCCGCCCGCGCCGTGGGCGCCAGGACCGCCGGCGCCCGCGTTCGAGCCATCCGCCGACATGCCTTCGGCGCCCGCCGCACCTGCCCCGGCCGTGCCTGCTCCGGCCGTGCCTGCTCCGGCCGCGCCTGCTCCGGCGGCACCGCCAGCGCCATTGCGTCCGCCTGCACCTGTGCCTGAAGTCCCGTCTGCGCTTTGACCCGATGTGCCGTCCGCGTTCCGTCCGGCCGTTCCGCCGGCGCCATTCCTGGAAGTTCCGTCAGCGCTCTGGGCTGCTGTACCACCGGCTCCGTCGGTTCCACCATCCACGCCCGTTCCGCCGTCGGCAAACGCGGACGATTGACCACCCGCGCTGCGGCTCTTTCCTCCAGCACCAGTGCCGTCGTTCGAGGACGACGAGCCGGCCGCCGCCGCGTCGGTTCCTGCCCCGCTCTGGCCTCCCGCACCCTGTGCCGACGTACCGTTCGCTGCTTCGACACTCCCTGCTGGACCGCCAGGCTGCGCGCTCAGATCGCCCGCTGTCCCGCCGGAGCGCGTGCCGGCGCCACCTGCGCGCCCGTCCGCGGCCGCCGACTTGCCGCCCGCTGCGCTCGCGGATCCAGCGCCCGCGCCGCTGTGCAATGCTTTGGTGGCACAACCCGACAACGCGGCTGCCAGCAACAGCGGTAGCAGCTTCATGCTCGCGTTGCGCAGCACTGCTCGCTTCGAGTGGATGGAAGCCGGTGCGGGGACAAAATCGAGATGGGTCATAGCGTGAGCTCCTGCTGATTCACGAGTGGCGCGAGTGGAATTCATTATCGGACGCAATGTTAACTGACTTGAGGTGAAGCGGGTGCGGAGCGTTGCATTTGAAATGCGCTCGTCGCAACTGGAAGCCAATGCGAAGCATCGATCGGGCCACTCGCGCCCTCTAAGCCCGGCATTGCTCTTGCACCGTCCCCGCGATCTTCACTGCAAGAACGAAAACGGTGTCGATCAACTGGCGCTGGCTGGTGCTGCTCGTGTGCGTATGGGGTGCCTGGCATTACTGGCAGGCACGTCCGGTACATCATGCTCCGGGCGTACTGGTCGCTCACGACCCCGTGCAGGTCGACCTCGATGCGCCGCCCGTCCGCCTCAGCAAGAACGATTATCAAATCACCCCCCTCGAATCCTTCGCGCTCGAAGCGCGTGTGCTCGGCACCGAGCGCTACCGCTTCGACCGCGGGGCCGAGATCTCCCCGGTGGATCTCGCGCTCGGCTGGGGACCGATGTCCGACGAATCGGTCCTTGAACGCATCGACATCAGCCAGAGCGGAAGGTTCTATTTCTGGCACGTAAAAGAGTTTCCGATCCCGCGCCGCGACATCGAGATCCACAGCGCCAACATGCACATGATTCCGGCGACCGCGGAAGTGGAGCGCCGGTTACTGCGCGTTCGACCGGGCCAGCTGGTCGCACTCACGGGCTATCTGGTCGAAGTGCGCGGGTCGGATGGTTTCCGCTGGCGCAGCTCGTTGACGCGCGAGGACACGGGCAACGGCGCCTGCGAGCTGGTATGGGTGGAAAAGCTCGATGTGCGCTGAAAGCTTAACAGGGAGTCAGCGCCGCACTTCTCGCGTCGCGTTGGCGCACACATCGGCGCCATCCCGCGGGAGCTTGCGTCCGAACAGCGATTCGACCGGCACCACGATCACCGACGTGAACAGCCGCGCGACCGTCTCCATCACATCCGACCCGCTGACGCCGATCTTGAAGTTCGTGATGGCTCCGGTGACGCCAACCGGCGTGGCCAGGCTGAAGAATTGCGGCGACTTCGCGGTCGGGACCAGACGGAAGGCCAGCGCCTCGCTGTTGAAGTTGACCATGCCCTGGCCGCTGACGCGCATGCGGCTGGTGTCCATCAGGATCTTGTCCTGCGTGAGCGTGCCGTCGCGCAGATCGAAGCGTGCGATCGCACAGTTCACTATGGATTCTTTCGCGGGATCGACCGCCGGCACCAGCGCAGCCAGCAGATTCACCGCCCACAGGTCGAAGATGCCGGACTTGAAGTTCTTCGGCCAGACCGCGAAGTCGATATGGCCGTCGGCATGCTGCATCAGTGCATCGAGCGTCGGTGCGCGTGCGCTGATCGCCATCTCCAGGCTCAACAACCCCTGCAGATCGGTGTCGGGCTTGATGCGGCGCGCGAGGATGCCATAGTCGAAGCGCTCCGTGCGGATATTCGCTTGCACGGCGACGTCGGTCTCGGTCGGCTCATACGTGAAGGTCATATATGCCGAGCCACCTGCTGTGTTCACCTCGGCGGGATCCAGCACGAACTTGCCGTCGGCCAATTTCGCGTGCAATGCGCCGCTGCCGAGCCGATCGCGACCCGACAGCACCTCCTGCACGTCGACGATCAAGCTGGCGTCGAGTTGACGCAGCACCTCCCGGCTCAGCAGCTTCTGTCCCTGTGCAGCCGCTTCCCTGGCCTTGGCCCGCATCTCTTCCACGCTCAGCGGCTTTTCGTCCTTCTTCTCTTTTTTCTCGAACAGCGACCAGCCCGCGAGCTTGAAGTCGTCCAGCTGCACGCGCGGCGCGGAAAGCGCAATGTCGACACGTGGCCGCACGCCGGTGGTAACCAGGCTGCCACCCCCGTTGAGTGTGCTTTCTCCCACGCGCAAGGCGAGATCGTCGACTTGGTAGCCGCTCTTCGATACGCGAAACCGGCCGCCGGCCGACCACGGCCCCCAATGCGGCAACTGGACACGCACCAGACGATCCAACGTGTCGAAGCGCTCGCCCTTCACGGTCAGATCCAGGTCGAACTCGCCCTGCGTAACCGGCAGCGTGACCTTGCCGTTCAGCTCGAGGCGCGTGCTGGCCGCCTCGAACATCAGCCCGAACGGCACACGGCTGCCGGTCTTCAGCAGATCGGGCAGCTCGGCCCCGGTGACTCGGATCATGACCGGCGTTACGTCGATCGTTCCGTCGAGATCCACTTTGAGCGGCTGGCCGGGCGACACACGCGCTAGGCCCTTCGCCACCTGGATCGGCAACTGCAGCGTCCGGTTCGGATCACGCAGCGTGAGCTGCCCGGATTCCATCTCGACGGTCACCGACGAGCGTCCGAGCATCTCGCCCACCCTGCTCCCACGCATGACCATCTCTGCGCGCAGGAGCTCGACGCGCGCGTCGAGCTCCTGCACCAGCTTGAGTTGCCGCAAGAGCGCACCGACGTCGACCTTCTCGGCCGCGACCCACATCGCCGCTTCGGGAACATCGCTGCGCAGATCCACCCCGATCGCCCCCGAAAATGTAACGCCCGCGACCGTCGCGCTGAAAGGAGAAGGGAACATATGCCCGTCCCGGATGCGGCCGTTGAACGATATGCCACTGGCCGGCACCGGCTGCACGTCCACGCGCTTGATCTTGACATCGACGTCGGCATCGAACAGATCGATGCCCTTCGGCAGAATCGGCAGATCGATGATGGACTTCTTCGGCGCCTTGGGATCGGGCGGAGGCAGCAGCCTCTCGAGCTCCTGGGTATCGATGTTCTCGGCCGCCAGGGTGACCTGGACCAATGGCTTGGCACCGATGCCAACGCGCGCGAGCTGTGCGCTCATCGCAGTGCGGCCGAGGCGGAAGGTGAACGGGCTCAACCGCCATTCGTCGCTTTCGACGCGCACATGCCCTTCGATCGCGACCGCCACGTTCGCCGCGCGCGCGAGCCCGAGCCATTCCGCGACATCCCCGGCACGCGTCGCCGCCAGACGGAACTGCAGATCGGTACCGTGCTCCGCTTCGGGCGGCGCGAGAACACCGCTGATCTGCAACGCGGCACTACCGGTCTTCAGTTCGAGCTCGAGCGGCCATCGGATCTCGCGCATCAAGGTGGGCAGGTCACCGCCGGCGAAACGCGCCGCGAAGACTTCGCGGACCAGTGAGCCTTGCGCGTGTCCGTTCAGCTTGCCGCCGGCGGGCAACGCGAGCAGAAATTCGTTCAGCTTGAGCTCGACCGGCCGGCCGCCTTCGACATTGCCGTAGCTCAGCCGCGCCTGGCTCAGATCGACTCTCACGCTGAGCGTGTTGACGATCGCACTCAAGTGATCGCCACGCCCTTTGAGCTGCAACTTCAAGCGGCCCACATCGCCTTCCACGCCGCGCACGCGCGCAAACACCTCGGCCAAGCGGCCGAGCTTCGAACGCTCGGTGCCAAGCCATAGGACCAGATCCGGGACTTCAGCGGTGGTATCCACGTCGACTTCGCCGGCGAGACGCACGTCCGCGACGGTTGCCTGCATCGGCGCCTTGAGCCGGCCGTCGCGCATCGCGATTCCGAGCTGCGCATCGCGCACGTCGCCGGGCACGCCGATCCATCGGCCCACCTGGAGCGTCAGATCGGCGTCCATCAGTCCGAGCTCTTTCAAGCTGTAGCTTTGCTGGTCGAGCTTGGCCATGGCCTTCTGCGCATCGGCCGCGCTGTGCGCGAGATCCTCGCTAGGCGCGGTCGCTGAAGCGGGCTTCGGCTGCGTCACGAGAAAAGGCGTGAGATCGAGGACCGGCATGCGCAGCTCCCCGCTCAAGCGCGGCTTCGCGCCGGTCAGATCGAACGCGAGGTCTCCCTCCAGCTCGCTCGCACCCATGACGCCGCGCAGATTCGAGACGCGCAAGCGTTGGCCGCCCCATTCGATGTGCGCACTCAATGCGGCCGCGCCGACCGGCGGGAATTTGGCTTGCAGCAGCCGCTCGAGCTCCGAGAGATTCTCGGTGCCGAGCCCGAACAGCACGTCGATCGTCGGATCGGTCAGCGCGCCCTTGACGCTGCCGGTCAGCTGCAGTTCCGTCCCGACGAATTCCAGATGAACGTCGATTGGCCACGCCTGATC
>Ga0070681_10006516_pt1 | contig 11362 bp, 11 predicted proteins | sample KBSC83BmetaG_FD_65650 | JGI IMG/M metagenome (GOLD analysis project Ga0070681, IMG submission 65650) | Corn rhizosphere microbial communities from Kellogg Biological Station, Michigan, USA - KBS C8-3B metaG | ecosystem: Host-associated > Plants > Roots > Rhizosphere | place: USA: Michigan...
GGTGAACAGTTCAACCTTCTTCGTGCGGATTGCCGCGGCATCAAAGCCTGTGGGCGGCTCCATGGCCACCATCGAAAGCAGCGTGAGCAGGTGGTTCGGGACCATGTCGCGCAGCGCTCCCGTTCCCTCGTAGAACTTGCCGCGCTCCTCCACGCCTACCGTCTCCGCCGCGGTGATCTGCACGTGATCGATCCGGTCACGGTTCCAGATCGGTTCGAACAGCCCATTGGCGAAACGGAACGCCATGATGCTCTGGACCGTATCCTTTCCCAGAAAGTGATCGATCCGGAAGATCTGGTCCTCGTGCAGCGTGCGCAGGATACGCGCGTTCAACTCGCGCGCCGAGTCCAGGCTATGCCCGAAGGGCTTCTCGATCACCACCCGGCGCCAGAACCGATGCTTCCCGTTCTTGTCGTCACCCTCATTGGACAGCTTCGCCTTGCCGAGCTGCTCCACCACGGTGCCAAAAAATCGGCCAGCGGTGCCAAGGTAAAAGATGACGTTGCCCTGCGTGCCATGAGCCTCCTCAGCCTCGTACAACGTGCCTCGGATCTTCTCGTACGTCTCAGGTTTGGTCAGGTCACCCTGGACGTACGACATTTTATTTGCGAACCGCTTCCACGCCGTCTCGTCGATCTGGTCGATATCGAGCACCGCGGCGGCGTTGCCAACGAAGCCTTTCAGCATGTCGAACAGATGCTCGCGCCAACTCTCGACTGTTGCCTCTGCGATGTCTACGCCGATCAAGGCGAACTTCTCGGGCAGCACCTGGGTGCGCGAGAGGTTGTAGAGCGCTGGCACCAGCAGACGCTTGGTCATGTCACCGCCAGCACCAAAGACCACCATGGCGCAGGGATCGGCAGGACTTTCCCTGATCCGCGGCGATTCGATCACCTGTGGGGTTGGCGGTTTGCGGATCGGCTGGTTGTCGGATATGATCCTACTTCGCAGCGTCCTTTGCCGTCGATCCAGCCTGCGATTCCTTCGGCCTTGATTCAGGGTCAATCGTGCCGTCGGAGATCCTTGAGAGCTCAATCCCCTGAGCCAGATCCGGCCCACTAAGTTCCGTCTCTGCATCGCTCATGTGATGACCTCCTCGACACGCGAGGTCGTGGATTTGCGGCCAGCGTGACCAGAACCGTAACCGTACTGCCAGGCATCTGCTCATTAGATCGACCTAAGGTCATCGGGTGCACCCGCAGAGCCGCACAATCTGGCTGCCGGCACACCGTACAGCAGTGCGCAGCTGCGCTCTGTACGCCACACTACAGACGCGATTATCGGTATAGGGCTGAGCGTGAGCGCTGCGCTCATCGCGAGCACCGTCCAGCCCGACGTGACTTCGCTCTCAGTGACGATGCCTGGGAGCCGCTCATGAAGGCACCACGCCCCGGAAGTGAAGAGCTCGTTCGACCAGATGAATCATCTCGGCTGCCGCATGGACCGTCAGCGGATGCTGTGTGAAGCCTGGTCTTGGAGAGATATAGGCTGCTATTTCGCGGACAAGGCCGAGCTGCCGATCGGGCGCTTTTGCGAGCAACGCGATCAATGGAAGCTTCATATGCCGTCTTTGCCTAGGTCTGTGCCCTAGGGCACTGCCCTTATGGCCTTTGATGTGATCGGTCTCGTCACTTCGATTTCGTATTGGGGGGCGTCCTCGAACGCAAGTGGTTTCGCCTCCTCCAACCTATGTTCTGCGGAACTGCGCGATCCCGCACGCTCGCGCGGCACTGACACTGCTGCGACACACCCTGCAGTCGCACGGGCCCGAATTTTGCCTCTTGGGCGTGCCTCCCTGTGTCGCGCATCTAGTGGGTGCATTCTCAATGTCAGAGATCGACTCGGATCGCGAGCGCCGTTGCCGGGATCTCCGCCCAGGTTGGGAAGACCGTCCACCCGTCTGGCAACAGCTGATCCAGGCTGCGTGTAGCACCGCCATCCGGCGGAGGACGCGCGAACTCGCCTTTCGCCGTTTACAGCTACCTGATGGTGAACCGGGACTATCGTTCGCAAAATATCCCTCCTCCCGAGCCTCACTCGTTTGATGGCGGTGCCGGCTGCGAAGTCGCGCTTGGTGGCCGTGCCGAACTCCCTTCTGCCTGTCCGGGAGCCTGCAGGCTGCCGATCAACCAGGCGCTCACCAGCACGAGGAGCCCAATGATCAAACCAACTAACACTGAGGAGGCGACCGCGGCATGTTCTACCGGGTCTGCTTGGGCGAATGGTTCAATGGCCGATCGCACCTGACCCTGGCGGCTCGGTAAAAGCGCAAGCAAGCGAGTGGCGGCAGTTACTCGGTCTGCACTGGCGAGCGTCGCACGCGGAAGCGCGCCGAGTAAGGAAACGAGTTCGCTGACCGCCTCCTCCTTCGGAAGCTGTGTTAACTTGGCTGCCTCCTCCCATGGATCGATATCCTGTCGCGCTAATGCTGATAGAACACTCAGCGGCATGCCGTTTTTGTCCTGACCGATCGGCGCAAACAGAAAATTGCCGAACTCAGAGCCGAAGCTCGTACTCGAAGTTGCATTCATTACATGGATCTCCGAATCCCATTCTCTTAACGAACGAGGGCCACTAATCCGCGATGTCGCCGCGGGTAACTCCACAGCGAGGCTAAGACATCGTTACCCATCTGACAAACGAACAATATTCGCTCGCGTGATCGATTTTTCAGATGCAACCATCCTGATGGCACGCAGTGACATCTCGAGCACCTGGACGCCACGGCATGACGCGTCGATTGATGAGTGCAGGACCGCCGTTGCCAGCTGGCCGCCTTTACGGGATCAAGTTACTAACTTTGAATCGGCGAATCTGATGGTTCGCATCAATATTCATCGTTTGTCTGATAAGTGCCCGACACCTAAGCTCAGGTCACCCTCTACACAGGGCGTGTGCAGCACGATCTATCAAAAAACCTTGGCCAGGATAGCGACTCGACGCCAGTGCATCTGGCGACGGATGCCGACTGCACCGCACGACTTACACAGACTTTGCACGCTCGGAGGCTCACATGAACTCGCCCGTTCGTCATTCGACATCGACGGAAACCCTTCCCGGTATCAGGAAATTGGGTTCAATTCTCACGATTGACTCTGATCGACGCCACTCAATGATAGCCGAGGCCGCGTACTACTCCTCGGCGCGCCGTAGCTTCGCTCCCGGTCATGAGTGCGATGACTGGCTTGCGGCCGAGAAGGAAATTGACGCCGCTCTCGGCCTGCGCAAAGCGCCGACACTTTTGACACCTTCGAGTGTCCGCACGAGCAACGATGACGTTGCACAGCGGCAGACGTTGACGGAGAACCACAAACTCGAACACAAGCCCTGGTACCCAACGATTGATCGTATGCCGCTGTTCTACAACGTTGAGACGGGACCAACTCTCAATGATGACGGCCCAGTGTTGCTGCTGAACACGGAGGCCGACGAAGAAGAGTCGGCCGCCAGCGGTCGGGTTGTGTGCGAGACGGTCAGCTCTACAGCAGCCGGCGCGCCGGTCAAGGTCTGCGCGGATGAGGTTTGGGCTCGGGGAGGTACAGCACTCTCGTCCCTGTGGTGTTAACCGCTCGTCGGGTCGAAGAATCTTGATTCCCTTGCTGCCGCCCGGTAATTGCTTTGAGGCAACGGGGACTCTGCTCGCCACGCGATCGTTTGGCGCGTCATCCCGGACGCCCGTCGATCCGAGGCCGCGTGAGGATGGGCGTATACACAATCATGAATAGCCCGAATGCTGCGACCCAGAGCGTCCCCGCAAGCATCACTGTCAATCGGTAGTCGACTGTCACGAGAGACGGCGCGAATACACGCACCAAGGCCGCAAGGCAGAGAAGTACGTAGGCGATCGTGACCGGTCGCGACGCGAGGAGCGCTCGGCCCGTATGGCCAAGCGCCGCACGACTCATGACGCCGAGAATCATCGATGACGCCGCGCCAATCGTCAGCGCGTGCAACCAATAAGCACTCCAAGCTGCTCCGGTGAGTAGATAGATCGCTTTGAGCGCGAGCCCCAGCGGCAACCACGCATAGGCGAGATGAAGGCTCCACACCAGAGGCTGGCCTCCCGTGCGCAGACTTCGCCATCCCGCGAAGCGCCATCCCTGTGCGACCGCTGCCAACGCTGCAGTACCGCCCGCAACGATACCCCACGGCGCGAATGCGTCCGCGAGCGCAACCCCAACCATAGCGCCGATGACGATCGCGTCGACCCATGGACTAGCGCGCATGTCCGCCGCCACGCCGCGAGCGCGCAACGCTGTGGCGGTGAACGCAGGAATAATTCGCCCCCCGATGATGGTGATCAGTAGCAGGACTATGTCGATAGCAACGAGCAAGGTGCCACGTGCGAGCAGCACATCGCCACGCGCGATTGCAGTCACAAAGACGAGATCGGTGACCCAAATTCCGGTAAGCACCAATAGCAGTCGGGTGTTGCGATTACGAGCGCGAAGAAGCGGCGGTGCAATCAATATTGCGAGACCCGGGAGGAAAGCGAGTTCACAGGCCGCAACGACAGGGAATGGCAAAATCGAGGTGGCCGCAAATGCCAGTCGGCCGGCGACCCAGACCGCCGTAAGCACAACAAGGGGAACCCCAGCGAACCCGCGCGCTTCCGTCCAGCTTGGAACTGCAGTCAAGAGGAAGCCGGCGATCGCCGCGCCCACGAACCCGTAAAGCATCTCGTGACCGTGCCATAGCTGCGGTGGCAGATCGTGCAAGGGAAGCGCGCCGATCGTGTAGACCCACAACCATGCAATGACAGCGAGTGGCGCAAATAGGCCGGCCGCCCAAAAGAAGGGCCTGAATCCATAGGCGAATAGCGCGAGCGTTCGCCGGCTGCTCGGAGTGGTTTGCGGCGGACGCTCAGTCATCCGTGGGCGAGGAGATTCTATCGACTCTCAGTAGCCAGCATGGCCTCGAGAGTAATCTCGACACCCGCGAGCGCCTGCGACACTGGGCAGTGTGTCTTCGCCGTCTCAGCGTGTTGCATGAACGCCGCTCGGTCAATGTTGGGTACCCTCGCCTCGCACTTAAGGTGACTTCGGGTGATCTTGAAACCTTTGCCTTGCATCATGATCGTAACCTCGGCAGTCACGTCCACGTATTCGGGCGTGAAGCCCGCCTCACCGAGGACCAGCGATAGTGCCATCGCGAAGCATCCGGCGTGAGCGGCGCCCAGGAGCTCCTCGGGATTCGTACCGACACCTCCTTCAAAGCGCGACGCGAACGAGTACGCGCCCTTGAATGCGCCGCTTGCAACATCTAACGCGCCTTTGCCCTGCTTGAGGCTGCCCTCCCAGCGAGCGTGTGCTTTGCGTGTTGGCATGATGCCTCCTTGTGTGGCTTACGCGCGACTAAGCGCTCATCGATCGCGTGGGGTGATGATGATGGCGGACTCTCCCGCGCACCCTCCGCGCTGCGCGCTCGACCAGATAGTCCCTCAGGACCACGGCCGCATTGTGAAGCGTGTCATGAGCGCTGTAGAGCAGCGTGATTGTTCGCCCGTCAGAAGCTGCCAGAATGGGTTCCCAACCATCGGGATTTTGGCTGAGCTCCCGCCGATACCTTCGCTGAAACTCCGCCCAGCGCTCGACGCGATGGTCGAACCATTTCCTCAACTCCGTGCTGGGTGCAACTTCCTTCAGCCACGCGTCGGCGGCGAGGCGCTCCTTAGTCATTCCGCGCGGCCACAGGCGCTCGACCAGAATTCGCCGGCCGTCACCGCGCGCCGGTGGTTCGTACGTGCGCTTGATCTGGATCATGGTGTGATTGCCTCGCAAATTCTGAGAACGATTGGCCGGAGGGGGTCAAAGTAGCGGGCGCCCGCGTGTGAGACAAGCGAAGTATATTGACGTCAAATATCGGTTTTACCGATATCACCAAGGAGTTGCCGCAAAACCATCGGCAGGATGCCACCGTTGCGGAAGTACTCAACCTCGACTGGAGCATCGATCCGCACGACCGTCTCAAACTCCACCCGGGAGGCGTCTTGGCGGATCGCGGACACGTGAACGCTCTGCCGCGGCGTGACCCCTGCGGCGATTCCGGAGACGGAGATGGACTCGAAGCCCGTCAAGCCAAGAGATTGGGCTGATTGCCCCTCGATGAATTGCAAGGGGAGGATGCCCATGCAGACAAGATTACTGCGGTGGATCCGCTCATACGATTGGGCGATGACTGCCTTGATGCCGAGCAGGGCTGAGCCTTTGGCCGCCCAATCGCGTGAACTGCCCGAGCCGTATTCCTTGCCCGCGACGACCACCAAGGGCGTCGGCTCTCCCTGATATCGCATGGCGGCATCGTAGATGCTCATCGTCTCGCCGCTCGGAACATGCCGAGTCCAGGGGCCTTCCTTCCCGGGCGCCATCAGATTGTGCAGGCGAATATTGCCGAACGTCCCTCGAATCATCACTTCGTGATTGCCGCGTCGGGACCCAAAACTATTGAAGTCGGCCGCCGGCACGGCATGCTCGACGAGATACTTCCCGGCCGGCGAATTGGCGGCAATGCTGCCGGCGGGGGAAATGTGGTCCGTTGTGATCGAGTCGCCCAGCAGTACAAGAACTCTTGCGCCGGTGATGTCCGAGAGCGGAGCCGCTGTTCTCGAGAATTCGATAAAATAGGGCGGTTCACGAACATAGGTGGACTTGTTGTCCCAGTCGTACAAGAGGCCCGTCGGCGCCGGCATGCCGCGCCACTTCTCATCGCCAGCAAAAATGCGCCCGTATTCAAAAGTGAATTCATCTGATGACACGGAAGAAGCAACAAGGGCATCGATCTCACTGGCCGTCGGCCAGATGTCCTTCAGAAAAATCGGCCTGCCTTCAGAATCAGTTCCCAGCGGATCCACCGTCAAGTCGCAATTGACTGTTCCGACCAGCGCATACGCCACACACAATGGCGGTGACAGGAGATAGCTCGCTTTCACCTGTGCGTGAATACGCCCCTCGAAATTACGATTGCCCGACAGAACCGCAACCACCGCGAGATCCTTACTTGTCACAATCTCGGCGACCTCGGCCGGCAGCGGGCCGGAGCTGCCGATGCAAGTGGTGCAGCCGTAACCCACCAGGTTGAAGCCCAGACGTTCGAGGTACGGCGTGAGGCCAGCCTTATCGAGGTACTGCGTGACGACGCGTGACCCGGGTGCGAGAGAAGTCTTCACCCAGGGTTTGCGTTTGAGGCCCGCCTCTACCGCCTTTCGAGCCAGGAGTCCCGCCGCGATCATGACCGATGGGTTGGAGGTATTCGTGCAGCTCGTGATCGCCGCGATGACGACCGACCCATCCGTCACGGAGGCCGCTGCGCTCGGTTGATCCAGGTGCTCGGGCGGCGATTCGAGGATCTCACCAGCCGGATTGCCGCCCTCCCCCACCAGGCGGGCAATAACCTTGCCCTCCACCGGAAAATCGCCGCCACTGAACGCCGCCTTGAAGGATTTCCACACGCCCGCCAAGGGCACACGATCTTGCGGCCGCTTCGGCCCAGCGACGCTCGGCTCGACTCTTCCAAGATCCAGATCGAGCACTTCGCTGAACCGCGGCTCAGCATCCGCGTCTGTCCGGAACAAGCCCTGTTCGCGTGTATAGCATTCGACCAGCTCGACGAGCGCGCCGCGACCGGTAAGCGTCAGATACTTCAACGTGTTCGAGTCGACCGGAAAGAGCGTTGAGGTAGCCCCGAACTCGGGCGACATGTTGGCAAGCGTCGCGCGGTCCGCGATGCCGAGGCCACTCAAGCCCGGCCCGAAGAATTCCACGAACTTGCCGACCACACCGTGTGCTCTGAGCATTTGAGTTAAGGTCAGGACGAGGTCGGTGGCCGTTGTACCGCTAGGGAGCGTGCCGCGGGTTCTCACCCCGAGCACGACGGGGGTGGGCAGAAACATTGGTTGCCCGAGCATGGCGGCTTCCGCTTCGATGCCGCCGACTCCCCACCCGAGCACACCCAGCCCGTTAATCATCGGCGTGTGTGAATCGGTGCCGACGACGGTATCCGGAAAAACCCACCCGTTGCGCGACAATACAATTTGTCCCAAGTGTTCGAGGTTGACCTGGTGACAGATTCCCATGCCCGGAGGCACGACGCGAAAGCCCTCGAAGGCCTGCTGCGCCCAGTTGAGTAACGCGTAGCGTTCGCGATTGCGACGGTATTCCCACTCGAGGTTCGCGGCGTAGGCATCGGCGGTGCCGAACCGATCGACCTGGACCGAATGATCGATGATGAGGTCGACCGGAACAAAGGGGTTGACGCGCTTGGGATCCGCGCCAGCGCGCGCGACGGCGCTTCGCAGCGCTGCGAGATCCACAACCGCAGGAACCCCAGTGAAGTCCTGCATCAACACTCGCGCAGGCATGAACGCAATAGAGCCGCCCGCACCATTTGGCCACCGTGAGAGCGCCGCGACATCCGCTTCCGCCACGTCCCGGCTACCGGCCCTTCGCGCAATGTTTTCCAGTAGGATCTTGACGGTGTGCGGAAGGCGCGGTATGTCAGCCCCGGTGGCCGCGGCTAATTTGGTGAGGCTCAAGTAGGACGCGGACAATGAATCGGTCTCGAGCGTCGCAGTCACGTTTGATAAATTAATATTCATGAGCCTCCACCAACGCGCTTGATTGAGCGTAGTTCGCCCCCAGAGACGGACTGCGTACTCCTGAAACGCGAGCAACGGAATCGCACACCGCACCCTGCCAGGGCGAACATCATGCAACCATCAGACTTGGAGCTATGCCGCACAGTCATTGAGCAAGCACCCGATGCCTTGATATTCGCCGACCGTGAAGGCGCGATCCGACTGTGGAATGCACGAGCGAAGGCGATCTTCGGATACGCGGCAGATGAAGCGATCGGCAGGAGCCTCGATCTGATTATCCCCGAAAAACTCCGTGCGGCGCATTGGCGTGGGTACCGTCAGGCGATCGCGCTGGGACACACCCAGTCCGGTGGGCAAGCGTTGGCTACCCGTGCCAAGCACAAGCTTGGCAGCAAACTCTATGTTGAGCTTGCGTTTGGGATCATCTGCGATCCACAGCAAAGCGTAGTGGGCGCCGTTGCTACGGGGCGCGATATTACGCAGCGTTACCTTGCCGAGCGCGGCGAAGGCGCGCGGTAACGCCTTAGGGCGGCGATATCGCGCAATTTCGATAGCTACTCGTACCATGACCGAGCCCACATACTCGACACTCAACGAATTGCTCGCTGCGGTGCGAGCTTGTCGTGCATGCGAAGCGCATCTGCCACGCGGTCCGCGACCGGTGCTGAGTGCTGGTCGGAGCGCGCGCATTCTCATCGTGGGGCAGGCGCCGGGTCTTCGTGTGCATACCACAGGCATCCCGTGGGATGACCCGAGCGGAGAGCGTCTGCGTGGCTGGATGGGCGTTACCAAGGCTGCCTTTTACGATGAGTCGCGCATCTCGATCATTCCCATGGGCTATTGCTATCCGGGTCGAGGCAATGGCGGAGATTTACCACCGCGTCGGGAATGTGCGCAATTGTGGCTCGATCACTTGCTTGCCAACCTGCCACGAATCGAATTGACCTTGCTCGTCGGCCTCTATGCGCAGCGACATTTTCTCGGAGGCGACCGCAAGCCGTCCCTAGCTGCAACCATCAAGGCATGGCGGGAGTACTCTCCGGCTTATGTGCCGCTCCCTCATCCATCACCGCGCAACACTCCCTGGTTGCAGCGCCATTCCTGGTTTGAACGGCAACTCTTGCCAGAACTGCGCTCGCGCATCCAAGCGATCCTTTTCCACGCTAAGGAGAACGGCCCGAAAATGGTCCCCCGTGCCGGCCCGAGGTCCCGCCGAGGGCCGTGAGCGGCTGCAAACCACCGAGAAGCGATGAGGAACTCGGCGCGTCATGCCTTCGCCTGGAACCGTCCAGGGAGTTGCTTCGCGAGAGCGTCGACAATCGCGTCAGAGATCACATACATGTGTTGGCGCATCGTCTGCCAGGTCGCGGCCTCGGCCTTGAAATCGTGCGTAGCAACCTCGTTAATCTGCGCCACGTGATGTCCGCCATGTGCGGCCATCAGGCTAAAAACCACGTCTTCAGGCAAGTTTGGGTTCGCTGCGCTTAAGAACTTGGCGATTTCTCGAGCATTGCCGGTCAAGTTCGCGACCGCCTCGTCCTGTCCGGCTTTCGATCCCGCAAGCGTCGCGGTGTTGTAGTCACGCACCGCGCCCCAGTGTCCGGCGAGCAGTTTGAACAGGCCGTCAGCGGCCGACTGGCCGTAAAATGGCGCGATCGAATTGGCCAGTGCTTTGGCGTCGGCGACCACCTCTGCTTCTGCGGTCTTGCTCTGCGATTCGTCGTGCGCATGGGTCGCGAGAACGTAGCTGCGGATCCAGAACACGTGCTCCACCCACAAGTCGCGCAGCGCCATCTTTGTCTCCAGGACCGTGACGCGATCTGCGGAGGAAGATGGCAATGCAGCCGAAGATGATGGCGTTGCGGCAAAAGCGACGCCGGTTAATATCAGGGCAGGAACGCTGACGAACGCGGCGAGCTTGTAGGGAGACATCTGTTAATACTCTGGTGTGGATGTATCAAGAACGATCGGTGGCGTCAGCGTGCGGGACATACGCCTATCGAGCTAACGATTAATTTCGACCTCCAGCATCGAAATCCTTGATACAAATCGAGTAGCTGGGCCATCGCAGGCCTCTGAGGCGATGCGATCTGTGAGGATACCGCCATGCGAAGTGCCTCCAGTCCAGACGGGGCGTTGCGTTGCACACCGCAAGCTTGCGTGACGCAGAATCCGTTCGATCCAGCATCCGGATTCGCTAGCCGTTTGCAGCGCGCGTCACGGGGTGTGCGCTTGCGTCATGACAGGGCCTATTCGGGCTCCCGGGCGGCATAGGTCAACTCGCCTCGGACAATTCGCGCGGGCGATGTCATCGGATGTACAACGCTGTGTTTGGCATCGAGGATATGCACAACCTCAATGCCGCGCACACACAACGCGTCGGCGATCATCGAGCGATGGCAGCGCCACCAGACTGCTTCCGCACACATCACTCCTGTACGCGCTTGGCTTGCCAGCCGAATCAGCTGGCTCAACCCGTGGCCGAATTCCGCGCTAAGCATATAGTCGGCGTAGGCACGAAACGAGGCGTTGCGCCAGGCTGCATTCGGCGAACCAGCTACAGTGGGTCGACGACCACCAAGCGCCGGTAGCCAATGATAGGCGATTGCGCGCCGCGCCAGCGTCGCTGCGAGCGCCTCCTTGCCGTAATGCGGAAATTTCCGCGAGGCGGGGAAGCTACGCACATCGGCAACCACTTCGATGTTGGATGCGGAGAGTAGGCCGAGAAACTCCTCGAGTGGGCGCGTCGAATGACCAATCGTCCAAATC
>Ga0070681_10006517_pt1 | contig 11362 bp, 5 predicted proteins | sample KBSC83BmetaG_FD_65650 | JGI IMG/M metagenome (GOLD analysis project Ga0070681, IMG submission 65650) | Corn rhizosphere microbial communities from Kellogg Biological Station, Michigan, USA - KBS C8-3B metaG | ecosystem: Host-associated > Plants > Roots > Rhizosphere | place: USA: Michigan...
TAGTCGCCGCCTTCGATATTGCGGTTGTCTACGGCCAGATACAGCGGCGTCCAACCCCCCTTGTTGGCCAGATTCACATTGGCGCCGTGCTCGATGAGGAACTTCGCCATCTGATAGTTCTCGTTCTGCGTGGCAGCCAACAGCGGACTCCAGCCGTAGCGAGTCGTCTGGTTCACGTCGGCGCCACCATCGAGCAGGGCGCGTGCGGCATCGATGCTGCCAGTACGCGCGGCATACACCAGCGCGGTCAACTCACCACCATCGGGTGCACGCGCGGGCCGGCGGCCGCGACCGGTGCTTGCAGGAACTGGATTGCCATCCGCATCCACGACTGGGTTGCCTTCCGCGCCGACAACCTGGTTGCCGTCCGCCCCCTGATCATCAGGAAGCGCTTCCCCGCCCACGCCCGCCCCGTGGTTGCCGCCGGCGCCGGCGATGGTCACGAAGCCCAGGCCCCTGCGTTGGATGCCTTTGCACAAATCCGCGTCAGGAGTGTCTTTCGCGCTGGCGCCAAACAACATTTCGCGCTGGATTCGTACCTGCTGCAGATCAGGAGGCTTCGCTTCGCATAGCACCGCGATGGCCTGCTGGCGTACCGCGCGGCGGGGGTCCTCTGAGTTCCCCAAGGCTGCCGTGCGTGCATCGCGCAACACCGGTTTGGACACGGCCGCCACGTTGGCGCCGTGCTGGATCAACTCCTTCAACACGTCAGCATGACCCTGGTCCGCGGCCTGCATCAACGCGCTGGTACCTCGCGCGCTTTCAACGGCATTCACATCGGCGCCGCGTTCTATCAATGCATGCACGGCATCGACGCTACCCGAGCGCGCGGCCAGCATCAGCGGACGGCGGCCGAGCGGCAGCTGTTCGTTGGCATCGGCACCGCCCTTGAGCAGGGCTTTAACCACGGCGGCATCGCCGCGCGCCGCTGCGAGCCACAGCGGCGTGGCCCCATCATGGTTCGCCAGGCCCGGTTTGGCGCCAGCCTTCAGCAACAGCTCGGCCAGTTCTGCGTCGCCGCGATAGGCGGCCCATTGCAGGGCGGTGGCGCCATCGGCTTGTTGCGCATTCACGTCGGCGCCGCGTTTCAGCAGACGCTCGATTTCCGCCTTGTTGCCCTTACTTGCGGCGTCGGCAATGTCCGCTTGCGCGAACGCAGCGCTGGCCATCGCCGACAGGAACAGGGCAGCGAGGGTTCTCAATGCAAAGGGATGCATACTGTTTATAACCTGGACCGTCACACCAGCCCAGGCAGCGGTCCGGTGCTATCGCCAAAACTGTCCCGGTGAATGCCGAACTGGTCGAGAATGCTCAACAGCAGGTTGCCGGTCGGGACCTGTTTGGTCGGGAACGCCAGATGGCGGCCGCCCTGCAGTTTGCCGTTGTTGCCGCCAATCAGGATGTGGGGCACGTCGTAGTGCACGTGCTGGTTCGGGTTACCCATGTTGCTGCCGTAGAGCAGCAGCGAATGATCGAGCAGAGAGCCATCGCCGTCGTTGGTCTTGGCCAGTTTGTCGACGAAGTAGGCCAGGACTTTCACGTGATACTGGTTGATCTTCGAGAGTTGCTTGATCAGGTTGGGATCTTCGCCGTGATGCGAGCCGCCATGGAATCCCAGCGTCGGGGACTCGCTTTCCGGATAGACACGGCCGGTGAGATCGCGCGCGAAGAGCATGGTGCTGACGCGGGTGATGTCGGCCTGGAAGCCGAGCACCAGCAGGTCGAACATGATCTTGATGTGCTGGTCGAAGGACTGCGGAATTCCAGGGGGCACTGCGAAATTTTCCGGCGCGGCCGTCGTCGCTTTGGCGGCGATCTGCATACGCCGCTCGATTTCGCGCACGTTGTCGGTAAAGGCATCCAGACGCGCACGGTCTGGAACACTGATTTGCGTGCGCATACCTTTGATCTTGTCGTTGACCGAATCGAGAATGCTCTGGTCGCGCTCGCGGCGCTGCGCGCGTTGCTCGGCGGTGCTGCCGCTGCCGAACATGCGCTCGAATAGGACCTGGGGGTTCAGTTCCATCGGCAACGGCGTGGTCGGCGATGCCCACGCGATCGTGTTCGTGTAGACGCAACTGTAACCTTCGCCGCAGTTGCTCGAGCCCGAACCCGGGTCTTCCACCGAAATCTCCACTGACGGCAGCAGCGTTTCCTGCCCGTACTTGGCGGCGATGACCTGGTCGATGGTCTGGCCGGCGTAGACGTCGGCACCAGAGGTCTTGCGCGGTTTCTGCGCACACAGGAAGGCGGCAGCGACCCAGTGGTCGGCACCGGTTTCACCTGGAGGCGGCTCGGACGAGCGCGAATGCAAGCCCGTCAGAATATTCAGGTGCTTGCGGAACGGCTCCAGCGGTTTCCAGATGAACGGCAGCTCGTCAGTCAATGCGCCCACTTTTTCGGGAATCCAGTAGCCCGGCGCCGCGCCGTGCGGCACGAAGCCGCCGAAGAAACGTGGCGGCGTATTTGCCGCGGTCTTTGCCTGCGCCGTCATGGCCGGGATCATTGCATCCAGCAAAGGAAGGGCGAGCGTGGTGCCGAGACCTCGCAATACAGTCCGGCGGCTGATGTGCTTTCTGGTGATGAACACGGCTTTACTCCACCTTCGTCGAATTGGCCGCCGTCATCGTGCCTGCGGCTGATTTGATGTTCATGATGAAGTCCGGACTTTGGATCACACCCATGATCAGCGACGAAAACCTGTAGTTGTCCTGCGCTGCGTTGTGCACCAGTGAACGGACCAGCGGCATGTCGTTGTAATCGAGGCCACGACCGATGGCATAGGTCAGAAGGTTTTCGGTCACCACTTCCACGAACATCTCGTGCTTGCGTACCGCGAGGTCGCGCAGACCCTTGATGCCCTCGACGTGGGTGCCGTCGGTGACGATGCCTAGCGAGTCGATCGGGGTGCCCACTTCGGTGGTGCGCCACTCGCCCACGGGGTCGAAGTTCTCCATCGCCAGACCCAGTGGCTCGAACATCTTGTGACACGTTGCGCAGGTCTGGTTGGTGCTATGGATCTGCAGGCGCGCACGCATGGTTTTCGGGGTTTCACCGGTTTTCTGGTCCAATTTGATCACGACGCCAGGCGGCGGATCGGGCGGACTGACGCCCAGGAAGGTCTGCAGAAACCATTTGCCACGTTTGACCGGTGACGTGCGCGCCGCCTCGGACGTAATGGTCAGCAGCGCACCCTTGCCCAGCAGGCCCCTGCGCATGTCCTGATCGGGCCCCAGTTGGACTCGACGGAACTGCGGACCGTAAACGTTGGGGATGCCATAGTGTTTGGCGAGACGCTCGTTGACGAAGGTGTAATCCGCCGTCAGCAAATCGATCACGCTGCGGTCTTCCTGGATGATGCTGGCGAAGAACAGCTCGACTTCACGCTGGAACGCATCGCGCAGCGTGCTGTCGAAATCGGGGAACAGATCCACCGCCGGCTCCCTGGCGGCGAGGCCGCGGATATTGAGCCACTGGCCGGTGAAATTCCGCACCAGCGCCTGCGAACGGGGATCGGCGATCATGCGATCGACCTGCTGTTTGAGTACTTTCGGCTCGTGCAGCTTGTTGGCGGAGGCGAGAGTGATCAGCTCCTTGTCAGGAATACTGCTCCATAGAAAGAAAGACAGACGCGAGGCCAGCTCGAGATCGCTGATCTGGTAGGGAGTGCCTGGCGCTACTTTGGCCGGCTCGATCTCGGCGCGGTAGATGAAATCCGGATCGATCAGGATGCGCTGGATGACCGCCTCGATGCCGCTATCGAATCTGCCGCCCTGTGCGCGCCCGCTGCGGTAGAAGGCGGTCATCACCTTGATGTCTGCGTCGCTGGCCGGACGGCGGAACGCCTTCGTCGTTAAAGTAGTGATGATCTTGTGTGCGCAGTTCGCTTCCTCGCTGACCTTCTTCGGGTAGCACTCGAAAATCGCACGTCGGCTTTGCGTATCGGTGGCCGCCGTGCCCTTGAACGGACCTTCGATGAACACCTGGCCCACGTGCGGGTAGAACGTGTGACCGGCAATCGACCCAGGCGAGTTCATCGTGCGCTGGAAGGACTTGTCGATTCCGGTGTCGGGCAGATCGCTGGTCGCCAGAAATGCCACGCCGATGCGGTGAAAGCCTGCCTTGATCGGCAAGGCCGGCGTCTTGCCGCCATCACTGCGTTTGGTAGCGATTTCCTTGTCCCAGTCGTACAGGTACACGCGTTTGCCATCGACGGTGACTTCCAACTGTTCGCCTTTGACATTGCCGAGTACTGCGGTGAAGTAACCGGTCATGCCCTTCACGGTAAGCGTGTACTCGCCGTCGGCGGGGAATTCGTGTTCGATCAGCATGCCGCCACGGGTGCCGAAAGGCAGGCCTTCGACGTATTCGTTCTGGCTGGTGTCGTGAGGTGCGTCAAACACAGCCAGCGTCGGCGCCGTTTCGGTGCCGATGGCCAGACGGCTGATGTTGCCAGCAGCCGATAGATACGCCTCCATCAACGCCGGCGACGTGGTCAGCGTGCCAGCCATGTTGTCAAAACCGTGGCTGGAGTCGTCGGACGGCAGGAACTTGGAGGCGTCGATGTCGAGATTCAACAGATCGCGGATCGCGTTGGTGTATTCGGTGCGGTTGAGGCGATGCAGGCCCGGCGCCAGCGGATGGGGACCCTTGGTGGTGGCACTCTTGTCGATGCTTTCTTCCACGCTCTGCGCCAGCTTTTGCACGGTATCGTAGTCGGGGCGCTCCTTACCCACGGGTGGCATCATGCCGGCGCGCAGGCGTTTGATCATTTTCTCACCGATCTGCGGCCGCTCCCCGAGGCTGGCGGCATCGGCGAACTCCAGGTCGACCCCGCCCGCAAAGTCGTTGGAGTTGTGACAGCGCGAGCAGTACTTGTCGATCAGCGCTTCACTGTCCACACTCCCGTCCTGGGCAACGGCGGCGGGTGCGCAAACGATAGCCCCCGCGAGCATGAAAATGGCGCGCAAAGCGGGGTTTGACTGAAGCTTTGACCGCATGACATTCCTGCCTGACCAATGACTGAGGAAGCACCGTCAGACGACTACGTGGGTCCGCGGAAAGGCGGGTCCGCGGATAGGCCCCCCCGTTCGCCGCCAGCGAGGTCGTCTCTTCCACGGTGAGATTCTAGTACGTGGTGGAGGAGACATCCGGCTTGCTCACAATTCCCAAGACTTGGGTAGCTTGAGAGCAGATCGGGGCGCATGCAGACAGCAGCAGGAACGCTAGTCAGCCGCGATGCGCGGATCGTTCCGTGCCCGCGCAGCGGTCGAAGCTTGGAAAGGCCTGGTGGAAAGAAGGAGCGGGGCGGCGCCGCGTGCGGCTAACCATTTGTTTTTATTGGCCCGGGGTGGAGAATCGGCACCGGGTCGAACGGGCAGCTCGCGTACGCTCGAGCAGGAACTCGAGCGTGAGCCCAGCGATCATTCCTTATAAAGAGGCAATCCCACAGGGTGCGCTCCAGCGATCGATCTGCGCCACCTGACGGTCGAGGATCTAGTGTGTAGGTCCGACTTAGTGAGGCGCCGCGCGCGCGACGACGGTAGCGTCCGGCGGGATCTGCCACGAGTGGTGCGGGGGAGGCGAAGACAGTTCCCACTCGAGGCCACGCGCGCCGTCCCACACCCGGTCCTTCGCCCCCTGCCGCGCCCGAGCGCAACTCCAGATGATGTACACGAACAAGAACTGGGAGACGCCGTACACGAATCCTCCAATGGAGGAGACCATGTTCCAATCGGCGAACTGCGTGGGATAGTCCGGAATGCGCCGCGGCATGCCGGCCAGGCCAAGGAAGTGCTGCGGGAAGAACAGCACGTTGACGGAGATTGCCGAAAGCCAGAAGTGCCACTTGGCTACGCGCATGTTGTACGTGCTCCCGGTCCATTTCGGCAGCCAGTAGTAGACGGCCGCCTGGATCGCGAAGACCGAGCCGGTCACCAGCACGTAATGGAAATGCGCGACCACGAAATACGAGTCCTGATACTGGTAGTCCGCGGGGACGATGGCAACCATCAATCCCGAGAAGCCCCCGACCGAGAACAGGAACACGAAGCCGACTGCAAACAGCATGGCCGGCTCGAAAGTCAGTGAGCCCTTCCACATGGTGGCGGTCCAGTTGAATACCTTCACGCCTGTCGGGATCGAGATGAGCATCGTGGACAGCATGAAGAAAAGCTGGGCAGCCAGCGGCATGCCCACCGTGAACATGTGGTGAGCCCACACGATGAACGAGAGGAAGGCGATGGAGGCAAGTGCATACACCATGGCTTCATAGCCGAAGATCGGCTTGCGCGAGAAGGCGGCAATCACCTCCGAGATGATCCCGAAGGCAGGCATGATCATGATGTAGACCTCGGGATGCCCGAAGAACCAGAATATATGCTGGTACATCACCGGATCACCGCCGCCGGCCGCGCTGAAGAAAGTCGTGCCGAAGAAGTGGTCTGTCAGCAGCATCGTGACCGCGCCGGCGAGCACCGGCATGACGGCAATCAGCAGATAGGCCGTGATCAGCCACGACCACACGAAGAGCGGCATGCGCAGCAAGCTCATTTGCGGAGCGCGCATGTTCATGATCGTGACGATCACGTTGATCGCCCCCAGGATGGACGAGATCCCCATCAGATGAATGGCGAAGATCGTCATCGGAAATGAGGCGCCCATCTGCAACATGAGCGGTGGGTACATCGTCCAGCCGCCGGCGGGCCCGCCCCCCGGCACGAACAGCGTCGACAACAGAATGATGAAGGCGCAGGGCAGTATCCAGAAGCTGAAGTTGTTGAGGCGGGGCAGCGCCATGTCCGGCGCGCCGATCTGCAGCGGAATCATCCAGTTCGCGAGACCCACGAACGCGGGCATCAGAGCGCCGAAGATCATGACGAGCCCGTGCATCGTCGTCAGCGAGTTGAAGAACATCGGGTCGAAGAATTGCAATCCGGGCTTGAAGAGCTCGGCTCGGATCAGCATTACGAACGCGCCGCCGATGAGCCACATGGTGAGCGAGAACACGAGGTACATCGTGCCGATGTCCTTGTGATTCGTCGCGTAGACCCAGCGACGCCAGCCGTGAGGCTCATGCTCGTCCGCGTGTGGCACGTCGTCGCTTCGCCCGGGGTGTAGCGCGGGAGGCACTTCTGGTGATGTCACGCCGAGGGTCCTGTTGCCGTTGGCTCGCTACGCCGGAGCAAGTCGCCGTAGACGCGGTCAGAATAGAAGGGCCGGCATTCTCGGACAATCAAATAAAATTCGCGTGAGCTATCGATTTTCCCGATACAAAGGCCGAAGGCCGATTGATCGGCATCAAGCCACACGCGGCGTAACTGTTACCGCCCGTCGAGCTTGCGCTCTGGGCGGATCACGGTTTACCTGACTTCTCTGTTGGCGGGTCAGCGGACGCGCTGCGCTCCTTTTCCTCCTTCCTTTCATCCTCATCGTCTTCCAGTTCGATTCGATCGTCGGCACTGAGTTGCGCTTCCCATTCCGCCGATGAGGTAAAAAATGGCAGCCTCTTCAACTTCGGCCACCATGGCTTACGTTCGTCCATACTTCCTCCGCGTACCGTAAAAAACATGCGTGAGACATTCGTGCACAGTATTGGCAGCGGTCGGATTGCGGTCAAACGACGAATATTCGTGAGACAAATCGAATCCTTCGATTCGACGTGCTGGAAGAGATTGCGGTCCGCCGCAGCCACACAATAGTATGGAAGAAGGATGATCCAGCCTCACATGGTGACGGTGCGCCGCACGTCAAATAATAAACGCATCTCCGCCACGCAGCCCTCTCCCCAAGAGTGAGATTCTTGAAGACCCTGTATTCAGGTGCGCCGCGTTTCCTGAGCCTGCTCGCCGTGAGTGTGGCAGCCGCCGAGGTGCTGTTCGATTGGGTCACCCACATTCAGCTGAACGTTTCGATCATTTACAGCATACCGCTGGTACTGGCGGCCCTGTCGCGACGGCGCCAGCTGCTGTGGAGCCTGCTTGTCATGCTGCAATGCATGCTCTTCGCCGTTTATATCGCGCAGATCGGACCGGGCGCGTTCTCCCTGCACGAGCCGTTTTTCCGCAATCGCGTCCTCTCATCGATCACGATACTGATAACCGCCACGCTGCTGCACGTTTGGACGCGTGCTCTGGATAAGTTGGATGAGCGCGATGGTGTCCTGCAGGACCAGAACATTCGACTGCAGTCCGCCTATCGCGAGTTGGAGGGCTATCAGCGGCAGATCGAGCGCCACAGCCAGGAGCTCGAGCAGCGCCGCGCGGAGGCAGAGGCGGCCAGTGAACGCAAGACCACTCTGCTCGCGACACTCTCGCACGATATCCGCAGCCCGTTGTCGGCCATCAGCTATACCGCTAAAGCGATTGAGCTCACCGTCGCCAGCGCCGGTTACAGTGGCAACGTCACGATCCTCGCGAAGCAACTGAGCGCCAACACTGCCTCAGTGGCAAATCTAATCTCGGATATTCTTGACTTCTCGGCGCTCGAGCTGGGCCGAGTCGAGCTGCATCCGAGCGACTTCGCGCTCGAGGACCTCATCCGTGAGGAGTGCCGGGTGCTGCTCCCGCTGGCTCAGGCGAAGCAGCTGCGCCTGATCGCCGAGCCGATGCGGCGAGCCCTCCGTTTGCATGCGGACCGGGTCAAGCTCGGTCGGGTGCTGGCCAATCTCATTGTGAACGCCATCAAGTACACCAAGCAGGGATTCGTGCGTGTCGAGGCCGGATGCACCAACGAAGGGGGCGCATGGCTGCGCGTGCATGACAGTGGCATCGGGATCCTGTGCTCCGATCGAGAGAGAATCTTCGACGAATTCGCGCAGCTGCATGATCCAAGGAGCGAGCGCGGCAAGGGATACGGACTGGGATTGTCCATCTGCCGCAAACTGATCACGATGATGGGTGGAACGATCGGCGTCGAGAGCTCCTCGACAGCCGGAAGTGTGTTTATCGTGTGCTTGCCTTCCACCTGCGTCGTTGAAATCGTAGAGCCGCAGGGCCTGCGCGAGACAACGTCGGCTCAAGACACTCAGCGCGTGGATCGCCCTGGCGCCGCCTCCTGAGCTCAGGGTGCGAGGTTGCTTTGATGGCGGGATGCGACCGCGACGCGCTATCGCTGTTTCCCGGCTCCCACAACTGGCTGCGGCGTCAAACCAGACGGTTCGCGAACAGCGGATAGCAGTGGCCCGGATTTTACGACGAAGTCCCAGGCCATCAGCACCGCGCCCGCGGCGAAAAGCACATCCCCCGGCAATCGCATCCACTGCCAGAACAGCGTCTTCGAATAGAATTCCGTGCTGCGCGCGTAAGCCAGACCGTGCTCGAACACGGCATCCAACTGCGGCCAGCCGATCGGGAAGAAATTGAGCACAATCCATAGGACCAGACCGCTGTTGTAGAGCCAGAACGCCCACAGTCCCAGTCGTTCGCTGAACTGCACGCGCTCCCCTGCGGCGTAACGCAGACAGAAGTACACCAATCCGATCGCCAGCAGCCCGAAAGCACCGAAGAGCGCCGTATGTGCGTGGTTCAAGGTCAGGAAGGTACCGTGCTCGTAGTAGTTCACGAGCGGAGCGTTCAACGTGCCCCCGCCGAACACGCCGGCGCCGACAAAATTCCAGAACGCAGCGCCGATAATATAGAGATACGCCAGGCGGTAGTCGAACTGCCGGTGCCGGCGGATCAGGCGATAGTGATTGATCGCCTCCATGATGAGCAGGACCAGCGGCAGCACCTCGATGAAGGAGAACATGCTGCCCATCGGCACCCACATGGAAGGGCCTCCAGCCCAGTACAGGTGATGTCCCGTTCCGATGACTCCGCCCAGGAATATCAGGATCAGCTCGAAGTACACCGCTCGCTCGGCGAGTCGCCGGGAAACCAGCCCGGTGGCCATCAGCAGATAGGCACTCATCGCGGCTGCGAAGAACTCGAACGATTGCTCGACCCATAGATGGACCACCCACCAGCGCCAGAAGTCAGTGAGGGTGAAGGACTTCTCGATGCCCGTGAGCGGGATCATGCCGAACGCGTAGAGCAGGGCAATGTTGATCGTGGACGCCCAGATCAGATTTTCCAGCCTGATGGCGCCGGACCAGAACTGACGCGTCGCCTGCCGCAGCGCTTGACCGGTCGGCCACAGCGCGCGAAATACCAACCCGCTCCACAGAAGCAGGCCCGCGAAGAAGCCGATCTGCCAGAAGCGGCCGAGCTGGATATACGACAGTCCCTGGTTGCCGAACCAGAACCACCGCTTCTGGATGTGTCCCATGATCCCCAGATAATTTCCGAGCAACGCCCCGGCCACCACGATGAGCGTCACCCAGAACAGGAATGCAACCAGTGGCGCTTGCCCGTGAGCTTCTCGATGGCCGGCGATTGCCGGCGCCAGAAACAATCCGGCTGCGATCCACGACACGCCGATCCAGATGATCGGGGATTGCGTGTGCACATCACGCAGGAAATTGAACGGCAGGTAGCGGTTGATGTCGATGCCGTAGAAGCTCGTCCGATCATAGTAGGAGTGCGCCATGATCGTGCCGGCGGCGATCTGCAGCAGCAGCACGGCCGCCACGACCAGGAAGTACTTGCCCACCTGGCGCTGACTGGCGGTGAGTGGGCCGGGGCGGGCCAGCACCGGATCCATCGGCGCCACGTCGGGATCGTTGAGGAAATACTCGTAGATGAACAGCACCAGACCGAACGTCAGGAATGTGAAGCAGAAGCTCATCCACGTCCAGCGGAACGTGTTGGTCGTGGGGGTGTTGCCCACCAACGGTTCGTACGGCCAGTTCTCGGTCCACGACCAGTCGTGACCTGGGCGGCGAGCGACTGTCGTCAGGGCGGAGTAGATCAGGAAATCGGCGGTGTGGAGCGCATCATGCCCGGTCAGGCTGTACGCGGGAGTCCACCCTTTATCAAGATCCACTGCGGTCAAACTCGGTGTAATTTCCTGCTGCAGCTCGGTGATCGCACCGCCAAGCTCCGCGGGAGTGCGCACGTCGGCTTGCGTGAGATCAATTTGCTGCAACTGAGTGCGCATGGCCGAGGTGACGGAGGCTTGTTGATCCGGCATCAGATCCTTGAACGCCGCCGAGAAACGCGAGTGCGCAATACGATCCTGAGTGAGGGTCGCGAGCCTGACGAGAGTGCTTGCCGTGTAATCCTCTCCATAGTAGGAGCCCATTCCGTAGAGGCTTCCATAGTCCATCAGGTCGGCCTTCTGAAAGCCGCCTTTCCCCGCCACGATGTCCTCATCGGTGAACAGGATCGTGCCGCTGGCAGTCATGAATCGCTTCGGCTGAGGCGGCGATAGACGGTACGTATCGAGGGTCGCCCAACCCATCAGGGCAAACGTGAGCACCGCT
>Ga0070681_10006519_pt1 | contig 11359 bp, 12 predicted proteins | sample KBSC83BmetaG_FD_65650 | JGI IMG/M metagenome (GOLD analysis project Ga0070681, IMG submission 65650) | Corn rhizosphere microbial communities from Kellogg Biological Station, Michigan, USA - KBS C8-3B metaG | ecosystem: Host-associated > Plants > Roots > Rhizosphere | place: USA: Michigan...
TTCCGTGCAGCACGAAGAATTTATGCCAAGATACTAAAAGACAGATTCCACGCAAAAGACAAGAGATCCATTCAACTAAAATTCCATGTACAGACAAGTGGAGAATCCCTTACTGCTCAGCAGCCTGATAATAACATCATACGAGTTGCAGTACAATCAATGGCAGCAGTTCTTGGTGGATGCCAGTCACTTCATACAAATTCAAAAGATGAAGCACTTGCATTACCTACAGAATCTGCAGTAAAGATTGCACTAAGGACGCAACAGATTGTTGGCCATGAGAGCGGAATCACTAAAACTGTGGACCCGCTTGCTGGCTCGTATTATGTGGAAAATCTGACTGATACAATAGAAGCAGAGGCAAACAAGTACCTCAAGAAAATAGACCGAATGGGAGGCTCACTCGTGGGAATTGAGAGGGGATTCTTCCAATCTGAGATTAGACAGAATGCCTATCGACTAAAGAAGGAGATTGATGGTGGAGACAGGATAATAGTTGGTGTTAACAAATTCACTGATGCTGCAAAGGAAAAGCCTGAAATCATGAAGATTGATGGCAGCATTCAAACACAGCAGATGGCAAATCTAAAAGAATTGCGTAGTACACGTGATAATTCCAAAGTTGAGCATGCACTTGAGAAAATGAAGAGTGCTGCAGACAAGGATGAAAATCTAATGCCGTTTATCTTGGATGCTGTAAATAATTATGCAACATTGGGTGAGATAAGTAATACATTCCGTGAAGTCTTTGGAATATACCAACCAAAGGAGACATTCTAAGATGCGACTTGATCATGTTGCAATTGCAGTAAATAACCTGGATGATGCAGTTAAACAGTACAAAGAAGCACTCGGCGTTCATGAAGTAGAATTTGAGACTGTGGAATCTGAAGGAGTCCGAGTTGCAATACTTCATCTAAATAATTCTAGAATTGAGCTTATGGAGGCCACAAAAGATACTAGTCCTATCAAAAAATTCTTGACAACAAAAGGCGAGGGGCTGCATCATATCGCTCTTGAAACTGATGGCATTGAAAAAGAAGTTGACAGGATGAAGGTGTGTGGAATAAAATTCCTTGGAGAGATAAGACCTGGTTCACGGGGGACCAAGATAATATTCATGCATCCTAAATCGTTGCATGGGGTACTGGCAGAGCTATGCTCTCATCCTAAATCATAGATGTCATTAAAACTCTAAGAAACATCGAATCGTCTTTTTAAGATCCATCTGGGGATTCCTACACCAATTTTTTAAGTCATGGTGTGGATACATGATATCTTGGCAAAGAGGGTTCTAGTTCTATTTATTCTGCTGTCCGTGTTGTTACCGTTCTCAATTTTAGGAACTGGTGCAACATCTGCATATGCAGAATTTGATAAATCTGGAAACTTTGTGTGTAATCCATTTGGAAGGAGCGTTGAGACTAACATCTACATGGATATTGTCCACAAGATAAATGCCAAGATGTCATTATACATGAAAACTAATCCCAACGCTACGGCTTTGCAACAACATGATGTCATGATGCAGGATCAAAAAACATGGGACTTGTATAATAAATCAAGGACATGTCTTGCTGATGTCATTGGTGCAAATCCCGATGATATTATTTCATTGACACCCGATGTACAACATGCAATAACTGTCCCAGAGTTTGGAATGTTCTCTCCAATGGTAGTGATGATTGCAATACTTGGGAGTATTGTAGTGTATAGAAAATTTTTCTAATTGTTGCATTCTAAAACTAGTCTACTAGCTTGAGTGTATCTGACGCAGTGATTATTCCGACAATCTTGCTTTGCTTTGAGACCAGGACACATTTTGAATATCTTATCAAAGATACTAGTGTCTTGACTGGTGTATTGTAATCTACAATTGGAGGTCTTGGATCCATTATCTCGGCTATCTTGATCCTTTTTCGTTCCGTCTCATCATTGTCCAGGATGTGCTTTATTATGCCATCTTCTGTTATGACTCCGACTACCTCTGACCCATCAAAGATTGGCATTTGGCTGATTGATAGCTCCTGCATCTTTTTTATTGCATCATGCAATGAATCATGTGCTTTTAGCTTGGCAATTTCCTTGCTACAGATATCTCCTGCCTTGGTTGATGCTTGGCTTTCAAGGGACCACAACACTTCGAATATCTTTCTTGCAGTAGAATAGCTTGGCTGGCATCTTCCTGACTCGATTTGGTTTATCATCGAAGTGCTAACTCCTGTAAGGGCCGCAAGTTTTTGTTGAGTCATGCCTATCTTCATCCTTGCCTGTTTTATTGATTCAAGTCTTGGAAGCATTATGCGAAATAAAGACTTGATTCAATATTTCAGTCTTCTTCAAATAACTCTGAAAAAATATGTGAAAGGCTATTTCAAGCCAGCCTTTCGTCCGAATTTTGCTATGATGAAGATGACAAAGGCGATTATGAGAAAATCAATCACAACACCGATAAAGTCGCCTATTCCAAAACTCATTCCGTTTCCTACTGGTATAGTAACAACTGCTTTTCTCCAGTCTCCTCCTGCTATGAATGCACCAGGGATCGGCATGATGAGATCTTGTACCAGGGCTGTTACTACTCTGCCAATTACGGTTCCCATGATGAAACCGATGGCAAGACCCAAGACTCCTGCCTTGCCTATGAAATCTTTGAATTCTGCAACGAGACCTTTTGGCTCTGGCGCAGGGGGTGTAACTTTTGGTGTGACTGCCTCTCGTATCTTCTTTAGCTCCTCAAGTATGTCGTTTTCTACGGTCATGTGATGGATCCTGTTTGCGTGTATATATCGTCTACGAAATGTGATTTTCTTGAACTTATTTTTTTGTAAATGCTAACGCAAACTCTTCTATTGTTTTTTCCCAGTTCTTTGCCTTTACAATGCCGCTTGCAACAAGTATTCCTTTTGCACCAAGTTCTAATGCGCGTGATACATCTCCTCCTGAAATAATTCCTGCACCACACAACAACTGGGTGGAATTGTTTGCTTTCTTTACAGCATTGACTGCCTCTGTTATGATCTCTGGTTTTTCTTTAGATACTGCTTTTCCACTGCCTATTAGCTCCGGGGGCTCTATTGCTATGTAATCTGGATTAAGTTTTGAGTATTGCCATGCCTCGCTTACATCCTGTACACATACGACTGATGTCATTTTCAGCTCTCTGAGTCTGATTACTATTTCTTCTATTTCATTTGATGGTATTCTGTGCTCGCTGTGATTTATGAGGGACCCCTCGACTCTTGATTTTTTTACAATCTCTGGTATGACAAAACCTGTTGTACTGCCTACCTTTGAATTGTCAAGATGTTGCGCAAATACGTCTGAAGAAACTCTGGTCATTTCTGACATCATGTGTTGTGGCGGGCAGATTACGATTCTTACTTTATGTTTTTTTGCAATCTTTGCTGCACTCTTTGCCAAACGGGAAGCCTTTGTACCTGCTATCTCATCGTAATTTTTAAAATTGATAATAAACAAATTGTCTTCAGAAAAATCTTACAGTTACCCATATATCAAGAGATCTTGGAAAATTCTTATACTGATTCTAAATTGAGTAATTTGTGACCCTTTCAGAAAGTTCACTTGCTTTACTAAATCACCTTACATCCATTAACTCTGTGCCGATTGGCCCAGAACAAGATGATCTCATCCGAGACACATTCAAAAAAATTCTATCAAGCGGAAATGTTTACAAAATAGATGACATTGAACAGTGGCTTGATTATAATCATATGACAAACTCTGTTGTTGCTGAACGAATTCTAAACGTGGCACATTATCAAAAAGCAAAACATGATGCTAATAACCCACTAAAAATGGCACATGATGATAGTTGTGGATGCGGCGGAGATTGTTAATTACTTTTTAATTCCGAGTGTTCTGTTCTTCAATCTGAGGTAAACGTTGTGGCATTTACGACATCTTGATGCACTAATTGGATTTTTTGCACCACATGAAAAACAGACTTTAAAGTGAAGTCTAGCTTTTTGCGCTATCGATTTTTTCAGTGGATCTGTTATCGGCATTTTCTATTTCTCCAATTTCCTACTATTTGATTCTACCTTTTCCAAGCTTTCCTGCAAGAAGCATGGGTACTTCGGCAGGTCTCTTGGCTACTGGCACATTTGCCTTGGCATACATGGATACCTTTGATTCTGCAGAACCATAATTTCCATATACTATTGCACCTGCATGTCCCATTCTCTTTTCTTTTGGTGCTGCTCTTCCTGCAATGTATGCTACTACTGGCTTGTCAAATTTAGTATCAATGATGTGTTGCGCTAGCATCTCTTCTGCGTCTCCGCCTATCTCTCCTACCACCACAATGCCGTCAATATTTGCCCCGTTTCTTATCGTGTCAAATGCTTGGATTAATGGTGTACCGTTAATTGGATCTCCTCCGATTCCAAAACATATGCTCTGACCAAAGTTTGCAACAGACAAATTATGTGATACTTCGTACATCAAAGTACCACTTCTTGATATTACTGCAATTCTTCCCTCTTTGAAAGGAGATGCTGGCATGATTCCTATCTTGATTATTCCTGGAATGATAATTCCTGGAGTATTTGGACCTACTACAATTGCGTCTTTTTTCTTTGCTAATTCAACAATTGTTAATGCGTCTTTTACTGGAACGTGTTCTGGTATTGCAATGAGAAGTTTTATTCCAGATTCTAATGCTTCGACTGCTGCAGAAAGAAAGAACTTTGCTGGAACAAAAATTATTGAAATCTTGGCACCTGTTGCTCTTACTGCCTCATTCATTGTCTCATATATTGGGACTCCTTCGTGTTTCTGCCCGCCTTTACCCGGTGTCACACCTGCTACAACGTTTGTGCCATATGCTAACATTTGTTGTGTATGAAATGATCCAAACTTACCCGTAATGCCTTGCACTATGACAGGTTTCTTTTTGTAATCCCTGTCTCCTTCTTTGCCAATTAATAATTCGAAAAGATCAACCATTTTTATTCATCTCAATTACTGCTGCATTTATTGCTTCTTCAATGGTATCAAACATTTTGGTTCTTGAACCCTTGAGCATCTCTTTTGACTTGTCTGCTTCTGCACCTGACATTCTTGCAAAGACTGGAAGATCAATTACCTTGTCTTCATATGCTTTGATAAATGCAGTTGCAACGGTTGTAGTCTTGACAATTCCGCCATAAAGATTCACAAGTATTCCTTTTACCTTTTTCATTTTACTAATCAAAGTTAGTGCTTCGTATACTGTATCTGTAGTTGCACCGCCTCCTACATCCAAAAAGCAAGCAGGTTTTCCACCATTATCTGATAACATGTCAAGAGTAGACATGACCAAACCTGCTCCGTTTCCTACGACTGCGATGTTTCCGTCAAGTTCTACAAGTGAAAATCCACTCTTTTCTGCCCTTTCTTCAAGTTCAGAAACTTCTTGGAATTTGCGTAACTCTTCATGTCTGAACATTGCATTATCGTCTATGATGACCTTGCCATCCAGAGCAACAACTGAATCATCGCCTAATACTGCAAGTGGGTTAATCTCCGCAAGTTCTGCTTCTTTGTCTATTGTGATCTTTGCTAATTTTTGTAAAATATCGATAAACTGAGTTAATGGTTTGTCTTTTAGTCCCATTTGCTTTCCTACTTCTTCTGCAGTGGAGGCATCTACATTACCCAATCCGACTTCGCGAATTATCTGATTTTTGACAGACTCGATTTCAACACCGCCCTCACCAGATGCAATTATTGTGTAACTCCTTTTGCCTCTGTTTAAGAACAATGAAAGATAGAGTTCTTTTTTGATATCTGCCATTTTTTCAAGTAAAATTGCTTTTGTCTTTTCACCCTTGACAACTTTTTGCATTATGTCTGGATATTTCAATTCAAATTCATCCGGATTCTGGCATTTTTGAATCGCTCCAGCCTTGCCTCTTCCTCCTACTGCCATCTGAGCTTTGATAACAAATGGAAATCCCAACGTTGCTGCATCTTTTCTACCTTGTACGATATCTGTAGATGTTAGCCCTTTTGGAATTGGGATGTTGTACTCTGCAAACAAAGACTTTGCTTGGTACTCTAATAGGCGCATTGTGATTTTTCATTTTTATGGTCTTTATAATCTGTTTGATGATGATTGTTCTATGTCAATTACAGATCTGAAATGTTATTGTAATCTAAGAAAGTTTGAGTGTTGGAATGATATCTTCTAGATCATATTGTCTGCAGTTTAGTTTTCTGACATGTTGCAAGTTTTAGGCTGATTTCCATATCTGATTTTCTACATAATCTAATTATACCAGTACAACGACCTCAACTAAGGTTTCATAATCTGATATTATGATACAAGAAACGTTTTGGGGTCGGTACCGAGTGTCAAATGACACCCTCTTGCCTGGTCCGGCCACCAAAACTATTTTTCCTTTTCATGTGGTATTTTTAAGCCTCATTATCATAAAATCGGGATTTTATGATAATAGTCTTTGACTATTTGAATTGCTCTTCTAGCGTATCTACACACTGGAGGAACAAATCCTTGCTTTTTCGCATAAGCCAATTTGGAAACTCGTCTAGTGTAAATACAAATTGTTGCTGAAAGCTTGGAACTACTCCACCTCCAGACGTGATTACTTGAACTATGATGTATCCCTCTGTAATGGTACAGACAGTTTCCTGATATGCCTCTTCCTCCTCTTCAAGTGTATTTCTGTATAGGACTAGAGGGGTCTTGGTCTTTACAACATGTGCTGATGCTTTTTTTAGTAAAATGGCAAGGTGTGATATGAGCCAACCATCTAGGGTTATCTGCTTTGGCATGGGATAATGTGTATTTTTTTGTTATTTAATACAATGGATGAAGCACTACTCAACCGAGATTCGAATCTTTTGACCATCCAAATCTTCATCCTTGTAGTTTTTGGCCTTGTCTTCGAATATTATTTTCTTTACCCTTACTAAATATGCAAGATCTGACTGTTTTTCTTTTGTCATCTCAAGGGATTCATCATCAAGGCCCAAAATGTATGCTGCTTCAAGTATGTCTGTTGGTGTGTATCCTCTTTCTTTTCTTAGCACTTGCAATCTTCTTGCAATGTCTCGTATCAAACCCCTTGCTAACATTTCTCGATTTCTAGTAGTGCTGATAAATACAATGAGAGAATCACGATTTGACATTGCAAAACCTTCTTTTTCAGAATATCCTACAATGAAGTCTTCTTTTGATAATTCGATCTTGTTGTCACCCAAATCAAATGTGTACACTCCATTTCTCAAAAGACTGTCCACAATACTTTTTGGATCCGTCTGCGAAAACTTGTCTAATAGTCTACCCATGTCTTGTTTTGCCTTGGGTCCAATTTTTTTTCTTTCAAGCTCTACTTTGGGAGTGACTGGAATATTTCTCTGTAACAAGTCTGATACTAGTTCTAATCCTTCTGATTTTTGCAATTCTATGATTTCATACTTTTCTACATTAAGCTGTGAAAGAAGCATCTCTGATAATGACTCTAGCTTTGCCTTTTGACCTGGTTCTACACAAATTATTGCCTTGTCAAGAGGCCATCTTCTCTTGAGTTTTCCCTTCATTCTTGCAGCTGCTGAAACCGAGACTGATTCTTTCATTAAGTCAAATGCCTCTTCGACTTTATCGTTTGTAAGAGCCGATTTTGAGACTGGAAAATCCTCTAGAAGTATGTTCTTTTTTTCTCCAAATATGGAACCATACAGATATTGTGTAGTGAATGGGCAAATTGGATGCAAAAGTATGTCTAGAGTTTCTAGTATTTCTGAAAGTGTTGCATATATTGCAAACCTCCTTTCCTTTTGAGAGTCATCATCTGCCCATAACTCTTCGCGTGTAATTGGAATGTATACTTGGCTTACAGCATTTATCAGATAATCATCTATTGCTCTTGATGCTTCATGGAACCTACACTTGTCTTGTGATTCTATAACTGACGAGATTAATTTTTGAAGCTTGGATAAAATCCAAATCTCTGATTCTTTTAAGAGATTTTTGTCCTTTGCCCACTGTATGTTTTGTGTTTTGTTGTACTTGTCATAATCACTATTTTGTTTAAAGTACAAATGAAGGTGATACAAAGTACTGAGAATTTGATACGGCCTTGATACAAGTTCGTCTGTACTGAAATTAATTGGCTCAATTGGACTTGATTTCCACATAAAGTATAACCTTATCAGATCAACAGAATATTTTCCGAGCAACTCAATTGCCTCCATTACGTTTCCTTTACTCTTGCTCATCTTGTTGCCATTTTTGTCAAGTACGTGGCCTTGGAACAAAAATGATTTGAATGGTGCAATGGGTGCGTTGTTGAAAATTACATTTTCAATAAGTAATGTGTACGCCCACCCTCGTGTTTGGTCTATTCCTTCTGTTAGGAAAAGTGCTGGAATTAATTCATTGTAGTCAGTGTCTGATAATGAAGCATAAGGTGCAGCGCCACTGTTGTGCCATGTATCCAAAACAAATTGTTCTCTTTCCATTTTGTTTCCGCATTTTTCACATTTTATGGATATGTTGTCTATCCATGGCCTGTGCAACTCAAAGTTTGGTCCGTCTGGAAGGCCGGAAGCTGCTTTTACTATCTCATCTCTTGAGAAAAACCATCTGCTGTGATGGCACTTTTTGCAGTTCCACATGGGTAGAGGACAGCCCCAGATGCGTTCCCTTGAGATGCACCAGGGATGTTTATCCTTTATTATCTCCAAAAACCTGTTTCTTGGAGGCTCAAAGAAGTATTCTACACTCTCTGCAGCCTTTACCGCCTTGTCTCCTAATCTGTCAAGAAAATAGAAAAATCCTCTTCTTGCAAGCCAGAGTAACTTGTGCTGTGATCTCCAGCATAATGGATATTGGTGTTTTATCTTACCAATTCTGACAAGTGCACCTCTTTCTTTTAGCGCATTTACTATTTTTTCATCCGCATCTCTTACAAATAATCCTGCATATACTCCAGCTTCTTTTGTGAATTTAGCTTCGTCATTTATTGGATTAAATATTGATATTTTCCGCTTTGATGCTATCTCAAAATCTTCTTCTCCATTGGCAGGGGATAGGTGAACAAGACCGCTTCCTGTTTGTATGTCTACAAAATTTTCTGCAACTGCAATGTGAAAGTTGGGAGACTTTGAAAACTCTTCTAATCCTGAGATCTGGTCTAATAATGGATGGATGTATTTTTTACTTTCTAATGCAGAGCCTTTTACCGTCTTGACAACTGTGTATTCTTCAATTTTTGCCTCTTTCATGAATTCCACTAATCTTTTTTCTCCGACAAGCCATGTTTCATTTCCGACTTTTACGTAAACATAATTTTCATCTGGATTGAGACCCACCATTGTATCTGTAACCAAAGTAAACGGCATTGTAGTCCAAACAATTAGGTAAAGATCTTCATCATGAAGCTTGACCTTGTAGTAAAGTGATGGGTCTACTACTGTATCATATCCCTGGTTGACCTCTGCATGACTCAACGATGTCTGGCAGCTAGGACAGTACGCCACCACTTTGTATGATTCTGATAAAACACCAATCTCTAGGGCTTTTTTGAGATATTTCCATTCACGTTCAATGTATTCGTCTTTGTATGTCCAGTATGCTTTTTGTTGGTTAAATGACATGCCCAAAAGTTTGTCAAACTCTACCCATTTTTCATTAAATCTGTAAACAATTTTTTTGCACTCTGCAACTATTTTTTCAATTCCTACTGATTCGATAACTTGGGACTTGCCTCCTGAAATTCCCAACTCTTTTTCTGCCTGTAATTCAACTGGAAGCCCCTGTGTGTCCCATCCTGCATTGAAAGTTACCTTGTATCCTCGTAAAGTCATGTATCTATACCACAGGTCTTTCATTATTCTTCCTCGAAGGTGACCTGCATGTGGAATGCCGTTCATGGTGGGAGGTCCTTCTATGAATGCAATCTTCCTAGTCTTGTTTTGTGATTCGGAAATTAATTTCTCTAGATCAAGTTCTGATAGATACTCTTTTACTTCATCTTCTATCTTTTTTGGATTAAAATCCGTTGATAACTGCATTCAAGGGTGGGATGAACTACCTCATATTATAAAGGTACAATCTTTGTTGGGTCTGTTGCATTATGATGTGACACTGATTTTAGAATCTACCTTGATGTGAATTCGTTCGCCACTATGTATGTGGTCATTGTAAATCATTTTGGTCTTGATTCCTTTCTTGTTTAGATATCCTTCAAGCAATAATGCCCACGGGATAGAATGACCACTGTTGACCTTTGATTCTATCACAAAATGGTTGGCACTAGATTCGTAACGTAGATGACCAGAACATGTTATGTCAAGTGTAGAGTCTACCAATGATATTATTTCATCAAGTGTCTTTGATTCAAGATCAATTCCATTTTTACTCAAAAAATTCAAAATATCTACTGCCTTGTTTTTTGAGTTTATCATGGAATTCAAAACATAGCCTAATCCATTCTGAGTTATGATCTGAATTGCCTTTAACGCCTCTTGGGCTTCACTCTTTGTCATGTCTCCTAGATTGCTTATCTTGATTCCATTTTTCCATATTTGATCAAATGACTTGACTTGGTTTGTTCCCAAGACATCATTTGAGTGGAATATTGCACCCTTTCCATTATTGCTGTTTATCATGAGTATCTCGGAATCATCGAAAACGAAAACATTCTGAGCAATGTCTGATGTTTTTATCTTGATTCCAGCAGGTAGTCCGTGGAATGTTTCAGAACCTACAAGGCTTGTTGGTATGACCATCTTGATATCGATATCTTTTCGTAATGCATGAAGAAGCACTTCTTTGCATTGTGATAACAAGTTCAGTCCCCAAGAGTCAATCACTATGTGTATCGAAGTCTTGGAACCTTCTATCATGGTTTGCAGTTGTTTGAACACATAATTTGCAGCCAAATGGAAGTATCTTTGTTCTTCTGAACCTCTTGCTTTCTTGCTGTCTTCGCTTAGCTGTTTTAGTTTTGTAATAAGACTATTCATTGCATTTACTCGATTAATTTGTTCTTGTATGATTTCGTCAAAAGCATCTTCAGGTGCAATTGCAGTGCACATGATTGGTTTGCTTTTTGATATTATGGCTATTTTTTTTCTTTCAAGTTTTAATAACGTTGGATAAACCTTAGTTCTTGGTAGGTTGGAATAATACGCAAGTTCACCTGCAGAAATTGTACCTTTTGTAATCAGGGTAACGTATGCTTGTGCTTCATACTTGCTCAATCCGAACTCTTCGAGGCTTACGGCTAGGTCTTGACCTTTAACCATGAGTGGAATTAACAAGTTGGAAGGTAAACTGAATAGCTAAATTCATTGAACAAAGATTCGAAAAAATACTAAGCTGTAT
>Ga0070681_10006523_pt1 | contig 11357 bp, 9 predicted proteins | sample KBSC83BmetaG_FD_65650 | JGI IMG/M metagenome (GOLD analysis project Ga0070681, IMG submission 65650) | Corn rhizosphere microbial communities from Kellogg Biological Station, Michigan, USA - KBS C8-3B metaG | ecosystem: Host-associated > Plants > Roots > Rhizosphere | place: USA: Michigan...
CGCGGCGGCACGAAGTTCGAGGACAGCATCATCTCGGGCACCGACATCAAGACGAATACCGTGTTCGGCTCGACCGGCGGCGGCGTCGTCAACACGGGCGAAAACTCGCTCGCCAGCGATTTCAGCCGCGAGGGCCTCGGTAACATCGACACCGACGAGGTCGACCCGATCGCCGAGGCCGAGGTCTACCTCGCCTACGGGCGCGATGCGCAGGCCGAGGAGATCCTGAAGGACGCGCTCAAGAAGGACCCGCAACGCCAGGAGATCTACCTCAAGCTGCTCGAGATCCACTCGCAGCACAACAAGCCGCAGGCGTTCGAGACGGTCGCCTCCGAGCTTTTTGCAGTGAGCCATGGTCAGGGCGACGTCTGGCACAAGGCGGTGACGCTCGGCCGGCAACTCGATCCGAACAACCCGATGTTCCAGGATGCGGGTTCCACGGCGGCCGCAGCGGCGCCGGCCGCCTCGAACGCCCCCGCGACGGCAGCGAGCGCCCCGGCGGCGCCGGCGCGCTCGCCGTTGCATTCGACGCCCGCGTTCAACGACGGCGACATCTCGATCGCGCCGGCGGCCGCGAAGAAGAGTGCCGCCGACATTCTCGCGGGCGCCGAGGACGCGCTCGCCCGCACGTCGACGACGCCGATTGCGGCGGCCGAGCACGCCGCGAAGTCCGCGGCGCCGGCGACGGCTGCCGCCGCCACGGCTGCATTCGTCGCTGCGGCTGCGAGCGCGAAGTCGACGGAAGCGGATGCCCCGCATTTCGGCGACGTCGCGAACGAGCTGACGACCCGCGTCGACACGCCGGCCGAGCAGCCGCGCTTCGATCTCGATTTCCATCTGGACGACGAGGAGCGTCCCGCGCCGCTCAAGCGCGCCGAACCCGCGCCCGTTTCCGATTCGGCACCCGCGCCGGAACCCTCGCTTGCCAGCGCGCAGGCCGGCCACGCGGCGCCGTCATTCGACTTGGACAAGCTCGACCTCGCATTCGATGCCGACCGTCCGGTGGCCGACGAGTCGACGCCTTCCGTCCTCGACGGGCAATGGCACGACGCGGCGACGAAGCTCGATCTGGCGAAGGCCTATCAGGAAATGGGCGATGTCGACGGCGCGCGCGAGATCCTGCAGGAAGTGCTGCACGAGGGTGACGATCAGCAGAAGTCGGAAGCGCAGTCGCTGCTCGACAAGCTCACGGCTTGACCGCGGCGTCGCAACGTTTCGCTCGCGGCGCTCGCTCGATACTTTGCGCCGAATGGGCTTCCTCGACCGGCTCGGGGCGGCTCTTCGCCGGTCGAGCGATCAAATGCGGAAGTAGGTGGTGCGCAGAGCGCTCGCGCTCGAATACGACGGCCGCGGCTATTGCGGATTCCAGGCGCAGCCATCGGGCTGCGGCGTCCAGGACGCGCTCGAGCGCGCGTTGACGGCGATCGCCGGTGAGCGCGTTCGCGTCACGCCGGCCGGACGCACCGATGCCGGTGTGCATGCAACGTCGCAGATCGTTCACTTCGACGCGCCCGTCGAGCGTCCCCTTGCGGCATGGGTGCGTGGCGTCAACGCGAACCTGCCGGCGAGCGCGGCGGTGCTCTGGTGCGTCGACGTCGCCGCCGATTTCCACGCGCGCTTCGCCGCCACATCGCGGCATTACACGTATCTGCTGCTGAACCGTTCCGAGCGTCCGGGACTTCTCGACGGCCGCGTCGGCTGGCACCATGCGCCGCTCGACGCCGACGCGATGCACGAGGCGGCGCTGGCGCTCGTCGGGACGCATGATTTCTCGTCGTTTCGTGCCGCGGAATGCCAGGCGAAATCGCCGGTCAGGACCATTCTGCAGTTGCGCGTGTCGCGGCGCGGCGCCATCGTTCGCTTCGACGTCGGCGCCGATGCGTTCCTTCAGCATATGATCCGCAACGTGGTCGGCGCGCTTGTCGAAATAGGCGCGCGCAGACGGCCGCGCGACTGGATCGGCGAACTGCTTCATGCCGCGGACCGCGCGCGCGGCGCGCCGACGTTTGCGGCGGACGGGCTGTATTTCACCGGCGCGGATTACGATGCGCGCTTCGGCTTGCCGGCGACGCGGCGCGCGATCGGCGCGCTGGCCGGCGACGATGGCGACGGGTGGGCATGAGCACTGAAGAGCCGTCTCGAAGTGCGAATTGCGCCCCCTCGAGGGGCAGCGAAGCGCGCGAGCCCGCTGGGCCGCCCCGAGGGCGAGCAAGCGAGAGTGAAACTCGAGCATCGTCCAGCGAGCCGCGAGCGTGGGCGGATCATACGAGCACAACGCAGCGTCGCACGCACATCAAAATCTGCGGCATCACGCGCGTCGACGATGCGCGCGCGGCGATCGACGCCGGAGCGGACGCGATCGGTCTCGTGTTCTGGTCGGGCACGCCGCGGGTGGTCACGCACGCGCAGGCGCGGGCGATCGTCGCGGCCGTTCCCGCGTTCGTCACCGTCGTCGGACTCTTCGTCGATCCGAACGCCGACGAGGTGCGCGCAGCGCTCGATGCGCTTCCGATCGATCTTTTGCAATTCCACGGCCGCGAGCCCGCGTCGTTCTGCCGCGCATTCGGGCGCCGCTACCTGAAGGCGATTCCCGTTCGCGACGGCGTCGACCTGCTAGAATCACTGTCTCCCTACGGCGACGCCGCCGGACTGCTTTTCGACGCCTTTTCCGAAGGCGACCTGCCCGGCGGCACGGGCCGCGCGTTCGACTGGGGACGCCTCACTGCGGACGTGCGCGCACGGCTTCCCGCGCCGCTGATTCTCTCGGGCGGACTCGACGCGAGCAATGTCGGCCGCGCAATTGCGGCCGTGGCACCGTGGGGCGTGGACGTGTCGTCCGGAGTCGAAGAGCGCGGCAGCGACGGCAGGCCGCGACGCGGCTTGAAGGACGCGGCGCGCATCCGCGCGTTCGTCGAAGGAGTTCGCATTGCAGATGGCGGAACACCGGCAACGGCGTGACCTGCCCGACGAGCGCGGGCACTTCGGTCCCTACGGCGGCGTGTTCGTCGCCGAGACGCTCGTCGCCGCGCTCGACGAGTTGCGCACGCAATACGCGCGCTATCGCGACGATCCCGACTTCATCGCCGAGTTCGAGCGCGAGCTTCACCACTACGTCGGCCGGCCTTCGCCCGTCTATCACGCGCAACGCTGGTCGCAGGAATTGGGCGGCGCGCAGATCTACCTGAAGCGCGAGGACCTAAACCATACGGGCGCGCACAAGATCAACAACTGCGTCGGCCAGGCGCTGCTCGCGAAGCGCCTCGGCAAGCGCCGCGTCATCGCCGAGACCGGCGCCGGCCAGCACGGCGTCGCGACGGCGACCGTCGCCGCGCGCTTCGGCATGGAATGCATCGTCTACATGGGCTCCGAGGACGTGCGCCGGCAGGCGCAGAACGTCTACCGGATGAACCTGCTCGGCGCGACGGTCGTTCCGGTCGAGTCCGGCTCGAAGACGCTCAAGGACGCGCTGAACGAAGCGATGCGCGACTGGGTGACGAACGTCGACACGACGTTCTACATCATCGGCACCGTCGCGGGTCCGCATCCGTACCCGATGCTCGTTCGCGATTTCCAGAGCGTCATCGGCCGCGAGTGCCTGACGCAGGTGCCGCAGTTGGCGGGCCGCGATCCCGACGTCGTGATCGCGTGCGTCGGCGGCGGCAGCAACGCGATGGGAATCTTCCACGCCTACGTTCCGAAGACCGGCGTGAGGCTGATCGGCGTCGAGGCGGCCGGCGACGGGATATCGACGGGACGCCATGCAGCGTCGCTATGCGCGGGACGGCCCGGCGTCCTGCACGGCAATAGGACGTACCTGTTGCAGGACGCAAACGGCCAGATCATCGAAACGCATTCGGTATCGGCAGGCCTCGACTATCCCGGCGTTGGCCCCGAGCATGCGTGGCTGAAGGACAGCGGGCGCGCCGAATACGTGTCGATCACCGACGACGAGGCGCTGGCCGCGTTCCATGCGTGCTGCCGCATCGAGGGCATCATCCCGGCGCTCGAGTCGGCGCACGCGCTCGCGTACGCGACGAAGCTCGCGCCGGCGCTTCCCCGCGATCGGATCCTGCTCGTCAATCTCTCGGGTCGCGGCGACAAGGACATGGCGACGGTCGCCGAGCGGGCGCCACATCCCTCACCCGCCGCGCATGCGCTCGGCTCCCTCTCCCCACACGGGAGAGTGTAGGGGTGGGGGGCATGAATCGGATCGATCGCGTCTTCTCGCAGCAACGCGCAGCCGGCCGCACGGTTCTCGTTCCGTACGTCACGACGGGCGATCCGTCGCTCGCACTCACCGCGTCGATTCTCGACGCGCTCGTCGACGCGGGCGCCGACCTGATCGAGCTCGGCGTTCCGTTCTCGGATCCGATGGCGGACGGCCCGGTGATCCAGCGCGCGTCCGAGCGCGCGCTCGCGCAAGGTGTCGGCCTGCGCGACGCGCTCGACGTCGTCGCGAAGTTTCGCGAGCGCAACCGCGACACGCCGCTTGTGCTGATGGGTTACGCGAACCCGATCGAGGCGATGGGCGTCGACGCGTTCGTCCGCCGTGCGCGCGAGGCGGGTGTCGACGGCGTGATCGTCGTCGACTACCCGCCCGAGGAAGCGGCGGAGTTCGCGCGGCTGCTCTGCGCGCACGACATTGCGCCGATCTTCCTCGTCGCGCCGACGACGCCCGCGTCGCGGATCGAGCGCATCGCGGCGCTCGCGTCCGGCTACGTCTATTACGTGTCGCTCAAGGGCGTCACCGGCGCCGGCCATCTCGACACGCGCGACGTCGCGGCGAAGCTCGACGAGATTCGCGGCCGGATCGCGCTGCCGGTCGGCGTCGGCTTCGGCATTCGCGACGCGGAGACTGCACGCGCGATCGCCGCGCATGCGGACGCCGTCGTCATCGGCAGCCGCATCATCGCCGAGATCGAGAACGGAGCGCCGGCCGACGCGCCGGCACGCGCCGCGGCGTTCGTCGCGATGATCCGCCGCGCGCTCGACACAGATCCCCCCACGCTCGCTGTCCCCCAGGGGGCGGACCAGTCGCTCGGGGCGGCCCTTCGCGACTGGGGCGCGCCGCAGAGATGAGCTGGCTCACGAAGCTCTTGCCGCCGCGGATCAAGAGCACGCCGGGCACGCGCAAGACGCCCGTACCCGAAGGGCTGTGGGTCAAGTGCGAGGCGTGCGAGGCCACGCTCTACCGGACCGACCTCGAGAAGAACCTGCTGGTCTGTCCGAAGTGCAACTACCACGGCCGCGTGTCGTCGCGCGAGCGCATCGAGCAGCTTCTGGATTCGGAGGGCCGCTTCGAGATCGGCCTCGAGGTGGTGCCGGTCGACACGCTGAAGTTCAAGGATACGAAGAAGTATTCGGAGCGTCTCGAGGCCGCGCTCGAAGAGACCGGCGAGACCGATTCGCTCGTCGTGATGCAGGGAAGCGTCAAGAGCGTGCCGCTCGTGCTCGCCGCATTCGAGTTCAACTTCATGGGCGGCTCGATGGGCTCGGTCGTCGGCGAGCGCTTCGTCCGCGGCGTGCGGGTCGCCTACGAGAACCGTCTGCCGTTCGTCTGCGTTGCGGCCTCCGGCGGCGCGCGCATGCAGGAGGGCGTCAACTCGCTGTTCCAGATGGCGAAGACGACCGCCGTCCTGCAGGAACTCACGAAGGCGCGGCTGCCGTTCGTGTCGATTCTCACCGATCCGACGATGGGCGGGGTGTCGGCGTCGTTCGCCTTCGTCGCCGATCTCGTGATCGCCGAGCCGGGCGCCCTGATCGGTTTCGCCGGTCCGCGCGTCATCGAGCAGACCGTGCGCGAGAAGCTGCCGGACGGCTTCCAGCGCGCCGAGTTCCTGCTGGAGAAGGGCGCGCTCGACATGATCGTCGACCGCCGCAGCATGAAGGACGAGCTCGCGCGGCTGCTCGCGATGCTGACTCGCCAGCCCGCGCCGTCGGCCTGAGGCCGTCTTGCGCGCGGAGCGACATCCGCGCGTCGCACGCAATGCGTCTCGTTCGTTGAACCGATGATCGGCGACGACGCGCAACCCCGGTCGCTCGAACGGTGGCTCTCGTTCATCGAGACGCTCCACCCGAAGCCGATCGCGATGGGGCTCGAGCGCGTCGCGGCGGTTGCCGCGCGAATGCCCGTTCGTCTCGGCTGCCCGGTGATCACCGTCGCAGGGACGAACGGCAAGGGCTCGACGTGCGCGATCGTCGAATCGATCTACCGGTGTGCGGGCTACCGGACGGGCCTCTACTCGTCGCCGCATCTTCTGCGATTCAACGAGCGCGTACGGATCGGCGGCGTCGATGCGAGCGATGCGGCGCTGATCGCCGCGTTCGAGGCGGTCGAAGCGGCGCGCGCCGCCCCTCGCCCCCACCCTCTCCCCTCTGGGGAGAGGCAGCCGAGCGCGAGCGAGGCGGGTGAGGAGCCGACACTGCTGACGTACTTCGAGTTCAGCACGCTCGCGGCGCTTTCGCTCTTCGCGGCTGCGCGCCTCGACGTGCTGATCCTCGAAGTGGGACTGGGCGGCCGTCTCGATGCGGTGAACATCGTCGACCCCGACGTCGCGATCGTGACGACGATCGACATCGATCACGCCGATTGGCTCGGCTCGACGCGCGAGGCGATCGGACGCGAGAAGGCGGGGATCTTCCGCGCGGGAAGTCCTGCGATCTGCGGCGATGCCGATCCGCCGCAATCGCTGCTCGCGCACGCGCGCGCCGTCGGGGCGATGCTGTGGCGAATCGGCATCGACTACCGCTTCGCGTCCGAGGGTACGCAGTGGCGCTACGAGGGCCCGGGCGGTGCGCGCTTCGGGCTGCCGTTTCCGGCGCTGCGCGGCGCATATCAATTGCAGAATGCCGCAACGGCGCTCGCCGCGATCGACGCGCTCCGCACACGTTTGCCGGTGGCGGGCGGCGCCGTGCGCGACGGTCTCGTGCATGTGGCGCTGCCCGGTCGCTTCCAGGTTCTGCCCGGGCGTCCTGCCGTCGTGCTCGACGTCGCGCACAATCCTCAGGCGGCGCGCGTTCTCGCCGATGCGCTGTCGTCGATGGGCTATTTCGAGCGGACGTTCGCGGTCTTCGGCATGCTGGCCGACAAGGACATCGAGGCGGTCGCGCGCGCGCTCGCGCCGCGAATCGACCGCTGGTACGTGGCGCCGCTGCCCGGCCCGCGCGGCGCGTCGCCGGCACGCCTCGCGTCGGCGCTTCGCGCGGCGAATGTCGATGCGAGCGCGATTCGCCGCTTCGACGGCATCGCGAATGCCTTCGCAGCGGCGCGCAACGATGCGCATGACACTGATAGAATCGCGGCCTTCGGTTCATTCCTGACCGTCGCCGCCGTGCTCGTCGCGGCACGGCCGCAGCGGTGAACCGGACCGAACGCGCAATGGCAGAACCCGCGGACATCAACGTAGACGAATTGCGCCGGCGTGCGCGAAGAAGGCTGGTCGGCGCGGTGGTCCTGGCGCTCGGTGTCGCGGTCGTCGTGCCGATGCTGCTCGAGACCGAGCAGAAGCCGCTCGGCGACGACGTGTCGGTGAAGATCCCGCCGGTCGACAGCGGCAAGTTCGTCAACCGGCTGAACGACGGTGCGGCGGCGGTGAACGCGCCGACGGCCGACGTTGCGCCGCCGGCAGTCGACGCCACCAAGACAGCGGCACCTGCCGCAACGAGCGAGTCCGCCGCGTCGCGAACAAGGAAATACGACACGCGCGTGCCCGACGTGCCGGGCGCCAACGTGCAAGCGGCGGGCGACGCCAAGGGGCCGCCGGCGACCGTCACGCCGTCATCGCCGGCCGTGGTTTCGTCGGAGTCGTCCGCGCCTGCGCAACCGGAGCCGAAAGCCGCGGCGGCGGAGATCGCGAAGAGCGCCGACGGAGCGACACACAAGGGGAGCGACGACGCGAAGGCGCCGCGCGCCGCCGCGCCGCCGCGCGAGGGCTATGCCGTTCAGCTCGCGGCCTTCGTCGACGACCGCGAGGCGAACTCGCTCGCACGGAGCCTGAAGAAGTCGGGATACACCGCATATACCGAGCCTCTGAAGACCAGCAAGGGCACGCTTTGGCGCGTGCGCGTGGGTCCCTATTCGTCGCGCGAAGCCGCGGTCGCGGCGCTCGACAAGCTCAAGACCGAAGGCCAGCGCGGCATTGTCGCCGCTGTCAAATAGCGTCGCCCGATGGCCGCGCCGCGGCGTTTCGGCAGATGACGACGTTCGATTGGGTCGTAGTGTGCATCGTGGCATTGTCGACGCTGTTCGCATTCTTCCGCGGCGTGATCCGCGAACTCGTCGCGCTCGCGGCGTGGATCGGGGGCCTGGTCCTGGCCGCTGCGTTCACGCCGGCGCTCGCCGGCATGCTGCCCGAGATGCTCGGCCAGCCGGCGCTTCGCTACGTCATCGCGTTCACGCTGATTCTCGTCGCGGCGCTCGTGCTCGGCGCGTTGATCGCGTGGCCGCTCGCAGGCATCGTGCATGCGGTCGGTCTCGGGTTCGTCGACCGCTTCCTCGGATCGATTTTCGGCCTCGTTCGCGGCGTCGTCCTGATGCTCGCATTCGTGTTCGTCGCGGGGCTCACGCCGTTGCCGCGCACCGCCTGGTGGCAGAACGCGGCGCTCGTGCCGCCGCTCGTCGCCGGCGTGTATGCGTTGCGGCCGCATCTGCCAGCGGCGATCGCCGGGCGTCTCGATTACTCGCCGCACGGCGTCGCACCTGGCGGGAAGCCGGCGCGGCAGCAGGCATAATCGACGCGATGAGACTGCCCTTACACTCGCCGCACTGCGGCGCGGCACTACGCAACTGACATGTGCGGCATCCTCGGCGCCGTCGCGCACACGCCCGTCAACCAGCTTCTCTACGACGGGCTGTTGCTGCTGCAGCATCGCGGCCAGGATGCGGCGGGCATCGTCACGAGCGAAGGCCCGATCTTCCACACCTACAAGGGCCCCGGCTACGTGCGCGACGTGTTCCGCACGCGCAACATGCGCGAGCTTTCCGGCACCACCGGCATCGCGCATTGCCGCTACCCGACGGCGGGCTCGGCGTATTCGGATCTCGAATCGCAGCCGTTCTACGTCAATTCACCGTTCGGCCTGACGCTCGGGCACAACGGCAACCTGACGAACAGCGACGCGCTGAAGCGCGAGCTGTGGGAGCTCGACTTCCGCCACGTCAACACGAATTCCGACAGTGAGGTGCTGCTGAACGTGCTCGCGCTCGAGCTCGAACGCTCGGCGCAGCACCATCGGCTCGACCCGGATGCGATCTTTCGCGCCGTGTCGGGCGTCCACCGGCGCTGCCGCGGCGCGTACGCAGTCGTCGCGATGATCGCCGGTTACGGGATGCTCGCGTTTCGCGATCCATTCGGCATCCGGCCGTTGATCGTCGGCGTGAACCAATCGATGGGTGGTCCGGAGTATCTCGTCGCCTCGGAATCCGTCGCGCTCGAGCCGCTCGGCTTTTCGGTGCTGCGCGACGTCGAGCCCGGCGAGGCCATCTTCGTCGACCAGGCCGGTCGGTTCCATGCACGGCAGTGCGCCGACCATCCGTCGCTCAATCCCTGCATCTTCGAGTACGTCTACCTCGCGCGTCCCGATTCGGTCATCGACGGCACGTCGGTCTACGAGGCGCGGCTGCGGATGGGCGCGGCGCTCGCGACGAAGATTCGCGAGATACCCGAGGCCCAGGACATCGACGTCGTGATCCCGATTCCCGACTCGAGCCGGCCCTATGCGCTTGAGCTCGCGAACCGTCTCCGCAAGACGTACCGCGAGGGGTTCGTGAAGAACCGCTACGTCGGGCGCACGTTCATCATGCCGGGCCAGGCGTTGCGCAAGAAGAGCGTGCGCCAGAAGCTCAACCCGATCGGCATGGAGTTCAAGGACAAGGTCGTGCTGCTCGTCGACGATTCGATCGTGCGCGGCACGACGTCGCGCGAGATCGTGCAGATGGCGCGGGACGCCGGCGCGCGCAAGGTCTACTTCGCGTCGGCGAGCCCGCCGGTGCGCTTTCCGAACGTTTACGGCATCGACATGCCCAATCAGGAGGAACTCGTCGCGACCGGTCGCACGGAAGGCGAAATCGCGCGCGAAATCGGCGCCGACCTGCTCGTGTACCAGGATCTCGACGCGCTCAAGCAGGCGGTGCGCGAAGGCAATCCACGGCTTCATGATTTCGAGGCCTCGTGCTTCGACGGCAAGTACATAACCGGCGACATCACGGCCGACTACCTGTCGAACCTCGCGATCGAGCGCGACCAGGCGCGCGGCGAGGCGGAGGCGGATGTCGTGGAGGATGCGAACGCCGGCTAAGAAGGGTCGGAGACGCACTTTTACGGCCTTGACGGAAAGTCGCCACTGACCCCGCTTCGGGGTTTGGTGTATAGTGAGGCTGCGCCGATTTGAGCTTCAGCTTGCGGGCGCATGACAAATGCCGCTAAAGCGAGGTTCGCTCCAGCCCGAAGATATCGGGCGGGGCACACAAAACCCGTTTGGCGGATGCCGACGGGTTTTTTGTTTTGGTTTGCTGCGACGAGCGCGCGGGGCGCTCCAGGCGCGAGTCAGCCCCGCCGCGCGTAGCGCGGAGGTAGTCCGGTGAGCGAGAACCTTCATCCGCGCGGCTTCACGACCGCGATCCTGCACAGCGACCGCGACACCGCGATCGAGCACGGCGCGCTGCACAAGCCGCTGCATCTTTCAGTCGCCTACGGCTACCGGGACGCGGCCGATCTCGTCGCCGTGTTCCAGGGCCGTCAATCCGGCTACGCGTACGGCCGCCAGGGGAACCCGACGACGGCCGCGCTCGAAAGCAAGGTGACCGCGATGGAGAAGGGCGTCGCCACCGTCTGTTTCTCGACGGGCATGGCCGCGATCGAGGCGACGCTGCTCGCGCTGCTGCGCGGCGGCGACCACATCGTCGCGAGCGCGTTCGTGTTCGGCAACACGAACAGCCTGCTCAACACGCTCGCCGATCACGGCACGCCGGTTACCTTCGTCGATGCGACGCGCGTGGACGACGTCGCGAACGCGCTCACGCCGGCGACGCGGCTCGTGTTCGTCGAAACGATCGCCAATCCGCGCACGCAGGTCGCGGATCTCGCGCGGATCGGCGCGCTGTGCCGGGAGCGCGGGCTCCTTTACGTCGTCGACAACACGATGACCTCGCCCTGGCTCTTTCACCCGATCGATGTCGATGCGAGCCTCGTCGTCAACGCGCTCACCAAGTACATCGGCGGCCACGGCAACGCACTCGGCGGCGCCGTCACGGACACCGGCCGCTTCGACTGGACGCGTTTTCCGAACATCGCCGAATCCTACCGGTCGCAGAAGCCGCCGCTATGGGGCATCACGCAGATCCGCAAGAAGGGCCTGCG
>Ga0070681_10006524_pt1 | contig 11357 bp, 7 predicted proteins | sample KBSC83BmetaG_FD_65650 | JGI IMG/M metagenome (GOLD analysis project Ga0070681, IMG submission 65650) | Corn rhizosphere microbial communities from Kellogg Biological Station, Michigan, USA - KBS C8-3B metaG | ecosystem: Host-associated > Plants > Roots > Rhizosphere | place: USA: Michigan...
CAGCCTGCCCCGTGGAATCTTGCTGGCGGCCGACAGGGCGGGGACTGGGAGCTCGATTTCTTGCTGGCCGCTATCCGGCCGGGAAGCAGTGGGAGCGGCCGCACTGGCCATTTCATCCATGGTCTGGATCTTCGTGACGACCCAGGGAACGCCTTGCAGAGCCGTCCGGATCTCTTCCCGGCGCTCCGCCGAATCGATCAGACCCTGAATCTCGATAACCTCGATCCCCGGGGACTGGGTCCGAACCACGGACAGCATTCCTCCCAAACAGGCCTTGGTCCGGTGGAGTACGAACATGGCCTCGATTTCCGCGGCTGTCAACTCGGCAGAAGTCGGCGTGACCACCGGCGGCATGACCGGGGCGAGCGGGCGCTCGGGCGCCGGCGCCTTGGGAAGAGCAGGAGGGGTAAGACTGGCGAAGAGGGTGGATGGCAGGCCGCCCAACGGCAGCACTTCAAACCCCGTCTCGGTCAGCGAGAAGTCCAGGATGCCGTCTTTCCCTTGGACCTTGAGACGCTGCTCGATGGGATGCCAATCCCCCCTGCGTACGACCAGTTGCACCTGAATCACGGCATTGTCCGCGAACGGGCCGCTAGCCTCCGTGGTCAGCGTCAAGGCCCGGCCGCCATTCGCCAGGCTGGTGACCCTCACCACCTCCGAGGATCGCCGGATGCGTCCTCGCCAAGCCGCGTAGGAGGACGAGGAGAGCGGATTCCGCGGGTCCATCCGGTTGGACTCCAGGACCTGCGTCAATTCCCGAAGGGCCGCCGATAAGACCGGCTGGCCGGATTGTGGCTGGCGCGCCGCCACGCTGCCCGGCAAGCGCTGCCCACCCGCGTCCTCAATCTGCTGTCTGAAACGGTTGTGGCCAATGTCATTCCAGATCTCCCAGTTCACCACGCCGGTTTCTGGGGACACCGACGACTTGCGCCACACCTGCAGCTTTTGGTGGACTACCGGCTGGACCACCGAGCGAAGGCGATTATCCTGGACGTCCTCAATCTTCTGGATCAGCTGACTGGCTGAAACCGGCGGGACGTTGTCGAAACGGAGGACCAGAAGGAAGGCCGCCAACGCCACTAAGAGCCCCAGCGCCAACGCGCGGGGAAGAGGCCATGGCATGCCCAACGCCTTCAACGCGTCGAGACACCGGAGAGTACGCGGCCGCATACACGCTTCGGCGGCCAGCCGGGCCATCCCCGCGTCCAAACGCCTCCACCCGAGAGGGGGACCGCCGATGTTGGAAGCGATGGAGTCGTTCAGAAAATGGACAAACGAGGAGATGGTTTCTTCAATGCGTTCCGTTCTTACGCGGCAAGTCCAACAGGCTTCAAGGTGGATTCGCACCTTGGCCGCTTTTTTGGCCCGCAGTTCGCCATCGACGTAATACAGCAACTCATCTTCGGAAGGATGAGAGTCTCGGGCCGACCAGTCGGTACCCAAGTGTCTATTCATAGGGTCCCCTCATGAGTTTCCTGATGCCACGGTGCAGGGATTGAGCCACGTTGGAGATGCTGGTGTCGAGAATCTCGGCAATCTGTTCGTAGCGGAATCCGTCGGCTCGCAGGAGCAGGCACTGCTGCTGCAGCGGGGACAACGACCGGAAGTCCTCCCGCAGCCGCTGGTGTTTTTCTTGTTCGAGCACCAATTGCTCCGGATCGAGGCTGGGGTCCCCCGGCGCAGCTGGCTGAGCCGCTCCCAAATCTCCGCCTCCATCGATACGAAGCACTTCTCCCTGGCCGCCTGGTTGATGGCATAATTATGGGCCACGCGAAAGAGCCAGGACCGAACATTCCTAATATCCTGGCCGGCCAGCAAGCAGCGGTACAGTTGGAGGAAGGCCTCCTGGGTGATTTCCTCCGCCTCGGCAAAACCGCCAGTGATCAGAACTAGATAGCGATAGAGGCCGCCGCGCAACTGCTCGTAGATTTGGGTGATTCTCTGGTTGAACTCCGGCACTTTTTGCCTCAGGCAGAGAAGTTCACATTCGAGGCTGGCGAGATCTGCCTCCGCTCCCGTGCTCGGAATGCCAGTGTAAGGCGACATAGCGAATAAGATACTGATATTAGATCCGGTCCAACCTCATTTTTCCTGAACTCGGCTTCTAAACTAAAGACAATCGAGCCCGGTGTTTTATGACAACGCAAAGAAGGCCGGTTGCAGATGAATGCCGATAACAACGGAAAATAGGGAGATTCCCGCCCCGGAAGTCCAGCGTGATACCCTAGCACGGTTGATTCAAGAGGGCTGTCCGATAGCGTTGCGAGCTGTGCTGAAACCACAAGATTTCCGTTCGTGGGTGCCACTATTACTACTAGCAGCCGTGTCTAAAATCAGTTTGAGATGAGAATGTTTCAGCGTACGATTCTGCTATGGCGATGGGAACGCGCAGGCATCAGCTAAGGCAAGAGGGTCTCTGGTATGGCAGCGAATTGCCCGAAGCCCCGGGTCACCCTTTCTATCAGCGGCTGAACCAAGTGTTGGACAAGGCCGGCTTCGACGAGTTGTGCGAGAGCCGCAGCAAGTTCTATCACGAGAAGCTGGGCCGTCCGTCGTGGGCGCCTGGCATGTACTTCCGTCTGATGCTGATCGGCTTCTTCGAGGGGATCGACAGCGAAAGGTTCGAGTCCTACCTGAGGAGCCAAATAAATCAATAATTTCCAATCCCATAGAGACGCCCGAGGCAAGCCGGCTTTGCCCGTAGGATCAAGATAGCGACCGCCTGATTTCCCGCTGCGGGCGGCAGAAGTGTTGCTGGAATTCTCGGGTATAGCTCGCGAACACAGTTCTGGTAAAATTTCGGCATGACGGTAGGCCGAAACGGGCTCGTGTGGATCATTCTGGTCGCCGTAAATTCGGGACTTGCCGCTCAGTCCGATACCGCGCAGAAGGTTGATTTCCCACGCGATATCCAGCCCATTCTTCAGAAGCGCTGTGTTGCCTGTCACGGGCCTTCGGCGCAGTCAAGCGGTTTGCGCCTGGACCGGCGGGAAGACGCGCTGCAAGGCGGGTACTCCGGCAAGGTGATCCAGCCAGGGAACAGCGCGTCAAGCCGCCTGTACCAACTCATCACGACCGGTATCACCGCGGATGGGAAACGTATTGTCATGCCTCCTACGGGGCCGCTTGCTGCTACCGAGACGCAACTCATCCAGCGCTGGATTGATGACGGCGCCGCCTGGCCAGTAGAAGCGCCTGCTGCATCGAAACCGCCCGCCCGTTCTAGTCCGTGGTCGTTTGCGCCGATCCGCCGTCCATCCGTACCCACCGTTCGGCGCACTGGTTGGGTGCGCAACCCCATCGACGCATTTGTGCTCGACAAGCTGGAGAAGCTGGGGATTGAGCCTTCGCCCGCGGCTTCGAGGACCACGCTGCTTCGACGGGTGTACCTCGACCTCGTCGGGCTTCCGCCTACGCTCGAGCAGGCCGCCGATTTCCTCGCTGACCAACGGCCGGATAGTTACGAGCGTCTCGTCGACCGCTTACTAAAATCTGAGCACTACGGCGAGAAATGGGCTCGCTCCTGGCTCGACGTCGCGCGTTACGCGGACAGCGAAGGCGGCGTTCAGGATTATGTGCGTCCATTCGCCTGGCGGTACCGCCAATGGGTGATCAATGCGCTGAATCGGGACATGCCGTTCGACCAATTCACAATCGAACAGATCGCCGGCGACCTGCTGCCCAACAGCTCACGCGAACAAAAGCTCGCCACTGGTTTCCACCGCAATACGATTACCAGCCGCGAAGGCGGCATCGATCTGAAGAAGCTCCGCTACGATCAGATAGTGGACCGCGCCAACACGGTCGGCGCAGCCTGGCTCGGGCTAACAGTAGGGTGCGCCCAATGCCATGACCATAAATACGATCCGATCACTCAAAAGGACTACTACCGGCTAGTGGCCTTTTTTGAGAACGGCGCCGAGCTGGATATTGAAGATCCCGTGCCGGGAGAGTTGAGTTCGTACCGCCAGCGTCAACCGGAGTACCGTCGGGACCGGCAGAAACTTCTCGACAACTATGGTGTCGCCGCATTGCAGGCAGAGTGGGAGGACAATCTTCGCGACGCTGCTGCGCACCCGGGAAAACGGACCGACTGGGACTCACGTTACGACTTCTTTTCCAAGACGCTCGATCACTCCATCCGAATTCTGCACACGAGTCCCGGCCGCCGGACCCAGCGCGAGCAGGACGCCCTTACGGACCTGTTCGTTCGCACCGCCGAAGCAGCCGTCGGGAAAAAACGTTACGAAGAGTTGCACCTAAAGGAGCTGGCAGAAAAACTCCCAGCGCTCTCTGAAAAAAATCCGCCGCTAAGTCTCATCATGACGCTGGCGGAGGATTCCGAGCGTCATCCGGGATACATCCGGGTTCGTGGCAATTATAAAGAGAAGGGCGCGGAGGTGACTCCTGGGACCCCGGAATCGCTGCCGCCGCTGCCGGCTGGTCAACCGGCCGACCGCCTGGCGCTAGCTCGCTGGGTCGCCTCCGCGGAAAATCCGCTGACCGCGCGAGTCGCGGTAAATCGGTTCTGGCAAGAATTATTCGGCCGTGGTCTCGTCCGCACTTCAGAAGACTTCGGCATGCAAGGTGAGAAGCCGAGTCATCCCGAATTGCTCGACTGGCTGGCTGCGGAATTCATCCAACGAGGCTGGAGTCCGAAAGCCCTGATCCGGATGATTATGAACTCGGCCACTTACCGGCAATCTTCATTGGTAAGGCGCGACTTGGGATCGCGTGATCCCGGAAACGTCCTTCTCGCGCGGCAAACGCGTTTACGTCTACCGGCGGAGTTGATTCGCGATTCCAGTCTGGTCGCGAGTGGTCTCCTGCTGGATACGGTGGGAGGCGAGAGCGTGCGTCCACCGCAACCCGAGGGTATTTCGGACCAGGCGTACAGCATTAACTGGACGGAAACCGCGGGAAGAAACCGGTACAGGCGCGGTCTTTACGTACTGACACAGCGGACCAATCTTTATCCGCTTTTAGGAAATTTCGACGCACCGGATCGAACCGTCACATGCGCTCGTCGTGAAATCTCCAACACACCGCTCCAGGCGCTGAACCTGATGAACGACCCTGTTTTTACCGAAGCCGCGCAAGCACTGGCCGCTCGCCTCCTCAAAGAGGACATCTCCGACAAGGACCGCATTGACCGTGCCGTCCGTCTTTGCTATGCGCGGCCGGCCACTTCCAAAGAATATGCAATGCTCCTGAGCTACCTCGACCAGAGAAGGCAATTGGCCAAGGCAAATGAAGATGCCGGAAAATCCATGTCAGTGGTTCATCTGGCAAATGTGGATCCCGCCGATACCGCGGCCTGGTTCGGACTCAGTCGAGTTTTAATGAACGCAGACGAATTTATAACCAGGGAGTAACACGTGGATCCGACCAAACTCTCACTTACGCTCCGCCGTCGAGATTTTCTACGGCAGGCCGGCGGCGGCATCGGAATGATTGCGCTAGCAAACCTGCTGGCCGAAGAAGGCCGGACGGCCGACGCTCCTTCACAAGCGAATCCATTCGCACTCAAACCGCCGCATTTCCCGGCCAAGGCCAAGAACGTCATCTTTTTGTTTATGGAGGGAGCGCCCAGCCAAATCGACTTGTTCGACCCCAAGCCGGAGCTGCAACGCTGGCACGGGCGGTCCTTGCCACCAAGTTTGACCGCGAATCTGGAACTCGCCTTTATCAAGCCGACTGCAACCATCCTGGGGAGTCCGCGAAAGTTCGATCGATATGGCCGAAGTGGCGCTGTCCTGAGTGACTACCTGGGCTCGTCCTGGTCTCCAATTGTCGACGATCTGTGCTTCGTGCGATCGATGCACACCGATGCCTTCAATCATCAGCCTGCGGATATGCTGCTGATGGCGGGACATATGCTACCCGGGCGCCCCACGATGGGCTCCTGGGTCCTTTATGGACTCGGCAGCGAATCGAAGAATCTGCCCGGTTTCGTCGTACTGAGCACCGGAAAGTCCAACATGAGTCAGTCCGCTCAATGGACAAGCGGATTTTTGCCGTCGGCTTATCAGGGCGTTATGTTCCGCCGCGTAGGCGATCCCGTCCTCTACTTGTCGAATCCGGATGGAGTTACGAAGGAGGAACAACGCGCCGATATTGACCTGGTGACGCAGCTCAATCGCGAACGATATACGGCGACGGGAGACCCGGAGATCGCTTCCCGCATATCGTCGTACGAGATGGCGTTCCGTATGCAGGCCAGTACCCCCGAGTTGCTGGATCTGTCAAAGGAGCCCGAGAATGTCCGGAACTCTTACGGCGTAGACCGGGAACCTACGCGAGCGTTCGGCGCCAATTGTCTTCTTGCGCGCCGTCTGGTCGAGCGCGGGGTTCGCTTCATCATGGTTACCCATTCCTCGTGGGATCAGCACAGCGCGCTAAATAAGGACCTGAAGCAGAACTGCGACATTACTGCTGCGCCAGTAGCCGCGCTAATCCAGGATCTCAAGCAGCGCGGGCTCCTGGAGAGCACACTCGTCATTTGGGGCGGGGAATTCGGCCGCACGCCAATGGGTGAATTTCACAAACCCGAAGACGCTGAAGATGCCGGCCGCGACCATCATGCGAAATGCTTCACCATGTGGATGGCGGGCGGCGGCATCCGGCCGGGTGTAACCATCGGTGCAACTGACGAAATGGGGTTAACGATAACGGAAGATCCTGTACACGTGAACGATCTGCAGGCCACCATCCTGCACTGTCTCGGGCTCGATCACACCCGGCTGACGTTCCGCCATCAGGGCCGCGATTTTCGGCTAACGGATGTCCGCGGCGTTGTCGTGCGCAAGGCGCTGGCCTAAAAGGCTCAAATGTACGCATACATTTGCTTGCCCCTGAAATTGTCAGACTAATGAGCTTCAGCAACAAAATGCGCTGGGCTTGGAACATCAAGCGCGAAGGTGGCGTTTCTACGGGCGACTGATGCAGGTTACGCTCGGGCGTGAGCTGCCGCGCAGCACGTCACTACGCGCCGCTCTCAAGACAACTTCCGCCTGCCCTGACCTCAGGTCTTCGTGACAAAGAGTTTGGCACCCCGCGACAGGCCGATCATGCCGGCTGCTTTTCGAATGCCGCAACCCCATTGAGGATCATCTGAACCACTGCCTCGTCCCCAATCGTGGAGTTGATCATGAGATGGAAGAAATGACGGGTGGGCCAATCGACGTCGAAGTACTGTTTTATGAAAGCCGCGCGATCGCGGTCCACGGTCTCCGCAAGCTCGATGGCGTCTTCTTCGGTCTTCCCCATTGCCCGCAACCGGTTTACCTTCTCTTCGAAGGGAGCATAAACAAAAACGTGAAAGGCGTCGGGACGGTCCCGGAGGTAATATGCCGAGCCGCGTCCCACAATTACGCAGTTGCCCTCCGTCGCCGCTGCTCTGACCACGCGCTCCGCGACCTCCCGGATGCATTCGGCGTCCACGATCTTCAGCCTTGGGGCGTTCAAACTCCCTTCGAAACTGCCTCGCATGAACGCCTTGAACAGCCGGTAGTACAGCGGGTCCTGCCGCTCCCCATGTTCCTCCACCGCCCGGCTTTCGCAGTCCATCTGGCGGGCGATTTCGTCCGTCATCAACTGGTCCCATAGCTTCCAGCCGAGCCGCTCGGCCAGTTTCCTGGCGATGTCAGCGCCACCGCTCCCGTATTCGCGCTCAATGGTAAGCACTCTGATCATGGATCTACTCCCTTAGCCCACCGCAACCTCTCCGCCTACACGTGGGTCGTTTTTGCGGACGATGAACGCGAGCAAAAACATAATGCCCGCGCCAATCGCCAGCACCATATAGGTATCAATATAGGCAAGTGTCTGCGACTGCGCCAGCATGGATTGGTAAATGAGTCCGTAGGCGTGCGTCTGTGCATCGGCCGCGCTAACACCGGAGTGGACGAGTTGCTGGCTCAGCCCGTTCACCTGGTTCCGGAACGCCGGATCGAAGGCGGTGGTATGGTACGACAGCACGGATTGGTGAAATTGCGCCCGGCGCGCGAGCAGCGTCGTCACCATGGACGTTCCCACGCTGCTGCCTATGTTGCGCATGAAGTTCACCAGGCCCGAAACGCTATTGCTCTTTTCCGGAGGAATCCCGATATAACCGGCCAGGGTGATCGGCACAAACAAGAATCCCATCCCGAAAGCCTGCGCCACGCGCAGCCACATCGCCGACTGGAAGCTCATCTGTAGATCCACTCGTACGGTGGAATAATACATCGCGCACGCGAGCGACAACCAGCCAAAACCAATAATGTATTTCGCCGGAAATTTGGTGGTGAGCTGGCCCACGACGGGCATTTCAAACAGTAGCACCACGCCGCTGGCGGAAAGCACCAGCCCGGCCGACTGCGCCGTGTATCCCATGAGCGTCTGGAGGAACTGCGGCATCATCACCAGACTGCTGAACAGAATGATGCCCAGGGTGAACATCATGAGGTTCGCCGTGGCGAAGTTGAAGTTCTTGAACAGGCGGACATCGATGACAGGGTCCTTCTGGCGCCACTCCCAGACGACCAGCGAAACGAGGCAGATCGCTGAGACTAGAGCCAGCGTGACGATGAAGTGCGAACCGAACCAATCGTCTTCCTGGCCTTTGTCGAGTAAAATCTGGAGGGCGCCGACGCCGAGCGCCAGCAGCGCGATCCCGATGTAATCCACGCGGATCCCGGCACCCTTCACCCGTCCGAGGTAGGGTGGATCCTCCACCATGCGATAGACCAGGAACAGGGTCATAATTCCGACGGGAAGGTTGATGTAGAAGATCCATCGCCAGGAGTAGTTGTCGGTGATCCACCCACCGAGTGTTGGACCGATGGTTGGCGCCATGATCGCGGTGATCCCGTAAAGGGCGAAGGCCAGACCACGCTGTTGCGGCGGGAACGTGTCGGCCAGAATGGCTTGAGCCATAGGCTGGAGTCCTCCTCCGCCCACTCCCTGGATGACGCGGCAGATGATCAGGATCGCCAGGCTTGGAGCGGCGCCGCAAAACAGTGAACTGAGGGTGAAGAGGAAGATACAAAGGAGGAAAAAACGCCTCCGTCCGAAAAGACTGGCAAGCCATCCGCTGATCGGAAGAACGATGGCGTTGGACACGAGGTAGGAAGTGAGCACCCATGTACTTTCATCGTTGCTGGCCCCCAAGTTACCGGCCATATGCGGCAGCGCGACATTGGCGATGCTGGTGTCAAGGACTTCCATGAACGCCGCCAGCGCGACCACAATGGCGATCAGCCACGGATTAAATTTCGGTTTCCAGGGACCTTCCGCTGTTGCGGGGGCAGGCAGAGCGCTCTCGGTTACTTCTGCCATATACGCTCCAGGCGATTACTCGACGTAAACTTTGGGATCGACCGACATGCCGGGCCGCAAGCGGTGATCATCGTTCTGGCTCGCGTCGAGATTGATGCGAACCGGAATCCGCTGTACGACCTTGACATAGTTTCCGGTAGCGTTTTCCGGAGGCAGCAGACTGAACCTTGACCCGCTGGCGCCTCCGACGCCTTCCACCTTGCCGGTGTATTCGCGGCTGTAGGCGTCCACACTGAATTTGACCACCTGGCCCGGCTTCATGCGGCGAAGCTGCGTCTCTTTGAAGTTGGCCGTCACCCAGATGTCATCGAGCGGAACCACGGCCATCAACTGCTGACCGGGCGCAATGTTCTGCCCGACCTCCACGGTCTTCTTGCCGACGATCCCGCTAGCGGGAGCGACGATGGTGCAATAGCTCAGGTTGAGCTTCGCCTGATCGAGCAGGGCTCTCCGCTGAGCGACTTGGGCTTGAGCGGACTTAGCGCGAGTTTCGCTAACGGCAACCTGCTGTGGCGCGGTCATCGCAGCCTGAACGGACGCATCGGCCTGGGTGATTTTTGCGTTCGCTGCCTCTATCCCGCTCTGGGCGACGCGGATGTTCTGTTCGGCCTCGGAGACCGACGCGGTGCGCGCATCCAGTGTCGCTTTGGCGGCGTCGGCTGTCGAAACACTGGTGTCGTATTGTTGCTGGGAAATCTCGTCTTTGGCGACCAATTGCTTGTAGCGCACGACATCGTCGCCGGCTTTTTTGTAATTCGCCGCTGCCTCGCGTACCTGGGCTTTCGCTGTATCCAGCCGTGCCCGGGCCGCATCCAACTGACGCTCAGCGCTCGCCAAGGCCGCGTTGGCATCCGTTCGACCCGAATGGGCCGTCCTCAATTGACTGGCCGTATTCGTGGACGTAATGGGTATATCGGTGCGGGAGCCTTGTAGCGCCGCTTCGGCGTCGGCCAGATCTGCTTCCGCCTTGGCGACCGCGACCTGGTAATCCCTCGGATCGATCCGGACCAATACGTCGCCCGCCTTTACGTACTTCTCGTCATCGGTCAGCACCTGAATCACGTTGCCGTTGATGCGCGCACTGATAGCGTTAATGTGCCCGTCGATCTGAGCGTCGTCGGTAGACTCATAAGCGCTGAAGTGCTTCCATACGAAGTATCCACCCACCAGGAGAATCAAGATCGCGATGGGAACGATGATGCGAACCATCCTGCGCCGGCTTTTGCGTGGCACCGGGTATTTTGACGATGAGGAGGGTTCTGTCTTTTTGTCCGCCGCCGGGATGTCCGCCATTTTTACTTCACCTCCATGAACTTCTGGATTCCCTGCTCGGCTGCACCCAACGCACGGGCCAAAGCTACCTTCGCAAGGTTGTGGCCAAAGAGTGCGGAGATCAAATTGTCATTAGCGCTGGCAACCGACTGCTGAGCCTGCACCACTTCGATGTTGTCCGTCACCCCGGCGGAGAACCTGTCTCGCGCCTGCTCGAGCGTTTGGTTGGCCAGCTCGAGATTGCTCTTCGCCACAGTCACTTGATCGGCGGCCGATTGAATGTCGAGAAAGGCCGCCCGGACCTGGTAATCGATCTGTCCACCCAGATCGGCCAGTTCGTCCTGGCGCTGTTTCAAAGCAGCTTTGGCTTGAATGACATCCGCCCCGATGCGGCCGCCGTCGAAGATATTGAATTTCAGAGAAGCCACGAAAGTGAAGGTGCCATGTGAATGGGCAATGGTGGGCCCAACATCACCGTAGTCCCCAGTGACTCCGACGGTTGGATACCGCTCCCCACGACTGGCTCTGACACCCTCCTCAGCCGCTCGCACCTGGGCTTTGGCGCTTTGGTAGTCCGGGCGTTGCTCCAAAGCTGCGCGCAGGGCCTGCTCCTGCGTCATGGCGGTAAGCGGCGAGTAGGGCACCGCCTCAGCAATCTTGAAATCTTGACCGCTCGGCAGGCCGATCACTCGCCCCAGAGAAAGCTTGTCTTTCGCCAGTTGGTTTTCCTGAGCGAGCAGGCGCTGTTGCTGCTGCTTCAATTC
>Ga0070681_10006526_pt1 | contig 11355 bp, 7 predicted proteins | sample KBSC83BmetaG_FD_65650 | JGI IMG/M metagenome (GOLD analysis project Ga0070681, IMG submission 65650) | Corn rhizosphere microbial communities from Kellogg Biological Station, Michigan, USA - KBS C8-3B metaG | ecosystem: Host-associated > Plants > Roots > Rhizosphere | place: USA: Michigan...
TTGATGGTCATCGACACCGAGGTGCTGGGCGCGCTGAGGTCGAAGCCGGAGTACAGCTTCTTCATGTCGTCCAGCGTGGCGATGTTGACGCCGGAGTTGCCGATCTTGCCGTAGATGTCCGGGCGCGGCGCGGGGTCTTCGCCGTACAGGGTGACCGAGTCGAACGCGGTGGACAGGCGCGTGGCGGCACCGCCCTGGCTCAGGTAGTGGAAGCGGCGGTTGGTGCGCTCGGGCGTGCCTTCGCCGGCGAACATGCGGGTGGGATCTTCGCCGCTGCGGCGGTAGGGGTAGACGCCGCCGGTGTACGGGTAATGGCCCGGCAGGTTTTCGCGGCCGAGGAAGCTGACGAGTTCGCCCCAGTCTTTGGATTTCGGCGGGGAGACTTTGGGGATTTTCTGGTGGCTTAGCGACTCGCGGTAGTTATCGACGCGGATGAGCTTGTCGCGGACTTTGTATTCGTTGACGTCGGCGGTGACGGAGTTGTACAGGGCGGGCCATTCGCGGAGTTGGTGGATGGCTTCGTGGCTGAGTTCTTTCAGTGCGGCGTTGTAGCGCTGGCGCAGGAGGATGAGGGAGCGGTCGACTTCTCCCATCTCCCTTTGGGAGAGGGGTTGGGGGTGAGGGTTCGGGGTTGAGGTGGAGCTGCCCGCTCCGCCCGTACCCTCACCCTCGGTCCCTCTCACCCGCAAGGGGACTCCCTTAAGGTCGCCGGAGGGAGAGGGATGCAAATCGGCGCTGCCGTACAGATCCAGCGGGCGCGGCAGCTTGTCGTCGCCCAGTTCCTTCAGCGCTTCGTAGTAGTGCTGCGCCTTGCTGGCGAACTCGGCCTGGTGTGCGATGCCGCTGTTGATGGCGCGGCCCTGCTCGGCGATCTCGGCGAGGTAGCGCACGCGGGCGCCGGGGATCAGCACCGTGGCGCGGGGTTCTTTCAGGGTGGTGTCGAGCTGGGGCTGGAAATCGCAGTTTGCTTTGCCGAGTCCCGAAAGTTTTTCACGCATCAGGCGGCACAAGTTCACGAACATCCATGTCACGCCGGGGTCGTTGAACTGGCTGGCGATGGTGGGATAGACGGGGACGTCCTCGTCTTTCACGGCGAAGGCGGTGCGGTTGCGTTTCCACTGTTTGCGGATGTCGCGCAGGGCGTCTTCGGCGCCGCGCTTGTCGAACTTGTTCAGCACGATCAGCTCGGCGTAGTCGATCATGTCGATTTTTTCGAGCTGGCTGGCGGCGCCGTAGTCGCTGGTCATCACGTAGAGGGGGAAGTCGACCAGGTCGACGATTTCCGAATCGCTCTGGCCGATGCCGGCGGTCTCGACGATCACCAGGTCGTACGGCTGGCTCTTCAGGAAGTCGATGCAGTCGTGCAGCACCACACTGGTGGCGGCGTGCTGGCGGCGGGTGGCCATGGAGCGCATGAATACGCGATGCGAGCGCAGTGAGTTCATGCGGATGCGGTCGCCCAGCAGCGCACCGCCGGAGCGGCGGCGGGTGGGATCGACCGCCAGCACGGCAATGCGCATGTGCGGGAAGGCATGCAGGAAGCGCAGCAGGATCTCGTCCACCACGCTGGACTTGCCGGCGCCGCCGGTGCCGGTGAGGCCGAGAACCGGGGTGTGCTTGCCGGCCAGCTTCCACTGCTTGCGCAGACGCTCGAGTTCGGCCTCGCTGTAGCTGCCGCCCTCGATCCCGCTGAGCACCCGGCCGATGCTGATCTCGTCGTGGATGTCCGGTGTGCCGATCCTCGACGCATCCCGTTTGGCGAGCCGCGATTCGCGCCCGGCGCGTGCGCGCTGCACCACGTCCTCGATCATGTGCACCAGGCCGAGGTGCATGCCGTCGTTGGGATGGTAGATGCGCTCGACGCCGTAGGCTTCCAGCTCCCTGATTTCCTCCGGCGTGATGGTGCCGCCGCCGCCGCCGAACACGCGCACATGGCCGGCGCCGTGTTCCTTGAGCATGTCGACCATGTACTTGAAATACTCGACGTGGCCGCCCTGGTAGCTGGACAGCGCGATGGCGTCGGCGTCTTCCTGCAGCGCGGCGCGCACCACGTCCTCGACCGAGCGATTGTGGCCGAGGTGAATCACCTCCGCGCCCTGCGACTGGATGATCCGCCGCATGATGTTGATCGCCGCGTCGTGGCCATCGAACAGGCTGGCCGCGGTGACGAAACGCAGCGGGGCGGTATCCGTCTGCGGGGTGCTCGCGGGGACGTGCTTGGCGGGGGAACTCATGGCAACTCCGACATCTGTGCTTGAACTTGCCGATTCTAGTGGATCGACAAGGGACGCGGAGTTTTGAGCTACCACCTACGTCAGCCCGGCGAAGGCCGGAAGAGCTCCAAAACAGCAAAGCTGGTCATCTGCTTCCGAAACGCTGGAAGGAAGTGCGATCCCGGCCTTCGCCGGGATGACGGCGTTAATTTTCCCGGAATTCCGTGGTTATTTTCCCTGGAATTCGGCGGTTGGTTTCCCCGGAATTCCGGGAGGAAGGGAAACCTATACGCAGAGCGACAGGTTCGGGCTGCCGATCACGCGCGTACCCACCTGTTCGCCGCGCACGAAAGCCAGCGCCGCCTCGATCACCTCGGGTGCGTCGAGCACGCGGCGGTGGCCCAGGCCTTCGGTGGTGTATAGACGCGCGCCGAGCCAATGCTGGGCGTAACGTTCGCCCTCCCCCCACGGCACGTCAGCGTCGTCGAGGTCGTGCACGATCAGCGCGGGCTGGCCCAGCATGGGCAGTTTGCGTTCCAGCTGCAGCTCGTCGATGTGCACGCCGGTGCGCCGGTGCAGCCATGCATAGAACGGCTCGCGCAGGTAGCCGGCCAGGTGCACGAAGCGGAAGAAGCGCCGCGCCGCCGCTTTCATGTCGGCGGCTGGCGCCACCAGGATCAGCCGGTCGGCATGCCAGGCTTCATCCTGCGCCAGCGTGACCGCGGCGCCGCCCAGCGAGTGACCAACCGCCAGCGCGGCATCCCCGTAGTGCTCGCCGATCGCGCGGATCGTGGCGATGAATTCCGGCAGCGTGCACAGCTTGCCGCTGCTGTGGCCGTGGCCTGGTTGGTCGAACGTGACCACGGCCAGGCCCTGCGCACGCAGCTGCGCCACCCACGGCAGGAAGCGCAGGCCGAAGCTGGACCAGCCGTGCGCCAGCAGCGCGTAGGGCTGGGTCGTGGGGTCGCCCCAGACGTAGGTGGCGATGGTTTCGCCGTTGACCTGCAACTCGCTGCGCTGCATGTCCGCGTCGCCCTGCGTCGCCTGCGCGCGGCTGCGGCTGCTGGCATACGGGGTGGCGAACAGGCGCGCGGCGCGGTTCACCGTGCGCTTGGGTGCGATCCGGCCGCCCAGCGCGAAGCCGGTGCGCGCGGTGGTGAGCTTGAGTCTGTCGATGACGGTGGACATGGGTATCGCCTCAGGTTTGCCAGCTGCGCCACAGGCGCTCGAAGGCCGCCGTGGTGCAGCGGCCGGCTTCGTCGAATCCGAACAGCCCGGCGTCGTGGTGCAGGCCGAGCATCAGGGCATAGATCTGGAAGGCGAGCAGGGCGACGTCGGTGTCGCTGTGCAGGTGGCCCAGTTCGACCGCCTGCGCGACCGCCTTCTGCAGTTCGTCGCGCCAGCCGGCCTGCTGCCGAACCACGCCGTCGTGCAGCGCGCCGTTGCGGCCGTCGTACTCGCTCACGGCGGACAACAGTACGCACCCGCTCTGGTGCTCGCGGCTCCATTCGAACCAGTTCGCCACGATCGCGCGCAGCCGCGGCAGGCCGCGCGGCTGTTGCAGCGCCGGCAGCAGCACCTGGGTCACGAAGCGGTTCCTGCCTGTGTCGAGCACGGCCAGCTGCAGGTCTTCGCGCGAGCCGAAATGGGCGAACACGCCACTCTTGGACATGCCCACGTCGCCGGCCAGATTGCCGATCGACAGGCCTTCCAGCCCGTCGCGGCGGGCCAGCGCGTAGGCGTGGTCGAGGATGGTTTCGCGGGTGGAGGCGCGCTTGCCGGGGTGGGTTGCCGTCGTCATGTGGCGAAAATAGCACGATCGTTCGTACATTTCATCAACGCCGTGTTGATCCCGATCGTGATTTCCTGCGGGTATGCTCGAACCACGACCGTCATCAGGGGATCACGCATGGAATACCGCCACCTGCTCGCACCGCTGGCCGCCGCGTTGCTGAGCGCCTGCGTCACCTCGCCCACCGGCCGTTCACAGTTGATGATGGTGTCGGACGGCCAGATGAGCCAGATGGGGCTGACCGCGTTCAACGACATGCGCAAGCAGGGCAAGTTCGTCGACGCGCCGCGCGAGCGCGCCTATGCGACCTGCGTGTCCAGGGCGCTGATCGCGGTGCTGCCACCACCGTGGAACACCCAGCAGTGGGAGGTGCAGATCGTCGGCGACGACACCGCCAACGCGTTCGCCCTGCCCGGCGGCCGGATCGGCGTGAACAAGGGCATGTTCAAGCTGGCCGACAACCAGGATCAGCTGGCCGTGGTGCTGGGGCACGAGTTGTCGCATGTGGTGGCGCGGCACGGTGCGGAGCGCGTGTCCGACAACATGGCCACCCAGGCGGCGGTGGCGGCGGGCACCATCTACGCCGGCACGCGCGGCAGCGATGCCGGCAATGCCGCCGCGCTGCTCGGCCTGGGAGCGCAGGTGGGCATCCTGCTGCCGTTCTCGCGCACCCAGGAGAGCGAGGCAGATACGCTGGGCCAGCGCTACATGGCGCAAGCCGGTTTCGATCCGCGCGCCGCGGTGACGCTGTGGCAGAAAATGGGCGCCCAGGGCGGCAGCAAGCCGCCGGCGTTCCTGTCCACCCATCCGTCCTCGGGCAACCGCGCCCAGGCACTGCAGCGGCAGGCGCAGCAACTGCTGCCGGTGTACCAGCAGGCGCGCACCAGCGGCCACGCACCGAACTGCCGGCTGTAGCGCAAGCTGAACGGGCCGCGCGAGTACGGTCAACTGCGCGCGTCGCCCGTCGTTCTCCAGTCCTGCATGCCGCCAACCGCGGCGCCGATGGAGAACGCGATGACCCGTACCCCACTCAAGTTCGCCCTGCTGGCCGGATTCGGCCTGAGTCTCGCCGGTGCGCTTTACGCGCCGCCCGCCACCGCTCACACGCAGGTCGCGGTAGGCGTGCGCATCGGCGTTGCACCGCCGCCGCTGCGTTACGAGCGGATGCCGCCGCCGCGCCGCGGCTATGTCTGGGCGCCTGGCTACTGGCGCTGGAATGCCCATGCGCATCGCCACGTCTGGGTGGGCGGCTACTGGGTGCAGGCCCGCCCGGGCTACCGCTACCGGCCCGCGCGCTGGGTTCACCAGGGTCGCGACTGGCGTTACTACCCCGGTCGCTGGGGCCGCTGAATGCGATGATCAGGCAGACCGATCAGGCCCCGTACGGAGCCGGCTTGACGCGCCGCACCATCGCGCCGCGGGGGGACGTACTAAACTTGGCGTTTTGACTCATCGCCCCGGCCACGGTCGGGGCGATGAGTTTCGTCCGCTTTACCACTACTGGCGGGGTGTTTCCCTTCCCGCCGCTCGTCGGCGCTGCCTGCGGCACCGTCAATCCATGGAGTCACCGTCGCAATGATCTTTGAAACCATCGCCAAGACCGGTCACGAAGAAGTCGTGTTCTGCCACAACGCCGACGCGGGCCTGAAAGCCATCGTCGCGATCCACAACACGGTGCTGGGCCCCGCGCTCGGCGGCCTGCGCATGTGGCCGTACAAGTCCGAGGCCGAAGCGGTGAACGACGTGCTGCGGCTGTCGCGCGGCATGACCTACAAGAACGCCGTGGCCGGCCTGAACCTGGGCGGCGGCAAGGCGGTGATCATCGGCGACCCCAGCAAGGACAAGTCCGAGGCGCTGTTCCGCGCGTTCGGCCGCTTCATCAACTCGTTGAACGGCCGCTACATCACCGCCGAAGACGTCGGCATCGACGTCAACGACATGGAATACGTGTTCCGCGAAACCGAATACGTCACCGGCGTGCACCAGGTGCACGGCGGCTCGGGCGACCCGTCGCCGTTCACCGCCTACGGCACGCTGCAGGGCCTGATGGCCACGCTGCAGTTCAAGCACGGCAACGAGGACGTGGGCAAGTACAGCTTCGCCGTGCAGGGTTGCGGCCACGTCGGCGGCGAGTACATCAAGCTGCTGCGCGAGCAGGGCGCCAAGGTGTTCGTCACCGACATCAACAAGGAAGCGGTGCAGCGCTGCGTCGATGAGCTGGGCTGCGAGGCGGTAGGCCTGGACGAGATCTACGACGTCGACGCCGACGTGTATTCGCCGTGCGCACTCGGCGGCACGCTGAACGAGCAGACCATCGACCGGATCAAGGCCAAGATCATCTGCGGCCCGGCCAACAACCAGCTGGCCACCGACGAGATCGGCGACGAGCTGACCCGCCGCGGCGTGCTGTACGCGCCGGACTACGCGGTCAACGCCGGCGGCGTGATGAACGTGTCGCTGGAAATCGACGGCTACAACCGCGAGCGCGCCATGCGCATGATGCGCACGATCTACTACAACCTGGGCCGCATCTTCGAGATCAGCAAGTCGCAGAACGTGCCCACCTACCTGGCCGCCGACCGCATGGCCGAAGAGCGCATCGCCGCGATCGGCAAGATCAAGCTGCCGCACATGGGCAACAACGGCACCCGCTTCCAGGGCCGCATGCGCGGGCAGTGATTCGTCCGTCGTGTTGTTGAAAGAGCCGCCTTCGGGTGGCTTTTTCTTTGGTACCACTCAAGCCCCTCTCCCCTCGGGAGAGGGGTTGGGGTGAGGGTTCGGCAAAGACCGTGACGCCGCGCCCCGCCCGAACCCTCTCCCGCCTGTCGGCCCCTCTCCCGAGAGGGAGAGGGGGCTTACCCTGAGGTTTGACGCAATCCAGGCCTGCACCGGCTTCCACGCACCACTGCGCTAGAATCGCGGTTCACACCCAAGGAGTTCCACGATGCGTCCGTTCCCGCTCGGAGAAGACATCGACCTGCTGCGCGAATCCGTGAGCGGCTTCGCGGACAAGGAGATCGCCCCGCGCGCAGACCGCATCGATCGCGACAACCTGTTCCCCGCCGACCTGTGGCAGAAGTTCGGCGCCATGGGCCTGCTCGGCGTGACCATTCCCGAGGAGTACGGCGGCAGCGGGATGGGCTTTCTCGCCCACATGGTGGCGATGGAGGAGATCTCGCGCGCCTCGGGCTCGGTGGGCCTGTCCTACGGCGCGCACTCCAACCTCGCGGTGCAGAACATCTTCCACAACGGCAACGAGGCGCAGCGGCGCAAGTACATCCCGAAGATGTGTTCGGGCGAATACGTCGGCGCGCTGGCGATGAGCGAGCCCGGCGCCGGTTCCGACGTGGTCGGCTCGATGAACTGCAAGGCCGTGAAAAAAGGCGACGTGTGGGTCGCCAACGGCAACAAGATGTGGATCACCAACGGGCCGGACGCCGACGTGCTGCTGGTCTACATGCGCACCGCGCCGCGCCCCGCCGGCAGCCGCTGCATGACGGCCTTCATCGTCGAGAAGGGGATGAAGGGTTTCCACACCGCGCAGAAGCTGGACAAGCTCGGCATGCGCGGCTCCAACACCTGCGAGTTGGTGTTCGAGGACTGCGAGATCCCCGAGGAAAACATCGTCGGCGAGGTCAACGAAGGCGTGCGCGTGCTGATGAGCGGCCTGGACACCGAGCGCCTGGTGCTCTCCGGCGGCCCGCTCGGGCTGATGCAGGCCGCGCTGGATCTGGCCCTGCCCTACGTGCGCGAGCGCAAGCAGTTCAACGCGCCGATCGGCACCTTCGGCGTGATGCAGGCGAAGATCGCCGACATGTACACCCGGCTGCAATCCTCGCGCGGCTTCGCCTATATGGTGGCGCAGCAATTCGACAACGGCGTGAAGTCGCGCATCGACCCGGCCGCCTGCCTGCTGAACGCGTCGGTCAACGCCGTGCACGTTGCGCTGGAGGCGATCCAGACCCTGGGCGGCAACGGCTACATCAACGAGTTCCCCGCCGGCCGGCTGCTGCGCGATGCCAAGCTGTACGAGATCGGCGCCGGCACCAACGAGATCCGCCGCATGCTGATCGGCCGCGAACTGTTCCACGGCAAGGCCTGAAATCCTCGTAGGGCGGGCACTGCCCGCCGCTTTCGCATCTCCAAAACAAGGCCGGCGGGCAGGGTGCCCGCCCTACGAAACAGGCACCCTGCAAAAGCAGGTCAGAACGCCAAGTTGAAGTTCACCGTACCCATCTGGCCCTGCTGGTGCTGGCCGGCGTAGCGGTCGTAGCCAAACTGCAGGCTGGCGCTCGGCGTCATCTGCCAGTCCAGGGTGGTGCCGAGCACGCCGCCGTAGCGCGACAAGCCGACGCCGCCGACCGGGGCGAACTGGTTGACCCCGCTGAAGCTGGCGTCGACCCACTCGCCGCGCATGCCGAACCCATGCTGCCAGAGCATGCGCGTCTGCAGGCTCAGGCTGCCGCCGTGCGCCAGCGCCCACGTGCGCGTGGCCCGCAGCCCCAGCCCAGCCTGCCACAACGCCGTGGTCTGCGCCCCGGACTTCAGGCCAAAGCCATAGGCGCCGGCTTCATTGAAGGCGTCGCGTTGCAACTGCGCATACTGCAGATCGATGTAGGGTGTCAGCTCGGTTCGACCCAGCGAAAGCCGATAGCCGCTTTCGCCGTAAGCCACGCCGTAGCGGCCGTTGACGTTGCTCGCCACGCCGGCGACCTGGTCGCCCAGTTGCACGCGCCGGCGCATGTTCTCGCGATAGCTGCCGACGCCAAAGCGTCCCATGGTGTACCACGAGCCGTTGATAATGCCGCCGTACAGCATGCCTTCCAGGGCGTGGCTGCGACCCTGATCGGCGCTGTCGGCCAGGCGCCCCAGGCCCTGGCTCTGGCTGATCGCATAACCGGCCACGCCCTGGCTGCCGAGCCGGTAGTCCTGACCGACCATCCAGCCGCTGAGGTCGACGCCGACGTTGCTGTAACCGCTGCGCGAGAGGTCGCCGTGATAGCCCAGGTTCTGCGTCCAGCCGCCGGGCTGGGGATGATCGAGCAGGTTGTCGAAGCGATCGGACAGCGCGCGCGTTCCCGCGTTGATCGCCTCCAGCGTCATCGCCGCGCTGGCCGCATGCAGCTGGCCGGAAAGGCTCTCCAGCGAGTTCTGCAGGGTCGGGATGCCTTCCGCGTGCTGCAGGCTGCCCGCGCCCTGGATGAAGCTCGTCGACGCCGGCGTGATCCCCGGCGGCGCGGCCGGGCCGAGCTGGGTGTTGATCTGGTCGAAGGCGGTCTGCACCCGCTGCGCTGCGCCGTAGGATGCCGCGGTGTAACCCATGCCCTGCACGGCAGTGGCTGTCACCTGGGTCACGTTGAGCCAGGCGTTGTTGGCATCGTAGTTGAGCGTGGCGGTGAGCAAGGTCACGTTGGAAGCCTTGTTCAACGCACTGAACGTCCCGGTCAGGCCGCCCGTGGCGGTAAGCACGTCGGTATGCGAGTTGACCGTGTAGCCGCTGTCGATACCGATGACGTAGAGGTCGCCGCCGCTGAGCGTGGCGCTGCCGGTCACCCGCAGCGCCGAGCCCAGCGAAAGCGCCAGTCGGCCACTGCCCTGCTGAATGTAGTTGCCGCCCACGCTGACATCACCGCCGGCCACCGCGAGCACGCCGGCATTGGTCACGTTGCCGCCGATGCTGGGCGTCTTGCTCAAGGTGCCCTGCGCGAAGATGTTGACGTTGGTGGCCAACGACTTGGCAGTCAGCGTGCCGGCCTGAACCTGGGTCAGGCCGGTGTAGCTCGATGGCTGGGTGAGGTTGAGCGTGCCGCTGCCCTGCTTGATGAGGCCGCCGGCTCCCGAGATCGGATTGTTCCAGCTGGAATCGCCGGCGAAGCTGACGGTGACGTCGCCCCAGTCGAACTTGGCCGGGCCGTTCGCCGCCTTGCCGACGTTCAACTCGCCATAGCCGAATACCGGATCCGGCCCCGGCGCGCCGAGGTCGTCGGCGGTGCCGAGCAGGGTCTGCCGCACCAGGTCGTTGGTGAAATACGGAAACGCCTGCCACACCACGGCGGCGGCGCCCGACACCTGGGGCGCGGCGAACGAAGTGCCCTTGACGATGTAGTAGGTCGGACTGGCCGTGCTGGAGGTGGTGTCCTTGTCCAGCACGATCACGTCGCCCGGTGCCGCCAGGCAATAGTCCATCGCCTTGCCGCAGGCATTCGAGTAGCTGGCCAGCTGATCGGGATGGAGGCTGTCCACGGCCACGGCTACCAGCCAGCCTTTTTCGAGCTGGGGCGCCAGCGTGGGCAGCGCGGCGATGTCGCTGGGATCGGCCTTGGATTCATTGCCGGCGGCGAACACCACCAGGCCGCCGTGCTGCACCACGAACGGCTGGTAGGCGTCGGCGAAGGCCTGGTTGATCGACGCGTCGGTGGTATCCCAGTAGATGCCGCCCCATGAATTGTTCTGCACCTGCACGCCGGCGCTGATCAGTGCCGGATTGAGGGTCTGCCCGAAGAACGCCGCGTCGGCGGCGGTGACCTTGTTGCCCTGACCGGAGCCGTCGTCGGTCGGCTCCTTGTCGCTGATGATGCGCGCCGAAACCAGCTTGGCCCCCGGCGCGATGCCTCCCGGGAACTTGTCGAACGCCGCGCCCGCGGCGATCTGCGAGACCCAGGTGCCGTGGCCGACAACGTCGTCGATGGAAGTGTTGTTGACTGACGGATCGACGTAGATCAGCTCCTGCGTGACCCGCCCGGCCACGGCCGGGTTGTTGCGCATGATGCCGCTGTCGATCACACCGATGGTGATGCCGCTGCCGATCAGGCCCGCGTCGTGCGCCGGGTAGGTGTTGGTGATGGCAAGCTGGGCGTCTATCGGCGGCTGGTCGGCCGGTGGCGGTGCCGGCGGTGGCGTCGGTGGCGGTGCGGGCGGCCCGGAAGGATTGACCGGGGGCGCGCTGACCATGCCGCCGCCACCGCCGCAAGCGCTCAGCGCAAACGCCAGGGCTGTCACCAGCGCCACATTGCGTCGACGCAATCCGCTCCCGACCCTGCCCGCCCCGATCCTGTTCATGCCCGGTCTCCTCTGATTTTTACCGCACAGCCGCCGGCGATCGAACCCGGCGGCACCTCCCCATTCGCCGTATCTTCGCACAACAACCGCCCGGCAAAACGCGCGGTCGGGCGCGATTCACCGTTCGGACACGCCATTTGCCGCCGCTTGTGTTGCGCTGCGATAATCCGGCGGTCAGCTCGGGCGCGCGCGCCCATCAGTACCCCAAGCGGAGTGTCATCATGTCGGACGTCAGCATCGTCATCGTCGGTTCCAAGCGCACGGCCATCGGTTCCTTCCTCGGCCAGTTCA
>Ga0070681_10006528_pt1 | contig 11353 bp, 13 predicted proteins | sample KBSC83BmetaG_FD_65650 | JGI IMG/M metagenome (GOLD analysis project Ga0070681, IMG submission 65650) | Corn rhizosphere microbial communities from Kellogg Biological Station, Michigan, USA - KBS C8-3B metaG | ecosystem: Host-associated > Plants > Roots > Rhizosphere | place: USA: Michigan...
CTTAAGTTCACAGGAACTTTACTCATTGTTGATGAAGCTTCCACCAGACCTCCAAATGGGTCTGATGGCCATAGGATCCTTGTTCCTAAAGATGTAGCAAAAAAGAATCTTGATACTCTTATTGGTATGGGATTGAATTATCAACCTAAGCAATTATCTAGTCATCAACCTAGACATAAAGTTGGAGTAATTACAAAAGCTTGGATTGATGGCAATAAAGTGATGTGTAGTGGTACTATTTGGGCAAAAGATTTTCCTGAGGCTAAGAGGGAATTGAAAGCAAATGGTCTTGGGATGTCAATGGAACTGGCAAATGTATTAGTTAAGAATAAGCACGACCCGGTATGGAAGTTAGTTGATTTTCATTTTACAGGTGCAACGGTCTTACATAAGCACGCAGCAGCATATCAAAAGACATCGCTGGCCGCCGCGTCAGCAGAACTAAAATACCTATTAGGAGGGTATGAAATGGCAGTAAAGTCAAAAGATAAACGCAAACATAAGTCCAGCGGCAATGGCCAGCTGACTAACTTGGTTTCACTACTTAGCTCTTCAATGACAAAAGCCATCAAAGATGGTTTGAAACCCTTTGGAGAAAAACTTGAATCGATCTCAGCAAGTGTTGAAGATCATGGCAAAGCAATTGAAACGTTAGCTGCTGCAAGTCAAGAAAGCAATGAGAGTATTTCTGCAGCTGCTGATTCTTCAGAGAAAGAAAGTATGGAAGCAGAAGCAGATTCAAATGAAAGTATGGAAGCAGAAGCCTCGGATGAGTTGGAAGCTGCTGGTGATTCATCTGATGTTGCTGCAAAAAAGAAGAAAAAGAAAATCCATGCTGCAAAAGATGATGAATCTTCAGATGACGATGGTTCAGATTCTGATTCTGCTGACTCTGATCTTGATGCAGAATTGGAGAAACTCAGTGCTCCGGCGAAAGGAACGAAAGCTGGTCCTGATGAAGAATCAGCTGATCCTGAACTTGGAAAATTGAACAAGAATGCAAAGAACAAAGGAAGAAAGAATAATGTTAATGCTTCATCAGCAGTAGCTATTCTTGCATCTCGTGCAAATACTCGCATCAAGACCATGAAAGCGGAAATGTCTAAGCTTCGTGAGAAGGTACGCAAGAAAGATAAACGAGTAAAAGCTATTGAGACAGAACTTGAAGCAGTACAAGCACAGGTAGCAGATTTTACGGAGAAAAATATGGGGCCTCGTTCACTTCCATCAGATGTTAAAATGTTACTTGGTAAAGGTGGATATGACGTTAGTGAAATGCAGGCTAATGGACAAAAATTGACTGTCCCTCAAGTCGATGAAATGCTGGCGGCAACTGGTGTTACATTGTCTCCAACAGAACGTATGGCTGCAAAGAATCATTTACTACAAGCTGGATTGATGGAAGATGGTGCAATAAATCGTTTTGAACATCGGTAAATTTAAATTGGAGAAAATATAATGTCAAGAGCGTCTATAACACCAGCCCAATTTATCGGAGACATTGGCGCCTCTGCGGATTTTATGGGTCCTGGTGCAATTGAGATCAATAGGTATCAGACTGAAATATTTGATCTGGTACGTCGTAGATTCGTATTAGGACAACGAATCAATCAAGTAGCTGCTACTGGTCATCCATCTCGTTACTTCGAGCAGATAGCCATTGGCACAGCAAACACAACGAATCCTAGAGCAATTTCTGCAACAGCTTCACAACCGCAGCGCGTTGAAAGACCGTTGATGCTGAAGGCTATTGTATCGCAGATCAATTACTCGATATTCGATGTCGAAGTTAACCAGCAACAGGGTCAGTTCTCATATCTTGAAGCAAAAGATTTGACTGATCAAGTTGATGCAGTGTTGAAGCTTCACGATCAGAATCTTTGGACTGGAGCAGATACGGATCTTGTTCTACAAACATCCAACGATTACTTTGGAATATCTGGTCAGATTACTTCAGCATCTGATGTTAATAATGTTGCTCACATTGCAACCATCTCTGCTTCTGGATCGTTGGTTGATGGTGTGAAGACACAAGTTGCCACAATCGCTGCAAGAAAAGATTTCGAGGTCAAGCCATCGGGTATGTATTTGAACCCGTTGTTTGGAGATCTTTTCGATCAGGAAGCAAAGTCAGTTCAATTGTACTACAATGAAGTAGAAGTCATTCCTGGTGTAATTGTGAAAGCAATTCCTACTCAGATTGGCTTGCTACCTCTGATTCCTGATCCGGCATTGGATGCACTTGCTTCAGGTTCTCTAAAACAATATACTGGATTCATTCTTAGCGAAGAGTTTGTAGAGTATCACTGGTTAACTTCACCGGTACCAAGAGTATTCCAGCTTGGTCTAGTAAGCAACTTAGCTGCACAATTCTTGATTCTGAAGTTTGGTGCTGTGGTGGCAAAAGGGGCTGGATTTGCTCATTGTGTAATTAAGACAACGCGCTAAATGAGCTGGTCCCACTATATAGAAATATATAGATGAAAATCTTCTCTAATTGACTTGAACGCTGAGAAGCCAACAAGGCGGAAGGCTAAGGCCACCGTGAGAGACTAAGCGAGAAGACATCCTAATGGATGATGCGATAGTCCGTTCTCATAGGAATAAGAACTATGAGAAGCTAGCAGAAATGACTAGCTCCTTCTAGAAATTAGAAGAGTAACAATTAAGATGCCCATGCAATTGTAAAGACTACAAGGTAAGAAATTAAACTATTTTAGGATGGATGAAATATGAGTCGTAGCGAAACTAATAGAAGGATTGCTAAAGATGCATGGAGTAATCCATCCTTTTATAAACATATGTTAAAAGTAAGAAAGGAGCAAGCCAATAGAGAAGAAAATTTAATCAGAAATTCAAATGCATTAAAAAGATTTTGGGCAGACCCAAAGAATAAAGCTAGAATGATTAGGATTAGACGTAGATCTAAAGCTTATATGAAGAGTAGAATAAATAGTTCTACCTTTCAGAAAGGTTTCATTCCTTGGAATAAAGGATTAACAAAGAAAACTCATAAGAGTTTGCAAGAAATATCAGATAAGCTCAAAGGACAAATTCCAGATTATAATAAGTATCGTTGTAATTATATTCCACTAGATGGTAAGCCTTTAATCAGGATGAGATCTAGTTGGGAAGTTATTTTTGCTCACTGGTTAGATAAACATGGAATAGAATGGTTATATGAACCAAAACATTTCTTTATTGGTGACGGCCGATGGACTGGAACTACGTATACTCCAGACTTTTATATTCTAAAGTCAAAAATTTATGTTGAAGTGAAAGGGCATTTTAGTAAAGAGTTTGGAAGAAAATTAGTTGAATTTCATAGAAGGTATCCAAATAGAAGAATCATTATTTTATCTGGAAGGGCAAAATTTGCTGAAATGATGAATGAGGTCTTCTATGGCTGATTTTCAACCAAGATTTTTATTTGCAGATGAAATCACACAATTTGATCTGCCTTCGATTGGACAATTGCCCAATATCATGAATCTTGTTGATGCTGCCAGCTCATTGATTGATGAAGAATGTGGACGAGTCGATGTCAAAGGTGTAGGTAGTTTAGTGTACACAACCTATGCAGAAAGAATATTAATTCCAGAAGGTCGAAATTTATTTAGAGTAGCCTTTGCTCCAATGACTGCTCCAGATGCAACAGTAGTTGCTGATCTAACAACATTAAATAATGTATCTGGAAGTAATTATTACAATGGATTTATTCCTAGTTCAATAGTTCAGAAGGCTGGTAATCTTTCATCGATCATTGGACTTAGTGGAAGATATAGCTATGGTAGAAGAAGTACTTCTGCAATGTTTCCTGATAGTCAGTATGGAGCAAACATTCTGCAGATAGCTGCATTTTTTGGAGGACCACCACAATTCACTCCAATAGATATTTCTCAGTCAGATTATTATGATGATGTTGGAGAAGTGTGGTGTCCAGCTGGATTGATGATGTCATCATATACAGAGATATTAATTCAATATAACTCTGGTTATGATCCAAGACATATGCCGAGAAATATTAAACATGCAACAGCTGCCTTAGTGAAGAATTTCATAGCTCGGGGTGGGGGAATAACGTCGGTGATTGGATACTCTGCTGCCAAAGTTCATGTGCAATTCACTAGAGAATTGATAGATCCAACGATAGAAAGATTCTTGACTCCATTCAGAAAGACCGTGTGCATGTAATGAACTTACAAGCTGCTATTGATCTAAATTGTGTAGTGGTAAAAGAGGGTGGACAATATTGTGTCAAGTCAGAAGATAGAAGCAAAAATTTAGGTTGTAAGCCTAGTAAAGCTGGCGCAAAGAAAAGGCTAAGACAGGTAGAATATTTCAAACATTTGAAGGCAGGTGGTCAAGGAAGTGGTAGGCATAAAGTATCAACAAAGGCAGAACAACTACTTTTAAAGTTAGGATATAAAAGAGATGAACGAATAGTAAATAGTCCATTTGGAAAAGCTTATCGTCATCCAGATAGACCTCATGAAAGAGTTCATGTTTCAGATGAAAATTCTAGTTCAATGGATGCTGGAGGCCCAGGTTCTGGTAGGCATAAAGAAATTGCTGAAGAATCAGTTCACAAATTATCTAAGAAAGAAAAAGATTTAAATCCTACAGAGAAAAGTCATTATAAGTATACAATTCAAAGATTACTTAAAGCTCCTAGCTCAATTACTAAAGAGGAAGCTGATAGAATAAAGAAAATAGCAGATAAGTATACAAATAAAGCGTGGGAAGAATAAATGAGCAACATGTCAGCTCCGTTCGGGTTTGGCTATGGCGCCAGATATATGATGGACCAAACCATGAAATTCACTGGAGAAGGACTCCCAGTGTTTCTTAGAATGCAGCCAGTAGATGAATCAGTGAATGATGTTGCTGACATTGGATTTATTGTTACTGTTTCTGGTTCATTGACAGGTAGTGCTGGATACACAGATCATCAGATTATTCCACAGCCTATAATGGAAGTAGGAAATAGTAATCGTATAGGAGTGGAAGAAACTCAGATGCAGTTTGGACCAACGAATTTTACCATATCACAAACGTGGGTGCTGCAGATGATGGATCAGTTTGGATATATAGATCCATTACAGGTATTTAGAGATAGAAGAGTAATAGGATTAGTGGTTAATAATGAAATATATTCAATAGAAAATATTTCAGATAGACATGCTGGTGGACAAATAGTTTATTGGGATTTAGTGACAAAGAAGGCTGACTTATTACCAACGGGGTGAAGAATGGAAATCAAAGACCAGGTACGATTTAAGAAGAACTTACGCAATGGTATTCAAATATTGTATGGAACAATTGTTTCTTTCAAGGATAGTGAAAAGAAAGTGGCTCTTGTTTCCATTCAAAGCGACCCAAAGAAACCTAGGACGTTAATGGCCTCTGCTCGTGTGGAGATTCCAGTGACGAATCTAGAACCAGTGAAAAATCTATTTGGAGGAAGAACAATTGTACAGGCTAATCCAACATTTAGAAATCTTTCAAGTTTATGTTCACAATTAAATAATAGATAAAAGGAGAAAAAGAAATGGCAAAGTCGACACAGGTAATTACAGATCTTAAAAGCGCAACAACTACAGCTTTTGGGGCAACAGGAGAATTAGCTGCAGTGAATCCATCTCTTATTATGCAAAGCCCTGAAGGTATTGCTAATTTGTGCTTAGTTAAAGCACAAGAACTACTGAAAATGTTAAATGATTTGTTACTTGATCCATCTGGTGTAGGAACAACCAATGCAGTAATTAAAGCTGGTGATCCAAACTTTACAGTACTAGATTCAGTTCGTCAGGTACTAGTCTAATATGTTGGCGGCAGACACGACATCCATCGCTCTTGGCTCTATTTTTGCAGAGTTCGAGAAAAAGGACATGCAAACTCTATTCGAATGGATAGAGAAAATGTCTATTGTCGTTGAGTCTGGAGTTCAAAGTGTCGGGCCGCCAGCAACTTATGCACTTGTATGGGAATTTGGTAATGCTAGACAAACAAAGAAAGGTCCAAAGACAGTTAAGAGCAAGAATCCAGATGGAAAAACAGTGTGGCTATCTATTCAGGCCCCTCATGGGTGGATAGCAATACATGAAGAAAAGATATGGGATATTATCTTTCAAGAATTAGCTAAAGTAAAGTTAGATCCATCTGGATCGGAAGACAATATTAAAGAAGAATTAGTAAAAGCTTATGAAAGAATTGCTGCAAAAGCATTGGAACTACTGCAATCAACAGTACCAGTTGATAGTGGAGAATTATATGATAGTTTACAGATAGTATCACCAGACGATTCTATATTAAAAGAAGTTAGTTCGTTAGCTAATGATATAGTTGGAACGTTGAATTTATAAGGGAGAGAAAGATGCAGAACCAAAGGTCAGAAGATTACTCTGGAAAGAAATTCAATAGAAAAGATTTTTCCAAACAAGATTTGAAGTATGCTAATTTTAGAAATGCTTCATTGATAGAATGTAATTTTACTGAAGCAGATTTAACTTATGCAAACTTCACTGGTGCAAACTGTTATGGATCAAATTTTACCAATGCTATAATGTCCAGAACAAATTTGATGGATGCAAATTTACAACGTACGATAATGAAGCCTAAAGATGCATTTGGGATGACTCTCACAATGAAGTGCGAATCATTCACAGATATGGAGATAGATGACATTTGGTTGAGAGTTTGGTTGTTTCTACCATGCCAGATGAAGTTACCTTCATTATCACCGAAGCAAATTGGAAACAACGAAAAGAGTTGGTTAGATAAGATCATTATTCTACTTGGTGAAAAAACATATGTAAAGTATAGATCAATTTTTGCTAATAGGATTATATAAATGAGTTGGAGTGATGCAATTGATTCGTATTTTAAATATGTGAAAGGTAGAATTGTAGCTAGTAATCCAAATAGATTAGTACCAGGAATAATAGAAGCAAATGCTTGGCCACCACAAGAAGTACAAAATGAAGCATTTTATTTATTACTATTAGGTGAAAATTCTTCAGGTAATTTTGGAACAGTTAGTTCTACTGGATTGGTTCATTTAACTCAATGGACATGGGTAGTAATAGGAAATGATTTACCATCTCAAGCTTCCAATCAAGTTGGAAGAAATAGAGGAAATAGATATCGTAATAATGCAAAACTTAAACAAGAATTATTAAATGGATTATTTCCAAATTTTTGTGATAAGAATACTTACGTACCGCAACAACAAGGAAATAATCTAATTTCTGTTCCTACTCCAGTAGGTGAAAAGATTTGGTGGTCTAGACCTAGATTTTTACCAGTAAAAGCAGAAGGAGAATCTGGAGTATTATATGGAGCTGCTCAGGTATTTGTTAGCGAATTTAGTGATTTAATTTCGTCTTAGGTGCAGAAGTAATTATTTAGATTAGGATTTAATAGGAATTTAAAAGGAACTTGGAGGATTAGATGGCATTATCAAAAGCACTAGTACAGCCATTTAGACGAAATCAGCTAGCGATTGGCGCTGGATGGCGTGGTTACTTCGCACCGTTTAACGTACCATTTTGGGTAGGACAAACAAACTCTGCTGTTGGTCCTACAATTCTTGACTTGCAGAATCAAGGCCCTTTTAATACAAACAACATGCCAGCTGGATGGTTTGATCTTGGTTGGATAAATGGATTCAAACTAACTCCTGGAAGCAAGATTGGTCAAATTAAATCTGGTTATAGAGGAGCTACTCGCACTCAGGTACGTGGAGAAATTGGTGAAGAGTTTGAGTTTAAGCTTCGTGAGTTTACCAGATTAGCTTTCAAGATTGCAACAGGAACAGAAGTATTCAACTTATTGAAGACAAATCAGGCATCAACAGTTGGCCCATTGAGTATGTCTGGAATCACAGCAGTTGCAGTAGGTGCTTCTGGATATCAGGCAACAGGTGGAACAGCAACAGATTCAAGAGTAGCTGGTCAACCAACGATATTCCTTCCAGCTGGTTCTGGATCATTATTTACAGCTGGTAACATGGTTGTAATGGATATAGATTATGATAAAGCTACAACTGGATTTGTTGGATCAAATGGAATTCCAGTATTTGTAAACAACGCTCCACAAGATGTAGATTTTATTCGTAAGACATCAGATTTTGTAGCTAACATTGCTTTAGTAGTTTCTGGCCCTATTGCAGGAATTGCTGGTAATCAGGATGCTCTTGTATTAAGTCAAATATTTGCTGGTGGTGGCTCATCTTCATCAGTAAATCCAGGTCCTGTAGTTCCACCTGCTGGATCTAAAGTTCAGCAAATGGTTGGATGGACTGCTCGTGAGGGTGGAACATTTATCATGGATTGGTCTGCATTGTTTGTGTGCGATACGATTGATGGAGATCAATTGGCTGTTTATTATCCTCATTGTTCAATTATGCAATTCAAGGACATAGCGAATTTAGCTATTCCAAATATTGGAACAACTGATGAAACTCAGTATGAGTTAGATGCATCGTTTACAGCTTTAGCATTTGATGATCCTCTTGATGGTGAAACAATTGTTGGATATAAAGTTTGGTATCCTTCAAGTCAATCTGGTAGATCATTCTAAGATAAGTTAACCTTAACAGGGCTACAAAAGATCGTAGCCCTTTTAGTTGAATTTGTTATTAATAGATTAGATTATTGGAGAGGTGTTAAATGTTACCTACCCCTATTGTCAGTCTCTCTGACATTCCAGCAGAACAATTATCTGTTCTGAAACAACAAGTACAATCAGAATTAGAACCCATCATTAAGAATGAATTAAAAGAAAAGAATACTGTTGAAATAGCTCAATTTAAAGATAATTTGCGCCAAGAAATGGATGCAGCATTTAGAAAAGAACTTGAAAAATTTAGAGAAGAAGAACAAAAAAGAAAGAAACCTCTAACTCAAAGTGAAATTCAAGCTCTATTAACAAAAGAATATATTACTTTTGATGTAACTATTCAAGACGAAGAAAATAACAAACATGAATTTACTTTGAGAGAGCTACCACAAGGAGTAGAATTAGAACTTTATAAAGGTGCAAAGAACATTACATCTAGAATAGTTAAGGAAGCAAATCAGATAAGTTTTAAGGTTGTAGATAATGATTTATTTCAGAATATTTTATCGTTAATGGATGTATTTGAACCAGTTCAAGATTTTCTTGCTGAAGCTTGTTCTCTTTGTCTGAATCCACCGAGAGGAAATCCTCCTAAAAAGAAAAATGAATGGTTGACTCCTGAATGGGTTAAATATAATTTATCGAATTATCGTATTGCTACAATTATTACGGCACAAGTAGAGGTCAGTAAGATGCGAGATTTTTTCTCGATTCTCTTCGATGGATTTCAAAGCGTAGCGACGGTAGTAGAGTAAGCGAATACCCTATGCTTAGCGCTGCAGGTAGTTTTATGCAAGAGTTAAAAATGCCATTAACCCAGATTGAGGAAATATTTACAAAATCGGAATTAGCTATAATGGCATGGACATCTCAAGAACAATCTGCTTCTATCGAAGAGTCACCAAAGAAAAGAAGAAAGCCAATTAGGCAACGTAGAAAATCTCCAGAGGAGCTATTAGCTGAAGACTTAACTGGAGAAGAAATAGATGATTATGGAGAAGTTGAGTATGAAAGACCTAAAACATTACCTAGTCGATATTATAATGAAGATGGAGAAGTTGATTTAAGTAAACTAACTGGTAAAGAAGCTGTTAGCTATTTAGCTAAACGTGGAATGCATTTCTTACCAATATTCAAGACAAAGTAGAGGATAATATGCCAGTATCTGATGCTAGACAACTACTCTTGAAGTTTCGTGGCGACTTAAGTGAAATAAAAGACCATTTTAAGGGAGTAGAAAATCTATTTAAGCAGACAAATGCCACATTATCTTCTGAAAGAAATAAAGCTAGAGCAGAAGTAAGAGCATCATTCGATGAAGTTAAAAAGTTAGCTAGCCAACAAAATACAGTTCAGATTAGCTTAATTAAAGCTAGACAGAAAGCTGCTGAAGCAGAAACGAAATATGAAAAAGCTAATGCAGCAGCTCAATTAAAACGGTTAACTACTAAAGCAAATGAAATAAAACTTCAACAGCAATTAATTGCTTTAAAAGAGAAACAAAATCAATTGGACAGAACTCCAGTTAAAGAATCAGGAATAGCTAATTTATTAAAGAGTTTTTCTGGTGCAGCAACAGGGGGTGGATTATTAAATACTATTGTAGCTGGTGCTGCAGGTGGTGGAGCATTTCTAATTCTTTCTCAACTTGCAGAGAAAGCTGGAGAACTAGTTAAGACATTTGCTGAAATGCCTTTTAAAGCAGGTGAGTTAGCTGAAAGTTTAGAGAAAGCTGCAACTAGAGCTGGAGTAACAACAAGGGAATTTCAACAGTTAAAATTAGCTGCTGCTGCGACTGGAATGGATACACAAACAATGGGTCGCGCAGTAATGATGATGCATTTACAATTAACAAGAAGTGGTTCTAGTCTAAGTAAAGCAGAATTGGAATTAAAAAGATTTGGTGTTAGTATTCGCGATGGTCAGCATCAGGTAGTATCAGCTAATGAAATCATTAAAAGAATGGCTGATCTATTTGAAGGAGATAATCTTAGTGTAGCGACAAAAGTTAAATTGGCTGCTGACGTATTTTCTAGGCGAATTGGCTCACAAATGATTCCTTTGTTGAATCAAGGAAGTGCAGCTGTTCAGGAACTATATGATCGTTCAGATAAATATAGTATCTTAGTAAATGAAGACCTAATTCAATCACAACATAAGTGGAATATTGAAACTGCTTCACTAAAGATGCAATGGGATCAGTTTGTAGTGGCAATGGGCTCTGGTGCCTTGCCAATGTTGATTAGAGTAGGTAAATTAATAAACGATATTGTAGAGGGAATGAATCAATCCAATGGTACTAATGCTCCAAAGCAATTTGCTTCAAGTATAGAAGATTGGGCTCGTTCTCGTGGATTGATGTCAGGAAAAACTCCAAAACAAGTAAGTATGGAAACAGTTGCATCTGGAATGGATCAAGTCGCTCCTGATGAAGTTCAAAAACAAATATTTAATCAGATAAATAAAACGACACATAGGGCTCCATTATCTATTTCAGGAAGAGATAATACTTGGAAAGACCTATTTTTAGCTTTACAGAAAAGTGGTGTATCAACAGGGGATTTAACAAATCAATTTATGGTTGCTTTTCCAAAAGCTTTGGAAGAGTCAACTAAAAGTGCTAAAGGACTAGATAATAGATTAAATGATAATAGTAAAAGTGTTGCTAAATTAAATGATATAACTATTAAATATAAAGAAACATTAGCTCAATTTAAAGAGAAACAGGAAG
>Ga0070681_10006531_pt1 | contig 11351 bp, 24 predicted proteins | sample KBSC83BmetaG_FD_65650 | JGI IMG/M metagenome (GOLD analysis project Ga0070681, IMG submission 65650) | Corn rhizosphere microbial communities from Kellogg Biological Station, Michigan, USA - KBS C8-3B metaG | ecosystem: Host-associated > Plants > Roots > Rhizosphere | place: USA: Michigan...
CGGGGTCGTCGACAGGGCGGGAATGTAGCCGCCGGACGGGTTCGCCACGGTCGCGCCCACGTTGTTGGAGCCCTGGACCTGTTCCCGGGTGGTGCCGATCACGATGGCCTCGTCGACCGGCGTGATGTAGGCGTACTGCCGCAGCGGATCGTGCGGGAGGAGCTGCGCGACGCCCTCAGCCGGGATGACCTCCCGCGTGCGGGAGGCGGTGGGACGAACGGGAACGGCGGGATTCCTGGCACGATCAGACCCGCTCAGTACTAGAGCCCCCACCAAGCCAGTTGTTCGCTATGCGCACAACCTAGTGCAACCTAGGCGGGACCTAGTTGCCGGATCTTGCCTGACCAGCACAGACATAGGCGAACCTAGGCGTGCGGGTCGAACTGCACGTGCTTGTCAACCTTCGCCTGCGCGGCCTTGGCCCGCTGCTCGGCCGCCAGCGCCCGCAGGTACGCGCCCAGCGCCCCCGCCAGGCTCACTCCGGCGACGATGCAGGCGCTGATCTCGGGTCCGGTCACGGGTCCTCCTACGGTCCGATCAGGCAGGCCCAAGGGCCATTCTTGTTGAGGTACAGCTTGTCGCTGACGTGCGACCACGGCCTCGGGCCGCCGCCAGGGGTCTTGATCCGGTGCACGCGCAGGTGCTTGACCGTCTCGGCGACGAACCTGGGATCGATGCCGCCGATATCGCCTGCCCGTTCCTGAGCCGCCTTCGTCCGGTCGGAGCCCAGAAACAAATGCGTCGGGCTGGAGAAAAAGTGGCCCGGAATCGGGGCGCCGATCGTGCCGCCGGCTTTCTGCGTCGCGCTCCACAACCCGGCGCCCATTCCGCTGCCCCGGGTCAGCAGCGCGATCAGCTCATCCTGGAGGCCCAATTCGGCGAGCAAGCCGTGGATCTCGTCGCAGAAAACCACCCGGTCGCCGCTCTTGTAAGTGTCCAGGAGCGCCCGCCGGAACTGGTAGGTGAGGTTCGCGTTAGTCCGCTCCAGCGATTCCTTGGCGAGCGACATCTCGTGCTTGGGCCACAGCGTGTAGCCCGGCGGGTCGCTGTGCAGGAGACTCGGGCGGGGCGGCCATTCCTGTACCTCGCGGTAGCCGAGCTGCTTGGTCCACTTAGCCGGGGTCGCGTCCCTGGGCTTCATCACCAGGACCACGGGCGGCTTCAGGTGCGGCGCCTTTTCGAGGAGCTGAAAGGCCAGGTGCGTCTTTCCGCCCTGCGTCGGCTCGCTGAAAAGGACGTGCTCGCCGGGCTGGTAATCCCAGATCTCGTGAAGGAAAGCCTGACGGTCTACGCGCTCCAGCACCTCACGCCGCCGCCCTTTCGGACTCAGGGTCGACCTCGGCGTGGTCGGGCGATGCCGACTTCAGGAACTCGGCGAACTCGGCCCGGGTCTGCTCGGCCAGCTGCGTCCGCACCGCCGGATCACGCACGATCGCGATGCCCGCGCCGACCAGCGGAGCCGTGGCGATCGCTATCCCGACCATCCACGTCGGGCCGCCCGCCAGCTTCTCGACAGCCCGCCGCACGCCGGCGTCCTGCTGCGCCGCCGCGTTCCACGCCTGCACCTGGGCCGGGAGCTGGAGCTTCCACACGGCGCCGAGCGCCTGCGCGTGGCTCACCGGGATGGCGGCGAGCCCCATCCACACCGCCGACCCGAAACTCGTCAGGCTCTCGGCGTAGTCGCCCGGCGGCAGTTCCTTGCCCTTGGCCTTCGCCGGCGGGGCCGGGACCTTGCCCGCGGTGCGCGGCTTCTCGGCCGCGCTCTTGCGGGGACGGCCGGCCGCGAGCTTCGGCGTCCCGTCGTCCTTGGTGCCGTAGTCACGCTTCGGCGGGGCCGGGTAGTCGGGCTTGTCGTCAGGCTCCGGAGCGGCCATCGCGGCATGAAAATCCTGCTCGGCCGCGTCGAGGTCGATGGCCTTGCCGTCCGGCCCCAGCAGTTCCTCAGCCACCGGTCGCTCCCTCGCCGTGCGTCGCGGCCATCCAGCGCTGGTCGGCCTCGGTCAGCGTCCGCCGCTCGGCCTTCCGCCGCGAGTGCCAGTCGGCGAGCAGGCAGCCGGCCGCAGCGCCGGCCGCGCAGGCGAGCGCGTTGAGCATCCGGTCAGACATCGTCGTCCCCGTCCAGGTGCAGCCGCTTCGCCATCTTGTTGTGAATGCCGATCGACTTGACCGTCGAATAGCCGAGCAGCACGCACACCGCGATTCCGCACAGCGCCCAGACGACGCCGGCCTTTCCCTCAAGATCGAGGTCTTTCCAGCCGTTCATCCGGCCCTCCCGGTGAGCGCTACGACCAGGGCGACGCACGCGACGACCAGCGCCGTCACCGCGACCGCCATCACCTTGCCGGCCGCCGACGACACGGCCTCGGTCACCTTGCCGACCGCGTCCGACCGCGCCTTGCCGAAATTCACCATGCGGCGAGATTATCATGATGTTCGCATAGCGAACAGAAGTGCGAAGGAGCGAGCATGCCGAGAGGCCCGGCCCCGAGCTGGACCAACGCCGCCGAGCACACCAAGTGGGCGCGGCGGTACGTCGAGGCCGCGTTCAGGCAGCTCGGCTACGGAGCGCAGATGACAATCCCCGGAATCCCGAACCGGGATCGCGCGGTGCTGTGCCGGCGCGGCTTGCACAACGCCGCCCGTCTCCACAAGCCGCAGCTGTCGGTGTCGACCGAGATCGAGCCGGACGGCAACGGGGCGTGGCGCATCAAGTTCGTATTGCACGACAAGAAAGCCGCCCGGGCGTACATCGTGCAGAAGCACGGACCCGACAGGCAGCGATGGCCGTACAACCCGAGAGCAGGTAGCTGATGTTCTGTCCAGAGTGCGGCACCGACCATCACGCGGGCGAGCGCCAGGAAACCGCCGCCGCCGACCGCGAGCTTGAGATCGTCCGCGTGAACGCCAAGCGTGATATCGAGATCGCGCGGATCCAGGCCGGCGCCGTCCGCACCGAAGCCGAGGCCGAAGTCGATATCGCCGAAGTCGAAGCCGAGGCCGGAGTCGAGGCAGCCGAGGCCGTCGCCGACGCGCTGACCGACGTGCTCGCGCCGCCCGAGCCCGAACCCGCCCCGGCACCCGAGATCATCGTCGAGCCCGAGCCGGAACCCGAGCCCGAGCTAGAGCCCGAGGTCATGCCGCCACCGGAGAAGTCGGGGCACTCCGGCTACGGCAACAGCGCTTTCTTCGGCAGCCGGTAACCTTTTCGCAGGTCAGCAGGGGGCTGAAGTGCGGCGCGATGGCCAAATTGGCGACATAACTTAAGCATCGCATCGCTTTTTGCCTCGCGCGTGCGCGCGTAGGCAGACAGCCCGCCGCTTGTCAAGGGCGACGGGCTGTCAGTCTCGTGTAAGTTCCAAGATGCGAGTTAGGGGCCGTCTCGCTGGGAGTACTCCGGTCAGACGCGGATCGGGTCTCCGCAGGCGTGCCCCGTCTCGGTGTCGTACTCCTGCATGTAGCGCGTCCGTCCGCGGTCGAGATTCCATTGCCACGGGTAGTCACGCGCTGCTTGCTCGCTCCCGACGATGGCCTCAACCTCAAGGGCCCAGTTGCCGTCGTCGGGTTCGGAGTTCTCCTCGTAGAGGAGCCAGACCTTCATGCGATCGATTCCAGGTCGGCGCGGACCTTCCCCGAGTCGAGGTCGGCCTGCGTCCAGATCACGTGACGCTGGCCGCTGGCGAGGAGCATGTGACGCCACGTCGTCTGTCCTGGCTTCAGTGTCGACCCGCTGTGCGGCTTTACCTCAACCCACAGGACGCCCCAGCAGCTGACGATGATCAGGTCAGGCAGGCCGGGGTCGCCGACGCAGGCCCGGCCGTCCCGGCAGTGATGCCAGACGAGCCCGGCCTTGTACTCGCCGAGCAGCTCGATGATCTCCGGCAGTACCTTCTCGGTCACCCGGCCTCCAGGTACTCGGTCACCGCGGCCTCGGGTATCCGGATGGTGCGGCCGACCCTGACCGAAGCCAGCTCGCCGGACCACACCAGCCTGTAGATGGCCATCTTCGGGACGCGCCACCTGGCCGCGAGTTCGGCGACCTTGACGAACTCGGGAACGTCGCCGGTCACCCGGGAAGCACCCAGCCGCGCACGTCCCAGTTGCCGTGCAAGCCGCGCTCCCGCTCCGGCATCTTGTGGGTCGCGTAGATCAGCCACTCACCGAGCAGCTTCGGATCGTCGGTGCTGATCTCCTCGATCCAGCCGCCGTCGTGGGTGACCTTGAGGGTTACCATCCGCCGGCCGGTCACTTGCCCACCCGGCTGAAAGTGTCCCGGGTGTACCAGACGCTGGAGTCGAACGGGCCGCCGGGCTGCCACTGGCACGCGCGGAGCCGCCCGGGCGGCAGCGTGAGCCCGTAGAGCGCGCGCAGCTCGGCGGCGATGTCGGCAGCGGTCGGCGGGTGCGGACGGCCCCACCACCACGCGACCCAGAGTCCCCACGGGGTCGACTGGTCGGCGTCCATGGCGTCGACCAGGTCGGGCACGAGGCTGAGCGAGCAGTAGGCGAGGGCGTCGTCGTGGCCGAGGGAATGGCGCACCCGGGCGAACGGCGGAAAGTCACTGACGCCGGCGTCGAAGCGCTCGATGTCGAGCACTCTCGCATCGTGGGCCTGCTCGGGCTGGCCGGGAAAGACGCCGATCTTGATGAAGCGCTTGAACCGGGCGAACTGGTTCTCGGGCCAGGCGAACCGGCCGTTGGCGTAGCCGGCGACATGGGTGAAGCTGGCCGTCGGGATCAGCGCGGCCGGGTCGGTGGAGTCGTAGAACGGGATCATGGTCTTCTCCTCAGGGGGTGCAGATTCTGCGGGGGTGCAGATTCTGCGGGGGTGCAGATTCTGCGGGGGTTGGGTCAGATGGCCCGGCGGGATCGGGTCGTGGTGCGGGTGCGGTGCTCGCAGATCAGCTCGCGGACGGCCGAGGTCGTTCGCTCAGTGATGAGATCAACGTGGCCGAGCTTGGCGCTGAGGTCAGTTGCCACGTCGATGATCAGGCTGATGGGGCTGTACCTCAGGGTGCTCCCGGCACCGGCCGCCGGGCTTAGGGCAGGGCCGCCTTCGGCGACTGTCCCTGCCGCTTTTATGCCCGCCGGGGGCGGGACGAAAGTACCATGCTTTGTCAAGCCTTGCATAGTGTCTCCTGACCTGCGGTTTTGCATCGAAATGGATGCGGAGCCCGCATCGAAACGGATGACGGTAACGACCTGCGGTTTTGCATCGAAATGGATGCGCGGTCCTTGATCACTCGCGAGCGGTTCTCCCGCCGGACGCCGAGCATTTCCAGCGCTTCGCTGGTGGTGATCCCGGTCAGTTCGAGCAGCGCGAGCTTGAGTGACACCGGGGGAATCTTGGCCAGCGCGAGCCTGACCACCGCGTCGGGGTCGATCTCCTGCCGGCCCGTGCGCCCGCCCGGCATGCACGGCCCGAGGCGTGCTCGCATCAATGGGCGCACGGCGTCTTTCCCGCAGCCGCAGAAGACGTTCCAGGGGATGGCCCTCGCGTCCTGCGGCGGAACGCTCCACTCGATGGCGCGATCGGCCGAGCACCTTAGGCAGTCGGCCCGGTAGCCCGCAGGCTCCCAGTGGCCCTTGAGCTTGTGCGGCCAGTCCTTGTCGGCGCAAACGTCCCATCCGAGCCCGTTCGGACAGGGCATCGGCGTCAGGCTTCGCCAGCATCGAGCAAGCCGCTTGCGTCAAGGTCCGGCTCGCCAGCCGTGCTCAGGATGGCCTGCAGCTCGGCTATCTGGCCTGGGGTGAGGGGGGGAAAGTCGTCGATTACCTTGCGCAGGTACTCGCCGGCTCGGCTGGCCTTGTACTCCTGGCGCAGCCGCTGGATGGTGCGATCAGCGTCAGGGCTGCACCGAACCGTTGTAGCCAGCTCGCTACGGATTTTATTGGGCGGACGCAATGTGCCGTCTCCTCAAGGCGCGCGTATAGTTCGCGCGCCAGCGGGTGACTGGCGTCCAGCGTGATCAACCAGGCCGGTCGGCTCCTAGGATGCTTCCCCGTGCCGACGCTTGCCGTAGCGACTCAACCACTCTAGTACACGTTCTGCGCTGGTGATGTCGAGCCTCGGTATGCGAGCGAAGTCGTCTCCGGTAGTCTCGCGCTGCATCGCATCAAGGACCGCGACGATTTCGCTGATCGTTTCCTCGCGACTTTCCAGATTGCAGCGGCAGTTCGGGCACCGGAAGCTCATTACAACGCCCCGGTTGCCCGGGTGACCCCGTGTTGGCGTGGCCCAGTCACTGAAGACGAGCTGGACCAAGCAAAGACCGTCCGGCTGATAAAGCAGCCTTAGCTTGCCGTGGAAGCGGTAAGTACGAGGCCGGTGTTTTAGCCGGCCGTATACAACTTCATTGTCCCTGCAGTCAATGACAGGTTTACCTCGGTAGTCAGTGACAGGTTTAGCTCGTCCGCTCGGGCGCCCTTGATGAGTGCACACCACTTCCAGCCATCGCGGACGATCAGGGCGCTTGACGAACCGCATATCAGTGGCGAACCGGCTGCTGCTGGCCGTGTCGCGGCTGATGAATTGGCCGGTCGCCGGGTCGTACTCCTCATCGGACCAGGGTGCTGGGAGCGTCGGCGGCAGATCGCTCATGACTGCTCCTTCGGCTCGATCTTGACTGACTCCTTGTGGAAGTACGGCTCTCCCGGCTGCCAGCCCGGCGGCCGTCCCTTCGGCGCCCGGTGCACGGTCACGGTCATCAGGATGTTCAGGACAGCGCGCTTGCGGTCGAGTTCGAGCCCGTCCCAGATCACTTCAGGGTCGCCGCCATGCCTGAACGGGTCCAGCGGCGACGGCTGCCCGGCAGTAGCGAGACGCGACTCAAGCCGCGTCTCGCGCTCCCGCAGCGGCGCGGCCATCTCGACCACCTCGCCGAGTGTCAGCTTGCCCGCGTTCTTGAGCCGTGGCAGCTCGGCCAGCTCGGCCCTGACCGCCGCCAGTTCCTCAGCCAGCGCCCTCGTATCGGGGCGCCGGGGTTCCAGCGCCGCCAAGGCGTCCGGACGGCTCAGCCGGTCGATCACGGCCAGCGAGATCCACGCATCGAGGCTGATCGCGTCCCGCGCGACGTGCTTCCGGCTGCCGGCCCTGCACCGGTAGACCTTCCTGATCGGCCTGCCCTTGCCGCCGACCGCCGAGACGATGAGTCCCACGCCGCATTCGCCGCACTTGTAGATACCGCTTCCGAGCCAGCGACGCTCGTTGCCCGGGGTCGTCTTCCGCTCAGGGTCGGTCAGGACCGCCCTGCAGGCCCGCCACTGATCTTCGGTGACGATCGCCGGCCAGTTGCCCTTGACTCCCGTCAGCTCGCCCTGGTGGACGTGCAGGCCCGCGTTGCGGGCTCGCAGCAGGACCGCGCGGACCTCGGTCGGATGCCATTCGTGGCCGCGCTTGGTGGTCATCCCCGCCGCGTTCCATTCCCTGGCGATCGAGTGCACCGAAGCCCCGGTGAGGATTGCGGCCGTCGCAGTGGCGATAGCGCAGGCCTCGGCTGGCTCCAGTTCCAGCGATCCGTCAGGTCCCTTGCGCCAGCCGAGCGGAACCGGGCCTCCCAGCCACAGGCCGGCCGCGGCGGCTTCGAGCTTCTGGGCGGTCACGCGCTCGGTCAAATGATCCACCTCGTAGGCAGCGTCGATAGCGTCGGACCTAAGCCTTTTCCGGCCGCTGGCCGTGGACAGATCGTAACTGCCGCCTGCAGGCGTCTCGACTAGGTGACCGCCCTGGGCGCACAGCCTTATCAGGGACTCGGTGTCCTCGCTGTTTCGGAGCAGCCGGTCAGCGTGCCATGCCGCCACACCGGTGCCCGGACGGGAGCGCAGGAAGGCGAGCATCTGGTCGAAGTCCTCGCGTACCGGGCGGTTACCGCCGACTTGCTGGTATGCCGTCCTGTCGGTGTCGGTGAATTCGCGGAGCACGATGCCGCCGAGACGTTCGATATGGGCGGCCGTGATGGTTCGCTGTCGGCTGATACCGGCCCGGCCTCGGCTTTTCCGCAAGTAGACGACGTACTGGGGGGATTGGTTGCGTTCCACGGGGTAAGTATGTCATAGTCATATCACCGTGAAGACAAACTCACGGACGTGACACCCTTAGAAGGACGCCCGTGGCCCTAAGCAAGCGCACGAGCGCCCTCCTGATGCAACCAGGAGGAACACCCGTGCTTACCCGCATTATGGCGTGGCTTCGGCCGCGCCGCACTCTCAGAGACCGCCTCGCCGAGCTTGACCGGCGGGCCGCCCGGCTCGACTCACTCGCCGCCTACATCCAGTCCGTCTACCGCCAGGCCGGCTTGCCGTGCCCGCTGGTGCGGTCATGAAGGCCTTCCTGCGGCGGATCACCCGCCACCGCCGCTGCCTCAGCGAGGAGAGCACGAACCTGGTCCTGCGCACGCTCGCCGATGCCGGCCGCCAGATCGAGCGCGCCGGGCAGCTCGACAAGAAGATCGATCAGGCCCTCGAAACCATCCGGCAGCTTGAGGAGGAGATCGATCAGGTCACCGGGCGGCTCGACGCGCAAGACGAGGCGTGGGAAGCGTGGAACGCCGCGAGCAAGCGGGACGGGTCATGAGCGCCGGGAGCCTGATCGAGCGAGCCCGCGCCTTGCTGGCCGCCGGGCAGCCGTCCTACTCCGACCTGATGGCGTGCGCGGAGTACGCGGGCAAGCTCATGTACTACGTCGAGGCGCTGGCCGACGAGCTGGAGGACACCACCGACCCGGCCGGGCGGCTGGGCCGGCTGACCGCCCGGGCCGACGAGGCAGAGGCGCGGCTGGCCGAGGAGAAGGAGGAGCTTGAGCGCAAGAAAGCCCAGGTCACGGGCTCGTCGAATGTGGCCGATCGGCCACAACCTTCTAACTGTCCTCCGGCTTGACCACGTAAGTGCCCCAGCCTGGCACGGTGCGCACAAGGCCGTCGTCCCGCAGCACGCGGACGGCCTTGCGCACCGTGGCCAGGGCCATGCCGAACTCGGTCACGAGATCCTTCTCGCCGGGAAGCCGGGCGGTGATCTCCCCGTCCTCGATCCGCTGGCGGAGGATCGCGGCCAGCTGCCGGTACGGCGGATCGGCGGATTCGTAGTCAATGCCCACGACCGCAACGTAGCTAAGCATGGAACTCGCTCCAGATAGCTAGCACTGCATGGAACTCTATACAGCTTCATGCCTATGATGTGCCCATGGTCTTCTGTCCGTACTGCTCGACGTTCAAGCCGACCACCCGATGCGAGATAGCTGCCTGCGGCGGGTTCGTCTGCGCCAACTGCAATAAGTGCAACCGCACCGAGCGGTTCCACCCGAAGAAGGAGCCCGGTGACGTACTTAGCAGCGGTCTTGGTGTGCGTGCCGCTGGGGATGCTGGTTAACCGGCTGCGGAGCCGGCCCCCAGGTCAGCAGTGGCCGGCCTGCCCGGTGTCGGTAACCTGACCTCTTGGCGTTTGCCGGGCGGCGGTGACTAGTACGTCCGCAGGCTGTTAAGCCTATCGTTTCCAATGTAAACGATAGCAACGCTGGCTGAGAGCGGTCAGTGGTGCGTCGCGCCGTAGATGCTGAGCGCGGCCGAGCCGATGGCGAGCAGGCCCGCCAGCGGCAGCCCGTACCGCCACCGCTCCAGTGCCCGTATCCGGGACTCGTGGTCGGGGATCGATTCCATCGTCTTGCCCATCACGGCGAGCTGGACGCTGATCTTGCCGAGTTCCACGAGGATCTGAGCGGTGGGGTCCGAGGGCTGGATCTGCTGGGGTGATGTCACGGCGGGTTCCTAGTCGAGCGGCAGCCGGACGTTGGTGCCCAGCGTCGCTGTCGTGTTCGCGGCCTGGATGACCGATACCACTCCGGCCGCGACGAACAGGCGGGGCCACGGGTCCGCGCCCGTCACGTTGCGGGTGGTCGACAGCGGGGCGTTGCGGGCGACCAGCGTCTGGTAGGCGGCCGGCATCGTGTTCGAGAAGCTCACCGAGGAGGCGTTCGCTCCGCCGGCCGTGACCTGGATGTCGATCACGACCTCGTTCTCCGGGGTCAGCTTGTAGCGGCCCACCGTCACCGTGTACCCGGCCAGGGTGCCCAGGGAATGCCAGGTCTCGGCCCCGGCCGGGGGGGCGCCGGACGGAGTTGCGGCCAGGGCGTGCACGCCGCCCGCCGCCGTGCCGCCAGGGGACAGCGCCCACGTGGCCGGCTGGCTGCCGTCCGCGCTTTCCCCGGACAGGATCAGCGACGACCCGGCGCCCGCCGACGTAAGCGGCGACGTGAGCCTGAGCTCGGGGGCGATGCCGTTCAGGAGCGCGTCGATCAGCTGTATCACGGCGACATTCGTGATCTTGCTGGATGCGTTCTGCGAGCCCAGTGACAGGTCGCCGCCGGCCAGTTCCGCGAACAAGTGCAGCGCCGAGCCGTACGCGGTGACTCCGGCGAGGTAGGCGTTTCCGAAGCTGTCGGTGCCGGAGACCGGCGAGACCGAGGCGATCAGGTTCCCGGCGGCCGGGGTGCCGCTGTAGGCCAGGTACTCGCCCGAGGTGCCGTCGTTGATGATCCGCGCGCCCGTGATCGTGGTCGCGTCGACGATCCCGGCGACGACGATCCCGGCGGCGAGCTTGGCCGCGGTGATGGTGCCGGCGGCGATCTGCGCGGCGGTGATCGTGTTCGCGGCGATCAGCGCGGCGGTGATGGAGCCGCTGGCGATGGCGCTGGTGCCGTACTGGAACGGCACCCAGGCCGAGCCGTCCCACTGGCTGGCCTCGAAGCCCGATGCCGAGTTGAACCAGATGTCGCCTGTGTTGTTGGCGACCGGGGGAGTGCCCTGGACGAAGACGGTGGTGCCGCCGCTGCCGGGCGGAACGATGATCGACTGGGCTTCGAGCGTGCCGTCAGCGCCGAGCCGCCAGCCCGACACCAGGTGCACGAAGTCAGGCGACCTGATCTCGGGCTGCACCAGTATCCCGCCGCCCGTGATCGGGTCGGAGAACGGCTGGACGGTCACGGGGTACCTCCGGTGCCGGGGATGGCCTGGGTGCCGCTCAGCGTGAGCGTGGCGGTCGCGCCGGGGTTGCCCCCGGTCCACGCCCCGGTGAGCACCTGCCCGGGGTAGAGGGTGACGGCCAGGCCCGCCGAGTTGCTGTCCCCGGTGTAGCTGCCGCCGATGAAGTTCTGCGGCTGCGCGGCGCCGAGGTACAGCTTGAACTGGCTCACCACGCTGGTGCTGACGGGCGATACGAGCACCCCGGCCGCTGCCGGCTGCCACGACGTGCCCGCGATCTGGGGGCCGAGCTGCACCGAGCCGTTGCCGGAGCCGTCGAGCACGACCGAGGCGGATACCTGCAGGGGGACAGACTGGCTCACCGCTTCGGCCCTCCGGCGTTCGG
>Ga0070681_10006534_pt1 | contig 11350 bp, 5 predicted proteins | sample KBSC83BmetaG_FD_65650 | JGI IMG/M metagenome (GOLD analysis project Ga0070681, IMG submission 65650) | Corn rhizosphere microbial communities from Kellogg Biological Station, Michigan, USA - KBS C8-3B metaG | ecosystem: Host-associated > Plants > Roots > Rhizosphere | place: USA: Michigan...
CGTGAATTTCCCGTTCGCGTCAAATGCGCCACCTTACCCTGGCACACTCTCCACGCCGCACTCAATAAGCAAGACCAGATCTCAACCGAGTAAAATTTAGCCGCAGGATTTGCGCCGATTAACGCAGATCTGCGTTAATCGGCGCAAATCTGCGGCTAAATTTTACTCGGGGCAAGTCAGGACCGAGAGAGGCCACAGGTCCAATCGAGCCGAATGGTTGAACCTGTCCCCCGTCCTCCCAGTCCTGACTTAGTGGGCTCGCTGTTCTCGACTATGGCGTCACGGTGAGGTTTGCCGTCGTCGTACCAACCAACACCCCTTCAACATACGCTGCCAACGTCAGAGTGTATTGGCCGGTACATGCCGTTTTCGGCACGTGGAACGGAACGTTGGCGCTCTTCTCAGCGCCCGCGTTGATCGGCAGCGGCCCCACGTTATCGAGAACAAAGCTTCCGCACGGGCTCGTGTAGCGAACGATAAACGAAACAGTCAAGCGCTGCGCGCTCGTGTTGGCATAAGCGATATCGATCTTCGCCTGCTTGTTTCGCTGGACCGTCGTTGGTGAGACGCTCAGTGAGAACGTCAGACCGCCAGGGTTAACGCTGTTGACTGTGAACGTCGTGGTGGCCGTGCTCGTATTGCCGGCCGCATCCGTTGCCGTGATCGTGATCGTATGCGTGCCTGTTCCGACCACGGCGCCGGCGAGCGGGCTCTGCGTTAGGGTCACTGGTCCACAGTTGTCACTGGCCTTAGTCCCCGCAACGACGTCGGGGATCGTTGCGTTGCCAGTGCTGTCTGCGGTCACGCTCGTAGGCGCGGGTGCAGACAGCGTCGGGGCTGTGTTATCGATGGCTGTGACGGTCTGCGTCGCGGCGGTCGAATTTCCGGCGCCGTCAGTCGCGGTGTAAGTGATTGTCGTCGTGCCCACCGGGAAGACGTTGCCGCTCGGAACACCGCTGCGTTCGATGCTGACATTACCCGCATTGTCAGTAGCGTTTGCAGTTCCGAGTTGTGCGTCAGTGACGACAGTTCCACACGTCGTCGCATTCGGACTCGTATTGATAGTCACGTTTGCCGGCGCGCTGATCGCCGGCGCGATGGTGTCGTTGACGGTGATCGAGACTGTTGCCGCCGCACTCGTCAACGCTGCTGACGCGCCATCGCCTGTGTCTCGCACGGTGAAGGCAAAACTATCCGGACCGCTGTAGTCCGTGTTGGGCGTGTAGGTCAAATTTGTGCCGGTGCCTGACAAGCCGCCGTGCGCCGGGTTCACTGTCACTTCGAACAACAAATTCTCAGCCGGAGTCTCAACGTCACTTCCGCTTAGCGTTATCCCTACCGGCGTGTTGGCGTTCGTGTTTACGGACTGGCTGTTCGCGGAAGGGGTGTCGTTAACTTCTGTGACCGTGATGTTCACCGTCGAAGTGTTCGAGTCTTGTGGACCGCCGTCGTTAACTCTGTACGTAAAGCTATCCGAGCCGTGGAAGTTCGGCGCCGGCGTGTAGGTGAATGGACCACTGCCTGACAGCCCACCGTGCGCAGGCTGACTCACGATCGTGAAATTCAACGTTGGTGTCGCGAGCGCACTCGCTGCGTTCAGCGCGATCTCAACCGGAACATCTTCGTCCGTTGTCACCGACTGGTCTTCAGTTCCCGGTGGGTTCGCGCCGTCAATTCCCGCCTCGATCGCATTTTCGATGTTGTCCGGAACGTCTGCGAAGAAGTCGTAGCCGGTGAGCGCTTCGACAGCATCAACCGTAGTTAGATAACTATGCCAATCCGGATCGGTGCCGGCGACGTTCGGGATGATGACGGCAATGGTCCGCGTCGCGGCAGTCACGCGCGCGAGATCGTTCTCGCCCTTTGGTAACATGAGCGCGACTTTCCACGTGTGTGTGGGAACGGTGACATTACCGTTCGCGATCGTAGTGGCTGCACCTGCTGGACCAGCGACGATGTAGATCTCGTTATCCGGCAGCAGCGTGCGCAAATAGTTTTCGAAACCTTCCCACGCAGCCTCGTTGTCGGGCGCTTGTGGCACCACGTTCGACATCAGGAACGTTTCCTGGTTGAGCGGAATCGAATCTGGATTATTTCGATCGGCATCCGGAGTCATCTGAACGCGATTGAAACCGGAACCGTCGTAGTCAGTCGATTGCACGCGATACCAATCGGGCGACACTGCCGGGTCTGCACGGAACGTGTCCGTGCGCGGCAGGTTGCCGCTCCATGTGTCTTCGAGATGCCAGCTCACCCAATTCGGCGTCCCTTTGTCTTTGTTGTAAGAGAGCGCGAACGACGGTTTCTCCATCAGGTAGTTATCGCCCTGTTCTGGATCAACCACCGCATTCGACGGATTGCCCATCGTCAGATGCACACTCCGCAGATACGGCGCCGGTGCGCCAGCGGCCACAACCGTGAACGTCCATGAATGATCGGCGATAGGCGTTTCAGTGTTCTGATCGTGAACGTTGTTATGGAAGATCGTCGCCGTACACTGCTCGCCAAACTGGAAGCTTGTGTTTGGCGTGATGTGAAATCCCTGCGAGCCGTTGTAAGACGCGACTGTCGCGCTGTTGTGCTGGCCGGAATTCGCGCAGGTGACGTCGAACCAGCTTCCGTCAACATTCACGGGCTCGCTGAAGTCAACGCTGATCGTGGCATCGTACGGTGCATTCAACCCACCTGCGAGCGGGTCGTTAGAGATGATCGCGGGGTGGACCACAGGCGGGGGTGGCTGCTGGACGGTCAAACTGATCGAATCGCCGCCGGAACGCAATTGACCGTCAATGATCGAGAACGGAATCGACTTTGGACCAGGCACGGTGAGCGGCGCGACTGTCGCTACGTACGTGAAGACGTTGTCGCCTGCGACGGCATCACCGCCGTTAAGACCATCATCAAAGAACTGCTGGCTAGCGGAACCACCAATCGACGAGAGATTCGCAGTCACGACAACACCGCTGCTCGCCGGATTTGTCCCCGGTGTAACGGTCACTGTCAACGCCGACGCTGCCCCCGGCAGAACTGAATTCGGATTGGCTGTGCCAACTCCGGAGGGATTCGTCGCCGCCAGCACGCCGAGCGAGATTGAACCCGTGCCCGTGCGTGAGAACGGACTCGTTTCGTTGATGCTGAAAGGCAGCGACTTGATCCCGCCATTCGTTCCGAGCGCGACCGTTGCGTTGAACGAGAAGACTTTGTCGCCCGCAGTAACGTCACCATGCGTGCCGTCATCGAAAAACTGTTGCGACGCACTGCCGCCGATTGCGGACAGGTTGACAGTCACTGTGTGTGCAGTGCTTGGCGGGTTTGTGCCCGGCGTCACAGTCACAGTCAGGAGCGTTGAGCTCAACGCTGCCACCGAGCTCGGATTCGCAGCGCCGACGCCACTCGGATTCGTCGCTGCCCCGTTCAAACCCAAAACCGAAATGTTATCGATCGCGAGTGCCTGCGCATTCGACGTGTCGAATCCGGAAGTAACCGAGTAGTTCCAGGCGAGAAAGATGAGCCCACCGTTAGGCACGGAGACGTTCAGGATTTTGTTAGAGACTGGAACCGTTGCGCCGGGAGCGGTCGCGAAGCCGTTATTGTCCGCATCTGGTCCAAAGGCAGTGAAGAAGTCTGGTCCGGCATTGGTCCATGCGAGGCTGTCGAAAGAATAGAAAAGCTGATAACGAAAACCCGCGGGATTCGATCCGTTGCGATACTTCTCGACGTCGTAAGAGATCAGCAACCCGGAAAGCGCGCTACCGGTGTTGTTCTGAAATTGTCCGTACAGATTACCGCTGCCTGCTGTCGTAGCGTTTGAAACAAAGCCGACCGCGCGATCGGCGTCACCGAGAGTGGATGTGCCCGCGCCGAAGTTGTAAGCGGTGGGTGAAGCATTGCTCGGCATATTTGCGCCCGCAACGCGCCCGGTGGTTGTGCTGCCGCCGGCGAAACTGCCGAGTGTTCTGGGAGGGACAATCGTTTCAAAACGAAAGTCGGCCGGCAGAGTTGAGATCGCCGGGTTGGTCAACGGAATACCCATGCTGTTGAAGTTCTGGCTGTAAGGAACGGAAGTTGAAAGAGAGATCGCGGCGAACGCAACGTACGCTGACGCGAGCGCAACGATGATCACGGTCGCGACAACACGCCACGTTCTGACGCGAGTTGGTCCAGGAGTTTTTTGCTGGCGAGTTCGTCGTAGCGGAAGCCGGTTTGGACGGTCGAACATATGGGTAACCTCCCAAAACACTCGTGACTGGATCACTTTCGAGAGGTCTACCGGCAGGACAAGCTATGGCCGGCAAGGGCTTGATTGCTGATTATTAGCAGACCATTTTGGGGCAGGTCAACAAGGAAAAACGGCGGTTTTTCGCGAATGACAGGATTCTGGTCAACGTGACTTCAATCGGTCACATAGGCAGGATCAGATCAGTCGATTTGCTGTGAAAAAACGGGCCGCAGATGACGCGGATCTGCGGCCCCATTTGAGCTACTTGAGCGAGATGTTGACGGTTCGCACCACACCGTCGCCCATGTCGATCTGCAACTGGTAAGTACCGGGTGTCATTCCGCTCGTGTTGAGGTTGAACACGTAGTAGCCATTATCGAAACGGAACAGGTTGCCGGTGGTCGCAGCGGAAGTTGATTCAACGTCTACAGGATCGCCGACGACGTTATCGGTGATTTTGTAAATCAGAAGTTTGATCACCGCGTCAGTCACACCCGCACTCGCGCCCGTCAACTGGAACTTGATCGGCAGTGTGCGTCCGGCCTTGTAAGTTCCACCCGCTTGCACCGGAGCCAGAAGGCTGGTCCATGTGTAGGCAACGCCCACCGTGAATTGGCGTTCCGCATACAGATTCGGAGTGCCGCCGTCGTTGACTCGCACGGTCAGAGTGTAGATCTGGCTGCCTTGTCCCGCGGTCGGAGTCCAACTGAAAGCGCCGGTCGAGGGATTGATTGCAGCTCCACTCGGAACTGAACCAGTCAACGTGTACGTCAGCGTGTCCGGCGGCAGATCGATGTCTGATCCGCTCGCCGTAAAGCTCAACGTGTTGCCGACGTAGACCGTCTGATTCGCGATCGCGTTCAGCGTGGGTGCGTCGTTAACACTGTTGACGGTGACGTTCACGGTGCCGTTCGTACATTTCGAATCAGGCGCACCATCGGTAGTTCCGTTGTCGCAGACCTGATAGGTGAAGCTCGCGGCGCCGTTGTAGTTTGCATCCGGCGAGTAGGTGATGGTCCCACTCGAGAGCGAGACTGTTCCGTGCGTGTCGGCAGTTGCCGAAACACCCGTAACCGTCAACACCTGCGCGTTCTCGTTTGCCGGACCGGCGCTGTCGTTCGTTGCCAAATCGGACGCCGTAATCTGAAGGTTCTGATCCTCATCGGTGCTCGCTGCGTCGTCGGTAGCGAGGGGCGCGTCGTTCACCTCAGTGGTCGTGATGGTTACGGTTGACGTGTTCGAGTCGCGCGATCCGTCGTTGGCTTTGAACGTGAAGCTGTCGCTGCCGTTGAAGTCGGGATCGGGTTGATACGAGCGATTCGCTCCGCTTCCTGTTACCTGACCGTGCGCAGGCGGAGTGACGATCGTGAAAGTATACGTCGGACTCGGCAGCGGACTGACCGCGGTCAGCGTGATCGACTTCGACGTGTCTTCAGCAGTTGTCACTGCCTGGTTCTCTGTTCCCGGAGGATTGCTTCCGTCGGTACCGGCCTCGATCGAGTTTTGAATCGCGGCAGGAACGTTCGAGAAGAAGTCGTAGCCCGAGAGAGCTTCGACCGCATCCACCGTGGTCAGGTAGTTGTGCCAATCATCGTTTCTGATTCCCTGGACGTTCGGCATGATCACCGCGATCGTCCTTGTTGCCGCTGTGACTCGTGAGATGTCGTTATCACCCTTCGGAATCACGAGGACGACTTTCCATGTTGACGCAGGTACGAGAACGTGACCATTTGCAACTGTGGTTGTAACGCCGCCGTTGCTGCCCGTGCCGCCGGCTCCCGCTGGACCAGAGACAATGTAGAGCTCGTCGGCCGGCAGGAGTGTGCGCAGGAAGTTTTCAAGAGCAGCCCATGGTCCCTGATTGTTGTCAGGAGCCTGAGCGACCATGTTCGACATCAGGAACGTCGCCTGGTTGATCGGGATCGACGTTTCCTTGTCGCGATCGGCGTTTGGTGTCATGTGACCGCGATCGAAACCGGTGCCGGCGAAGTCAGTCGCCTGCACGCGATACCAGTCAGGGGGGACGGCCGGATCGGGTCTGAAGGTGTCGACGCGTGCCAGATTGCCGACCCATTCATCCGAGAGATGCCAGCTCACCCAATTTGGACGACCGTTGTCACGGTTGTAGGAGAGTGCATACTCCGGTTTCTCCATCAGGTAGTTGTTTGGTTGATTGATGTCCGTAGTGGCGCCGTTCGGATTACCAAACGTCAAATGAACGCTCGGCGGGTACGGCGGCGCGGTGCCGGTTGCGACTGTGAACGTCGCAACGTAGTCGGCCGCGAGCGTGTCGGTGTTTGGACCACTGTCATCAGTGTCCGAATCGTGAACTTGATCTTTCAGGATTGTGGCTGTGCACTGTTCGCCCGCCAGGAAGTTCACGTTCGGTGTGATGACGTAGACTTTGCCGCTGCCGGCAACTGTCGCGTCGTTGTGAAGCCCGGTCGTACCGCAACTGATGTTGAACCACTGACCCACTACATCCACTGGCTCCGTGAAGTTAATCGTGATGCTCGCATCGCGCGGAGCGTTGATGCCGTTGTTGCGTGGATCGCTGCTGAACACGGCTGGTCCAAGTTCCACGATCGGGGCGGTGCGGCGTGGATTTGGTGTTGCGGCTGAGAAGTCTGCCTGATTGTTGTCAGAGTCGGTTGCGCCGTTATTGCCGCGGAAAATCGCGGTCGTGTTGCTTGGCGCTGTCGCTCGCGCAGTTTCAGAACAGTCGGCGCTTGCGCCATAGCCGACGAAATCGACAATGCTCGGATCACCGAGCGGGCAATTACCGACAAGCGGATCGAATTTGTTGACAAGAGCGACCTTACCGGTCGTGCCGCTCATGTTAATGTCGCCGTTGATGTTCGCAGGCGGAAGCGGTAATCCGTCGGTGCCTCCCGAGGCGAGCGCGATCAAGTAGTACTGGCCCGGAGCGATCGTTCCGCCAATTGGTTGTCTGGTGAACTCCCAGCCATCACCGGTTGCGGAAGTGTATTGCAGTGACCACCCGGTCAGGTCGAACGTCAATCCGCTCGGATTGTAAAGTTCGACGAAGTCATTCGCGTAAGTCGCGCCGTTGTTTCCGCCCCCACCGTAGAGTTGGCTGATCACGACGTGCGGTTGTTGGACGGTGAGCGGGATCGAAGTGCTGGCCGTGCGGGCTTGCGCGTCAGTGATCGTGACGGGAAGAGACTTCGGTCCCGGTGTCGTACCCACTGCGACTGTTGCACCAAACGTGAAGGTGTTGCCAACACCCGAAAAAGCTTGCGCTGCCGAACCGCCGATCGAAGACAGGTCGGCAGTGACGGTTATTCCGGTGCTGGGCGGATCGCTTGCCGGTGAAACGAGTACCGAGAGTGTTGAGCTCTCGCCTACTTGAACGCTTGATGGATTTGCCGATCCGATTCCGGAGAGCACCGCGCAGTTGTTTGTCGCCGAAGCGCTGTTGCGTGGAGCCGGTGCGCCTGCGACGAAGTCGGCACTGTTGTTGTCAGTGTCGAGACAGCCACCGTTCTTGCGGATGGCGGCCGTGGTGTTGGCCAGCGTCGGAGCAGTAGAGCCTTCGGAACAGTTTGCTCCGTCGTAGCCGATGAAGTCGATAATGTTCCCGCCGACCGGGCACGTTCCAATCAACGCGGTGGTGTTACTCACCAGGGCCACCTTGCCGGAGGTTGCGCCCATCGCGATCGAGCCCGTTTGATCCGCCGTTGGGAGATCAACTGTGCCACCGGCGCCGGCGGCTTCCTTGATCAAATAGTACTGTCCGGGCTGAAGCGTGAAGTTAGTGAGCGGTGTCACTTGCCAGTTCGCGAGCGTTGCGGACGCGTACTGGACGGACCAGCCATTCAAGTTAATCGGGGCGCCCGTGTGATTGATGATCTCGATGAAGTCGTTCTTCAACGTTGCGCCGGCGTTACCGCCACCGCCGTACACCTGACTGAGCACGACCGAACCGGCGACACCGGGCGTTGGTGTTGGAGTCGGAGTTGGCGTTGGTGTTGGAGTAGGTGTTGGCGTCGGGGTGGGCGTCGGTGTGGGAGTCGGAGTTGGTACAGTGCAACCGGCTGAGTTCTGCGGATCGCTCGGTGAAATCAATTGGAAGTCATTCGCGTTGTTGTCGGTGTCAGTGCCACTTCCGGCGGCGCCACCGGGTTTACGCTCGTAACCACGATTCAAATTGTTCGAGCCGAGACTGGCCAGCACAGTGCCTTCTTTGAAAGCAGAGCCGGTGCTCATGCCGACAGCATCAACAATCGTGTTGTCGGGAAGCGTCACTGCGATGCCGCCATCATCTGTAACGCCAGTTGTATACGTTTGATCGCCTGTAACTGTGCCGCTGTAACCGCCTGCGGCGGAGTTCGTAAGGAGGTAGTGGCATCCAGGTTGAAGGACAGTACCTGCGGTTATTGTCTGCCTGTCTGATACGCTCGCGGCATTGTTCGAACCTCTAATCTTCCAACCGCCGATGGCGACTGGCGCCCCGGACAGGTTGTACAGTTCGATGAATTCGTCGTTTCCTCCACTCGGCCCACGCACGCGAAACTCGCTGATCACGACATTCGTCGAAATCGCTTGCACGCGAGACGAGAAACTCAAAAACACCATGAAAGCAAAAACAGCGAGTACGACTAACGAAGACGCGATGAACACACGCGCTTGCCGTGTCGGGTGAAGGGGGCTAATCAGACGCATACAATCTTCCTTTGATTTAAAATTTTTCTAACTACGCACAATTTGCGAGGAATACCGGAGGTTATAATGAGGCCGGCAGGTTAAATGTGTGTTGCCTTTTATCAGGTTCGTATGGGCGGGTCAAGTTAGTGTGAGGCGTGATCTGCGGAGGCCCACTCAACGAAACGTTATTGCAATCGGCTGAGAACTTCGTTCTCCTTTTCCGGAGGCAACTTCCCAAGCCATTCTTCAGTGACGACTCCCGCGTTGTTGACGAGGAGAATTGTCGGCGTTCCTTGTATTCGAATTCCTCCCGGCGTGAGTTGCTTGATATCGTTTATCTCTACGCCGAGTCCATTCAGGTACTTCTGTCCATCACTAACAGGTTGCGGTAAGACTGCTGTCAATCGAAACGTGCCTCGCTGTGCTTGCTCTTGAACGAGACGCTTGTAAAAGGGTGCGCTCTCAGTACAGAAGTGGCACGTGTTCGAGAGCATCAGGACCACATTCTTATTACTTTTCGACCAGTCGATGTCGGGTTGAGAAAGTTTAGCCCCGATATTTGACTGCACCGTGGGTTCACTGCGAGAAGTGAAGACAAAACGCTTCACCAACACCACAGCGAGTGAGACAGCCACCAGGATGATGGCTATATTTGCGACAAGTTCGACTTTTTTAGAAATTCGATCCATCACAGCACCAAAGCACAGAAATACTCATCAGGCAAAGCTTGCCTTGTTCAAATTCACCGATTAATCAGAGCAACTGCAACGACGAACTAATCAACAGCCCGAGTCGCAGAATCTCGTGCAGTGATTGAGCGTAGTGTTGCACCCATCAATACACGTCTGATCGCCGCAACCGTTCAGGCAGTTATCAAAATTGATGTAACACTGGTTGCAGCAAATCGCTGCACCCGCCGTGTTTCCTACCAACCCTGAAGAGGAGAGCGCCAACCCAGTGGTTAAGACTGCGAGCACAAAAATCCTTCGGACCAACTTCGAGATTTCCCTACGAGACATCGATTACTCCTTCAAAATTGTAATTAAGGCCAATGAGCGATGGGAGGGCTCATCAGCGAAGCTGGGCGTTAAGGATGTGGCGACTATAGTAGTCGCACTATCGCAGTGTCAATAGCTGAATCGTGCGCCGGTAGTGCATAATGCCTCTCACGGAGGAACACCTTCTTACTTTGCTTATCGAGTCGATTGAACTGCGCGAAATTCGCCTGCCTCTCGTTCACTTTTTCGAAACCAGTTTCGGTCGCACTACTGAGCGACAGATTGTCCTCGCGCGCGTCATCGATGCAGACGGCGCCGAAGGTTGGGGAGAATGCACGGCCGGAGAAGGACCGTTTTATAGTTACGAGTGGACGGAAACGGCGTGGGCGACTCTCCGTGAGTTCCTTGCGCCGATGGTCATCGGCAAAAACATCGAAAGCGCGGCGCAGGCGTTCGGCTTAATGGAGCGACTGCGCGGCCATCGCATGGCCAAGGCCACGATCGAAACTGCGTGCTGGGACCTCGAAGCGAAACGCGCCGGCGTGCCGCTGTGGAAACATCTTGGCGGTGTGCGTAGTGAGCTTGCTTGCGGCGTCTCGATCGGCATCCAGGACACGCCCGAAGTCCTGCTCGAGAAGATTCGCACAGAGCTCGACGCCGGTTACCAGCGGATCAAGATCAAGATCAAACCGGGTTGGGATCTGAAGATCATCGAACGCGTGCGCAAAGAATTCCCGGACATACGTTTGATGGGCGACGCGAATTCAGCCTACAAGCTCGCCGATGTTTCGTTGTTTCAGCAGTTGGACCAGTTCAACCTGATGATGCTGGAGCAGCCGTTGGCCCACGACGACATCTTCGATCACGCGACGCTGCAACGACAGATTCAAACACCGGTTTGTTTGGACGAGTCGATCCAGTCTGCTGAAGACGCTGCGCACGGGATCTCGCTCGGTTCCTGCAGGATAATCAACGTCAAGCTTGGTCGCGTCGGTGGGCACACGGAAGCGAAACGAGTCGAGGCTGTCACCTGCGATAATGAGATCCCGATCTGGTGTGGCGGCATGCTCGAGTCGGGCATCGGGCGGGCGCACAACATCGCGATGTCGACACTCGCCAATTTCACTTTGCCTGGCGACGTTTCGGCGAGCGCCCGTTACTGGGAAGAAGACATCATCGATCCGCCGGTGACTGTGAGTACACGCGGCACGATCATGCCGCCCGATGCGCCCGGCATCGGATACGCAGTTAACTTGTCGCGTATCGAGGCGCTGACTGTCCGCAAAGAGATCATCAGATGAACTCAGTCGCACGTCAGATCTTTAGCGCGTTGCAGGCGAGGCAGCCGGAGATCGAGGCGTTTATCCAGTCGCTGGTTGAAACTGAGTCGCCTTCGGGTGACGACCAGGGAAGCCGGGCAGTGGTTGATCTGCTGGTGCAACATGCGCACCGGCTCGGCTGCGTG
>Ga0070681_10006538_pt1 | contig 11349 bp, 13 predicted proteins | sample KBSC83BmetaG_FD_65650 | JGI IMG/M metagenome (GOLD analysis project Ga0070681, IMG submission 65650) | Corn rhizosphere microbial communities from Kellogg Biological Station, Michigan, USA - KBS C8-3B metaG | ecosystem: Host-associated > Plants > Roots > Rhizosphere | place: USA: Michigan...
CGCAGCCGTTAGCTCGGCGCCGGAGGAACCGCGTAAAGTCGTTCCGCGCGCTCGAACAGCACCCACGATGTCGCGATGTACTTGTTGCCGCCCTTCGGCCGGTTGCCGCGATGCGTGTGCGTGAAGCCGGCCGGCGCGATCAGCAGCGATCCCGTGCGCGGCACGATCTTGCGGCGCTGGTAGAGGAACTCGGTCTCGCCCTCGTCGAACGCATCGTTCAGGTAAATCGTCCACAGCAGCACGCGATGCAGCGTGTCTTCGTCGCCCTGCTTCGGAAACAGCTCGCTGTGCCAGTACGGATAGCCGCCCTGGTCGGCGAAGTAGCGCTGCAGGTTGATCCTGCCGGGCCGGAACACCTTCATGACCAGCGCCTGCAGCTCGGCCTCGGGCATCGTCGTGACGGCTTCGGCGTCGAGCGGCAGAAGGTTGCCGGTCGCCGGGTCCTTTCGCGACAGCTGCATCGGCGCGATCGCGAGGAACGCGTGGCGGCGGACATACGCCATCAGCCCGCGCAGCATCGCGCGGTTCAACGCACCTTCGGCGTCGCGCCATTCGGCGTGGTCGCTGACGCAGATGTCCCAGCTGTCCTTCAGCGCCGTGTTGACGCCGCTGCCGGTGGCGCCGCGCGAGAGCTTGCCGCTCGCCTCGAAGCGCGCGATCAGGTCGGCGCACGCGGGCGCGCCGATCACGGCGTCGTAAACCTCGATGAAGTCGGGGTTTTCCATGCCGGCGCATTGTCGCGGCTCGATCCGGCACGCGCCAGCCCGCCTCGCGGCGGACGCGCCGCAACGCTGCTGACAAAGCGCTGGCAGCAGGGGGCGCGCAGAGTACGCGCCATGTCCAGAACGGCGATCCACGGACGTCACCTTGAAGAAGGGCGCGACCGGCACCAAGGAAATGCGGGTCGCGCGTCTTCGAGGGCGGACGTCGCGGCCTAACCCTCTTCGTACGCACCCGTACTGACCTCTGAACCCACCTGGACTTCGCACGCGGCGCCGGTCGCCCTGACGACGTGCCGTGTGCATCGATGGAGGTTGCCATGCGAAACACCATTTATTTCTTCGTCTTCGACGGCTACGCCGACTGGGAGGCCGCGCTCGCGCTTTGCGAGATCCGCCGTCCGGGCGATTTCCGCGTGCGCACGGTCGCGCTCGACCGGCGTCCCGTGCAATCGATGGGCGGGCTGACCGTGCTGCCCGATCTTTCGCTCGACGAAATCGAGGCCGACCGCGCGCTGCTGATGATCCTGCCGGGCGGCACCGCGTGGGAGCGCGGCGAGATCGACCCCGTCAGCGCGACGCTGCGGCGCCTGCACGCCGAAGGCACGACGATCGGCGCGCTCTGCAGCGGCGTGCTCGCGCTCGCCTATGCGGGCCTCGTCGACACGCGCCGCCACACCGGCAACTACGCCGGGCACATCGAAACCTACGTGCCCGACTACGCCGGCGGCGCCCACTACGACGCCGATGCGCTCGCGCTCACCGACGACGGCGTCATCACCGCGGGCGGCGTCAGCGGCATCGAGTTCGCGCGCGAAGTGATCCGCGCGCTCGATCTCTACGACGAGCGCGACACCGAGGCGTGGTATCGCCTCTTCAAGCATGCGATTCCGCCGCCGTGGTTCGTCGCCACGCCGGATGAAGCGATGGCGTGACGGACAAGGAGGACACGATGAAACTGATGGACCTGCTGGTACTCGCGTATGCGCCGCTGGTGGCGCGCTTTCACCTGATCGACGGGCCGGCCGCCTCGCGCGGCCCGGATAGCGCGCCGCGCCTGCCGCGCGCAAGGCGCGCGTTCCTCCGTGACCTTCGCCCGCAGATCGCGCGGCGCACGCTCGGGCCGCGCTGGCGTACGGCCTGAGTAGCCGCGCCGACGCGGGACTGCGATCATGGGGGGATGCGTCGGGCCGATCGCCTGTTCCTCATCATCCATGCGCTGCGCGGACGCCGCACCGCGCTGCCGGCGCGCCGTCTCGCCGAGACGCTGTCGGTGTCGCTGCGCACGGTCTATCGCGACGTCGCCGATCTTCAGGTTTGCGGCGTGCCGATCGAAGGCGAAGCCGGCATCGGCTACGTGCTGCGCAAGGGCGCGGACATCCCGCCGCTGATGTTCACGGCCGAAGAGCTCGAAGCCCTCGTCGTCGGCACGCGCTTCGTGCGCGCGTTCGCGGGCGAGCGCCTCGCCGGCGGCGCGCAGGCCGCGCTGCTCAAGATCGAAGCGGTGCTGCCGCCCGAGCTTCGTCAGCGCGCGATGCGCTCGCGCATCTTCGCGCCGACGCGCTGGTACGAAGGCAAGTCCGGCATGATCGACACGCTGCACGAGGCGATCTCCGAGCACCGCGTGCTGAAGCTCGACTACCGCGACGGCGAGCAGCGCACGAGCCTGCGCGAGATCGAGCCGCTCTGCCTCGCGTTCTGGGGCGGCGCCTGGACGCTCGGCGCGTGGTGCCGGCTGCGCACCGATTTCCGCAACTTCCGGCCGGACCGCATTGCCTCGTTCGAGCCGACCGGCGAGGTGTTCGCCGAGACGCCGGAGCGCGGGCTCGATGCGTATCTCGGGCGCGTCGGCGGCGAGACTGACGGTATTTTCTAGTTTCCCCTACTCCGCGGTGTCGTCTCCCGCTTGTGCTTTTCCCCTTCTCACGCCCGCGCTTTTCCCCCTCTCCCGCGCAGCGGGAGAGGGCCGGGGTGAGGGCAAGCTGGTCCAACGCCCCACTCCGATCGCTCTCACCCACCCTCTCCCGCAAGCGGGAGAGGGGAAAGCGCGGCACAAACCAACGGCACTCCCGCGAAAACGCCGCGATGCGATGATTCGCTCCTTTGCGCGCCGGAGTCCCCTCATGGTTCGTCTCGTCACGTCGCTCTTCGCCGCCGGCCTCGCGCTGACGGCGCTCGCCCACGCAGGACCCGCCGACGACCGCTTCAAGGCGCTCTACGAAAAGGAATGGGCCTGGCGGCAGGACCAGTTCCCGGGCCAGGACGACGAAGACCGCGAGTCGAAGCCGACCGACAACCGCCTGACCGACGTCGGCGCCGATGCGCAGGCGACGCGGCTCACGTACTGGCAGGACGTGCTGAAACAGCTCGACGCGATCCCGGCCGGCGAGCTCTCGGCCGACAACAAGGTCAATCTCGCGATCTACCGTCCGCAGATCGAGAACTTCGTCGCGAGCATCCGCTTTCGCGACTACGAGATGCCGTTCAACAGCGACTCGCAGTTCTGGTCCGATCTCGGCTTCATGACGCGCCGCCCGCTCAAGGACGAGCAGGCCGTTCGCAATTACACCGCAAAGCTCGACGACGTGCCGCGCTATTTCGACCAGCAGATCGCGAACATGCGCGCGGGCCTGAAGCGCGGCTTCACGGTGCCGCGCGCGGTGCTCGACGGGCGCGACGTCTCGATCGCGAGCTACGCCGAGGTCAAGTCCCCCGAAGAGAGCGAGTTCTACGCGCCGTTCAGGAAATTGCCCGCGAGCATTCCGGCCGATGCGCAGGAAAAGCTCCGCGCCGACGGCGCGCGCGCGATCCGCGAGCGCGTGATTCCGGCGTACGCCAAGCTGCTCCGGTTTTTCCGCGACGAATACCTGCCGCATGCGCGCAAGACGCTCGCCGCCGAAGCGCTGCCGGACGGCAAGGCGTACTACCGCCAGCAGATCAGGGAATACACGACGCTCGATCTGGAACCCGAGGCGATCCATGAGATCGGCCTCAAGGAAGTCGCGCGCATCGACGCCGACATGCAGGCGACGATGAAGGAGACCGGCTTCAAGGGCGATTTTCCGGCGTTCCTGAAGTTCCTGCGCACCGATCCCCAGTTCTACGCGAAGACGCCCGACGAGTTGCTGATGCGCGCGTCGTGGATCGCCAAGCAAGTCGACGGCAAGCTCTCGCAGTATTTCGGCCTCTTGCCGCGCGGCCGCTTCGGCATCGATCCGGTGCCGGCCGCGATCGCGCCGTTCTGGACCGCGGGCCGCGGCAGCGCGCACACCTACTGGGTCAACACGTACGACCTGCCGTCGCGGCCGCTCTACAACCTGCCGGCGCTGACGCTGCACGAATCGGCGCCGGGCCACGCGCTGCAGGGCGAGCTCGCCGAGGAGCAGAAGGATCAGCCGGAGTTCCGCAGCAAGAACTACATCTCGGCGTACGGCGAAGGCTGGGCGCTCTATTGCGAGAAGCTCGGCAAGGAGATGGGCATCTACAAGACGCCGTACGAGGAGTTCGGCCGCGAGACCTACGAGATGTGGCGCGCCGCGCGGCTCGTCATCGACACCGGCATCCATCACAAGGGCTGGACGCGCGAGCAGGCGATCAGATACCTCGCAGAGCACACCGCGCTCAGCGAGCACGAAGTCGAGACCGAGGTCGATCGCTACATTTCGTGGCCCGGCCAGGCGCTCTCATACAAGCTCGGCGAGATGAAGATTCTCGAATTGCGGGCGAAGGCCGAGAAGGAGCTCGGGCCGAAGTTCGATCTCAGGGCGTTCCACGACGCCGTGCTCGCGGAAGGTTCGGTGCCGCTGCCGGTGCTCGAGCAGCGCATCGACGCGTTCATCGCGCAGAAGAAGAGCTGACGCGATTCAGCCGCCGGAAGCCGCGGGCCCCGGCGGTTTCGACAACGCCTTGCCGAGCGCGGACTGCCATTCGCGCATGAACGCGTCGTAGTGCGCGTCGTCGAGGAACTCGCGCACGAACGCCTCGCCCTCGGGCGTGACCCCGGTCAGCGTGTAGCGCACCGTGACCTCGCTGCCGCCGGCGGAATCTCGGCATTCGACGTCGACGAGGCCGAAGTTGGAGCCCTGCTTCAGTCGCGCATAGCTGACGCGACCTTGCGCGGGCCGGTAATCGGTGACGATCCAGAGCGTCTGGGCGCCGTGCGCGCGCGTGCGGAACACGCTGCCGCGATCCGCCTCGCCGCTGAGAAGCTCGGGGTCCCAGCCCGGCGCCCAGGCGCGCTCGCCGAGCGGCGTGAACAGCGCAAAGGCGCGCGCGCACGGCGCGTCGAGGCGGAACGTGCGGGTCTGGCTTTGCGGCGGTGCGGCCATGGCGGTGCTCCAGATCGCAAGTGCCGCGATCGGCAACGCCGTTGCAACGAGGCGGCGGATTCGCATGCCTGGGTCCGTTGTTATGTTGGTACCAACATAACATAGTACATCGATCCGCGTCGAGCGCGTTATGATCGCCGCCGTTCCCACCACAAGGGCTGCCATGGCCGCGACCCGATCCTCCGCGCCGGTCGAACGCGTACAGACCGGCGTTCGCATCGAGAAACGCCTGCTCAAGGTGCTGAAGGGCCTCGCGGAGACGCTCGATCTCTCGCTCGGCGACCTGATCGAAGGCATCGCGCTGCACGCGCTCGACAACAAGCTGCCGTTCTCCGCGGCGACGCTGCGCAAGGCGTCCGATCTCAGGAAGGTGTACGGGCTGACGCTCGGCGCCGAGGACAGTCACCGGCTGCGCGAGCGCAGCTGACGCAACCATGCGCGGTCACGACGAGGCGATCTCGTCGTAGCCGCGATTGAGGAACTCGATCAGGCAGAAGCCATTCCCGAACGGGTCGGCCAGCGTCGCGATGCGGCCCCAGCGCGCGGTCCGCACGTCGCCTTCGCGCGATGCGCCGGCCGCTTCGGCACGCGCGATCGCGGCGGCGAGATTGGCGACGACGAAATCCAGGTGCACCGGCGTCCAGTGGCGCGCGTAGTCGCGCGTCGCCGGCGCCGCTTCGGTCGCGATGGTGCCGGGTTCTTTTGACAACAGGTAGATGGGCGACGATGCGCCGAGCATCTCGACGCCGCCGTCGCCGAACCGGCGACCGGCTTCGAGTCCGAGCGCGTCGCGATAGAACGCCTCGGCGCGCGCGAGATCGTCGACGTCGATGTTGACCAGCAGCGACAGGGTCATCGTTCCTCCGGTGCGCGGACGCTCAGAGATTGAGCTGCAGCCCGAGATACGAAACGACGCGATTCCGCGGCCCGCTCGTGTTGTCGACGTCGGTGCCGAGCGACGCGAGCAGCGTGAAATGCTCCGCGAGCTTCGCGCGCGCGCCGACGTCGAAAACGAGCTCGTGCCCGTCGCCATCGCTCGTCTCGTCGTGCAGCTCGGCGAGCAGTTCGACCCGCTCGCTGATCCTGCGTCCGAGATCGACGCCGCCGAACCAGCCGTCGCCCGCGTGCGCGAGCGTGCGGCCGACGTCGAAGCCGGCGTCGAACGCGCCGAAATCGCGCTGCACCTCGATCGGCAGCAGCCATGTCACGCCCGATTCGGCCGACGCCGCGTGGTGCAATCCGGGCGGCAGGAATGCCGCCTGCGGGTACGTCGAGACGAGCCAGCCGCGCTCGCCCTGGTCGATGAAGCGCCATTTGACGCCGACGATCGCCGCGCCGAATCCGTTGGTGCCGCGGCCGGTCTCGACGGCCCACGGCATCTCGAACTTGAGCTGCGTCGCGTCGTTGAGCCCGTAGTTGATGTCGGCGAGCGGCACCTCGTCGTGCTTCGCGCCGGCGCTTCGCTCGGCGGTCCAGGCGAGGTTGATTTCCCAGTGTCCGGGCTCGACCGTGCCGGGATCGTCGGTCAGCAGCGGCGGTCCGCCTTCGGCGTGCGCGGCAACGGCGCCGAGCGCCAGCAGCGAAGCGAGGAACGCGCGCGGCGCGCGCATCACGGATGCTGCGGCGGCGTTTCGGGCGGCTTGGTCTTCGGCTTCGTCGCACCGGCTTTGCCGGCGGGGACGTCGGCCTTGACGGGCGGCGGCGTGCCGGACTCCATCTGCGACTTGAACTCGTCGACGCGTGCGGCGATGTCGGCATCGGCGGCGGCATCCTTCGCGGCGGTGACCGCGGCCGCCGCGGCGGCTTTCTCCTCGGCCGACGGCTCCGGACTTCCGGTCGCGATGTAGCGGCGCAGCCGATCGAGCTGCGTGCCGAGCACGTCGTCGACGCTCGGCGCGAGCTGATCGAGGCCGCTCGCGTTCGCGCCGTTGACGCGGTACTCGACCGTCAGCGTCGTCGTCGAGTCCTCGTTCCTGATCCAGAACGTCAGGATGCCGGTCAGCGCGCGCTCCTGCAGCGGCCCGAGCGCAGTGCGCATGCGCAGCACCTTGCCGGGCATCGCCATCAGCACCTCGCCGTGCTCGACGCTGCCGTCCTTCCATTTCTCGCAGAAGCAGCCGCCGGCCTCGGGCTTGATCGAAAGGTTCGCCGACTTGCCCGAATAGGTGTGCTCGCCATCCCACCAGCGCGCGACCTGCACGATGTCGGCATACGTTTTCGCGGTCGAAGCGGCGACAGTTCCGCTGTAGGTCAGGAAGAACGCGTCCGCGCCCGATTCCTTGATTTCGGCGCGCGCGAACGGCGCGAACGCGGCGATCGCGAGCGCGAATGCGATTCGCCTCATCGGTGTGCTCCGTGGAGTCATGTCGTTGCTTCGAGACGGCACGCGCGGAAAAGTTCGCCCGCGTGCGGCGCTCAGACGTCGCCGTCCTTCGCCCAGCCTTCCCCGGTGCCGCGATGGAAAACGCGATCGGCGGGAAGGATCTCGCCCGCCGGGATCGACGGCTCGGCCGCGAGCCGCTCGTAGATCGGCAGGAAATCGGGGCGCGTCGCATCGATGAGCTGATCGAAGCTGTCGATGACGAAATAGGTTTTCTGGTACGTGTCGATCCGGTAGCGCGTGCGCATGATGCGCTCGAGGTCGAAGCCGATGCGGTTCGGCGCCGGCGATTCGAGGCAATGGATCGATTCGCCCTTCGAGCTGACGATGCCCGAGCCGTAGATGCGAAGGCCGTCGTCCTGGCGGATCAGGCCGAACTCGACCGTGTACCAGTAGAGGCGCGTCAGGTTCACGAGCGCCTCGCCGCCGATCCCGTGCGCGCGCACGCCGCCGCGGCCGTACGCCTGCATGTAGTCGGCGAAGACCGGATTCAGCAGCAGCGGCACGTGGCCGAAGAGATCGTGGAAGAGATCGGGCTCGGCGATGTAGTCGATCTGATCGGGCTTCCTGATCCACCAGGTGACCGGAAAGCGCCGGTTCGCGAGGTGATCGAAGAACGTGAGCTCAGGCAGCAATCCTTCGACGCCGACGAGCGTCCAGCCGGTCGACTTCGCGAGCACTTCGTTGAGCTCGTCGAAGCGCGGGATCGCGTCGGGCGTCATGCCGAAACGCTGCTGGTTGTCGATGAACTCGCGGCACGCGCGGCCGACGAGGATCTCGCGCTGGCGGCGGAACAGCGTCGCCCAGGTCTCGTGATCGGCGCGCGAGTAGGTGTCCCACGGCTGGTCGATGACCGCGGTGGTGTAGACCGGCACGTAGCCCTTGTCGGTTTGCTGGTGCTCGACGCGGCGCGGCGTATTCAGCGCGGCCATGGGGGAAACCTCGTCCATTCCTGCGTGAAAGCTTAGCGCGGTTCGCGTCCGGCCGCCTTTTGCGGCGGCGCGTCGTCCACGGATCAATCACTTGCGGTCAGTGGATCGTGCGTCGTGTGCCGTCGGCGTCGCGCGGCGGCAGCGCGATCACGCGGCCGCGCTCGGCATCGGGCGCGGGCCGCTTCCAGAGCACCGGCACGTCGGCCGGGCGCGGCATCTCGTATTCCTCGTCGCCGGCCTGCTCGAGCTCCTCGTCTTCCCAGCTGTAGCGCTTGCGCGGCGGCGCGGGGTCGAGGCGGTACAGAAGGAACGCGCAGACGACGCCCGCGATCGCGCCCGCGAGGTGGTATTCGAAGCTGATGTGCTGCTCGCGCGGCAGCACGCTGAGCAGCATGCCGCCGTAGAGGAAGAACACGACCAGCGCGGTCACGATCGCGAGCCGGTCGCGCCGCAGCAATCCCATGACGAACAGAAAGAACATCAGGCCATGCGCGATGCCGCTCGCGCCGACGTGCACGTTCGGCCGCGCGAAAAGCCAGACGCCGAGGCCCGAGGCGAGCCAGATCAGCGGAATCGCGCGGCGTGCGCCGAGCGGGTAGCAGTAGAGCGTCAGCGTCGCGAGGAGCCCGAGCGGCAGCGTGTTCGAGACGAGATGCGCGAGCGACGCATGCGCGAGCGGCGCGGCAAGGATGCCGACGAGGCCGTGCGCCGTCCGCGGCGTGATGCCGAGATCGTCGAGCGACCAGCCGAGCATCTGCGCCGCGAGCCAAGCGATCCAGACGCCGCCGAGCAGCGCCATCGCGCCGAGCACGGCATAGCGCACGCGCTGCCGGTCGCGGGCGACGGCGGCGGCGGTCGGTTCAGGAAGCGGCGGGACGCTGACCATGGTCGGCTTGATTGGGCCACGCCCGCGACATGCAAGGGACCGGACCTGCGCCGCGTGGAAAATTGCAATATCGCCTGTTCCGCGCGCTTTGCAGCCGGTAGCATGGCCGGGCCGGCAGGCGGCAGGGCTTCGCCGGCGGGGAGGGGGAACCGAAGCAGGCATGGCGCGCACCCGGCGCGCGGTCCCCCGTCGTGCCGCGAACCGGCGGATCAGGACCGCATGCAATTCGACGTAGCGACCGCGATGATCGTGACTTCGACGCTGACCCTCGGGGTCGGCGCGAGTCTCGCCGTCGCCGTCTCGCGCTATCCGGATCACCTGCGCCAGGCGATGCACATCTGGATCGGCGGCCTCTTGCTGCAGATCCCCGTGTTCCTGATGTTCGGCCTGCTCGGCGCATTGCCGGGCACGGCGGCGATCGTGCTCGCGAACGCGCTGTTCGCGTTCGCGTATGCCGAGATGGGCCGCGCGGTGCGCGTCTTCGCCGGCGGCGAGCCGCGCACGACGCATTTCGAGATGGTGCTGATCGGCCTCCTGGTGCTCGTGCCGATCGTGTTCGGATTCGTCTGGCCCGCGCCGCGCTGGCGCCTCGCGCTCGGCGCGCCGGTGCTCGCCGCGCTGAGCCTCGGCGTCGCGCGCTCGGTGCTCGCGCGCGAGGGCCCGCTGCGCGCGGCCGACTACCTCACCGGCGGCCTTTTCATCGCGAGCACGCTGCCGATGCTGCTGCGCGCGGCGATCGAGGTCGCGGCGCCGTGGATCGACGTCGAGCCCGCGCGCGCTTTCTCGCGCAATCTTTTCTTTTTGACCGGCTCGTGCCTGCCGCTGATCGGCACGATCGGGTTCCTTCTGATGTGCAACGACCGCATCAACGACGAGCTGTCGCGGCTCGCGATGCTCGATCCGCTGACCGGCGTCTTCAACCGCCGCACGTTCGACGAGCGCGCCGAGCTCGTCATTGCCGATGCCGCGCACGAGCTGAAGCCGCTCTCGCTGCTCGCGGTCGACATCGATCACTTCAAGCACGTCAACGACGAGTTCGGCCACGAAGGCGGCGACGAGGCGCTCCGGCTCGTCGTCGCGCTGATGCAGGAGACGCTCGCCGAAGGCCAGATCCTGAGCCGCATCGGCGGCGAGGAGTTCGCGGTGCTGCTGCCCGGCGCCGACGAGGACGACGCGCGCCTGATCGCCGAGCGCCTGCGCCGGCACCTCGAATGCTCGCCGATCGACGTCGACGGGCGCGTGCTGTGCCTTCGCATCTCGGCCGGCGTCGCGACGCTCGGGCCCGGGCTCGAAACGCTGTCGACGCTGCTGCGCGCGGCCGATCGCGCGCTTTATGCCGCCAAGCGCGCGGGCCGCAATCGCGTCGAGGCGAGCTCGACGCTCGCCGAAGTCCTGCGTTGACGCGCTGATCAGGGCTGGGCGCTGGCCGGCTGCTTCGGCCGGATCACGAGGCTCGCGACCATCGACGCGCCGATCAGGAGCGCGACGACGCCGAGCGCGACGCCGATCGGGATCGTCCAGATGCCCGCGACCAGCATCTTCGCGCCGATGAAGAGCAGCACCGACGCAAGCCCGTAGCTCAGCAGATGGAACCGCTCGGCGGCGCCTTCGAGCATGAAGAACATCGCGCGAAGGCCGAGCACGGCGAAGACGTTCGAGGTCAGCACCACGAACGGATCGGTCGTCACCGCGAAGATCGCCGGGATCGAATCGACCGCGAAGATCACGTCGGTGACCGCGATCAGGATCATGACGACGAAGAGCGGCGTGAAAAGACGCCGGCTGCCGTCGACGACGCTGAGCGCGCCGCCGCTGAAGCGTTTCGTCAGCCGCAGGTGCTTCTGCATGAAGCGCAGGATCGGATTCGCCTCGAGATCGGGCGCCTGGTTCGCCGCGAGCAGCATCTTGATGCCGGTGAACACGAGGAAAAGCCCGAAGAGATACAGGATCCAGTGGAAGCGCGCGACGAGCGCCGCGCCGATGAAGATCATGATCGCGCGCAGCACGATCGCGCCGAGCACGCCGAGCATCAGCGCGCGCTGGCGCTGCTCGGGCGGCACCGCGAAATAGTTGAACACCATCAGGAACACGAAGATGTTGTCGA
>Ga0070681_10006539_pt1 | contig 11349 bp, 12 predicted proteins | sample KBSC83BmetaG_FD_65650 | JGI IMG/M metagenome (GOLD analysis project Ga0070681, IMG submission 65650) | Corn rhizosphere microbial communities from Kellogg Biological Station, Michigan, USA - KBS C8-3B metaG | ecosystem: Host-associated > Plants > Roots > Rhizosphere | place: USA: Michigan...
GCCATGTGGTGACTGGAGTAGAAGTCGGGCTCACCCGCCGCCAACCGGCACAGATTACTGGCAATCGCATGTCCCAATCGGCTAAAGGCGCCTTCCGGCGGAAAGATGTTTCTGTGAGCGGCGCCTTCGTGCAGCGAATAGACGCCCAGCGAATACATCAAGTAGCTATGCAAGGATCCGACCACACAACTGCTTAACAGCAAGACGATCCAGGAATAATTTCCGCCCGCAGGCAAAAAGAGTTTCGGCAGACGCATGAGCACCAGATAGTCGGCGCCGAGCAGGAATACGATGACACTGAGTCCGATCGCGCAATGCAATGCCTTGTGCGCCTTGAACCATCTGTGTAACGCTCGCCCGCGGTCCATGATCCGGCTGATCTGCTGTGCGCTCAGTTCTTCGAACGGCTGGCCGAGGTTGTAGGCGCGGGCGAGCGTCAACTCTTCAGGGTGGTTGTTCATGACGGCCCCGGTGCTATCGATAATCCGTTCATCAGACCGACCTCAAAGCAACGAGAATCTCTTTCCGGGCAGCGTTGCTTGCCGGGAACAGACCGCCCACGGCGCCCATGAATCCAGCGAAGAGCATGCCGATCCCCATGATCGCAGGCGTCACACGGAACTGGAATGTAGTTTCGCTGAATGTCGTAAAGCTGCCGATACCGCTGGTGAGATTATTGAGCGGCAGAATCAACAGACAGCCGAGGACACCGCCAAGTGCCGCCAGCAGCAGCGACTCAAACAAAAAACTAAGCAGAATGGCGCTTTTCGAGAACCCCAGCACGCGCAATGTGCCGATTTCCCTCGAGCGGTGTGAGACGGCCGCGTACATAGTGTTCATGGCTGCGAACGCACTCCCGATCGACATTAAGGCGGCCACGAAGAGGCCAACGAATTGCACCGGCGCCGAAGAGCGGCTTTGGCGGTCATAGTAGTCGGTTTCGGCCAAAGCGTCGACGTTCAGGCGCTGATCGTCGGTGAGATCCCGAATCAAAGCAGCTTTCGCGACGGGGTCCGAAGCCCGCAACAGCACCGAGCTAAGGACTTCAGGCCGGGTCTCATCGGCGGCGAGCTGGTTCAAATCGCAGTAGATTTCGCTGTTGATGGATGAATCACCGGCGCGCATGATGCCGACCACTTCCCAATCGCCATGTCCTAAATGAAGTTTGCCGCCGACACCTACCTCCGGATAACGCATGGCAATGGAATGGCCCACGGCAACCTCGCGAAAACCGGGCCGGAACCAGCGTCCGCGTTCGATAGTGAGTCCGTTCCTCAGCTGGATCCCGACCGCGGAGACGCCGCGGAAATTTACGTTCGTTCCCGCGGGGTGTTCGGGACTTTCCAGGCTGATCACCGTGACGAGCTCTAATGAGGCCATGGGCTCCCCTGATTCATTGCGCGCGATGCCTGGCTTGAACTTCAGGTCATTGTACACGGACCGGTTAAAATTGCTGGCGAGCTCAGTGGTCGCCCCTTTACGCAATGCCAGGATGTTGAGGGGACCGCCGCTCGCCCGGAAGGTTTCGCGCAGCCCACCGACCAGCGCCAGTACCGACAGCAGGACGGCTACGGTCAGCGCCAGCCCGAGCGCAGTCATTAGCGTGTGAGTTTTCCTTTCGCGAAGATTTCGCAGATTGTACGCGACGGGGATGGCCATGCCCTAATCGGTGAACTTGAGAGCCTCGAGAATCGGAGTGCGTGCTGCACCCCATGCCGGCACCAGCGCACTGGCCAGCCCGACGCCTATCGCAATCGCGAGAAGCAGCACGGCTACCGATGGCTCCAACTGCAGCCCGGACAGCGGCAGAATAATTGTGGGAAGCCCCCTGATCAAGGCCACCAGCAGCTCCGCGCAGAAACAGCCAATCAGCCCTCCTATAGACGTGAGTAACGCGGCCTCTCCCAGCAGAATCGTCAGGATGGCCGGCTTTGTGAAGCCGAGTGTCTTTAGAATCCCCACCTCGCGTACCCGCTCTCTCACCGACATCGCCATTGTATTGGCGGTTACAAGCAGCAGCATAAACGTCAGGGCCACACTGATGCTCAGCAGGAAGGCCTTCACGTTGCCTAGCATTGACACGAATCCCAGTTCGAACGCCCGCTCGGCTTCCGTACGGGTGCGTGCGGTGGAGTTGCGGAACATTTCGTCGATTCCTGCGCAAATCCGCGCCACAGAGTCGGGACTATCGGCCAGCACGAGGAAGGCGAACACCTTGTTCCGGCGGCGCTCCGGCAGCAGATCGAACAAATAGTCGAGCCGGAAGAAAAGAACATCGTCATGGAACGAGCTGTCGTAGATACCCACCAGCTTTAAATTGAGCGTAACCGGGAATATGTCACCCTTCAGCGTGATGCGGTCGCCAATTTTGAATCCGTACCTCTCGGCAACGCCGCGGCCGACTACGCACCCGGTTTTCTCTCTTTGGAAGGCCAATTTCTGATCCTCGGGAATCGTGTAGTCGGCATGCAGGGGGAAAAGGTGTTCCGGCTCCACGGCATAGCGGGCAAAGATGTTTTTAGGATCCTTGTACACCCCACCAAAGAATTGGAAGGGCATCGAGTCAACTACGCCGGATACCCGCTTAATCTTGTCGTTGTAGGATATCGGCAGCATGATGGCGGGCGAAACACGATTACGGGTGATAGCCCGAAGCGCCTGCTGCGGCGGTGCTTCGCCGATGTAAAAGGCGTGATAAACCGCCATCAGGGTGCCGAGCAAACTGAGCGAGATGCCCGCGCCGGCAATTGTTAAGAGGCTGCGCCTTTTGCTTCGCATGCTGCTCTTAAGGATGAAGGGCAAGTAACGAAACATGTGCCACCGACCAAGGCGTGGCTAGTATATCGCACTGAGGCAGATCCTTGAGAGTGCGGCGTTAAACGCACAGGGTCTGAGTTCCATGCCCTCTCCGGTTCTGGTGAAATCCCCAGTTGCCGCCAAACGTTCTGGCGCTCACAATTGCGATATCAGCATGAAGGAATCGAGGATTGACGATGCCCGACTGTCCCGAGTGCCAGCGTCTGAAGTACAGAGTTGATATTGCGGCGGCGCTTTCCGCCGAGACAGCTACCTATTTTCTTCGGCTGAACGGAGATGCCCCTGAGTCGACTGCGGCGATTCAGCGAATGCGCAGAGCCAAATGGGAGCTGGAGGAGCTCGAAATCAGCTATGAGGAACACATGGCCAAGCACGTCAACAGCGTGCGGATGCGGATAGCGAGCTGAGAACACCGCTCTATTGGGCGTGGTCTTGGTGATCATGCGACGCCTCGTGCTCGTGGACGGCTTCGCGGGCGTCATACCTTTGCTCTAGTGCAACCGCAACGCCCTCTGTGGCTTTTTCTATGGCGTCCTCGGTATCCTGCTTCAGAATTGTCATTTTTAGGGTATCTTCAGCTTGCACGTGTGCAATTGTGGCGTTTGCATAACCCCGACGGATTCCATTACATTCTGAGCAACCGGGAACACCAACGAATGCGGTAATCCTCATGTTTCGATTGGACACTCCTCGTGCCCCCAGGGACAACTAGGGCAAATCCTAGTTTTTAGGAAAAATCTGCTCAACTCAGGAACTGTTGCCACTGCCTTGGAGGATGACGTACTACGACGCCGTCCGCCTGGTTGAAGAGAGGGAACAGCGCATTCTACATGATGCGCGGCGGTGTTCCGATCGAGTTAATTGTCGTGAACAATGCACCGGTAATCGTTAACCGAGCAAGCTGCCTGCCTCGGGCGGGTCAGCATCTTTGGTCTCCCGTGCGCGGCTGGCGGTTTCTTCCGCGCCCCTAACCCGCAACGATTGCATGGTTTTAGCCCAAACGGATAACGCTTACTCCGCGTCCGTGCAAACCATTGTTCAATTGACCCGCGATCCGCCATTCCGCCACCATGGATTTGGCGGAAGACTTATGATTCCACTATCCAGCACGGACGCGCCGGGCAGCACTGAGCAGAGTTACGGCGCGACAATGTCTCCGATCGACTGGCACGATGCCCGCCGCGAATATGACCGTAGCGTTATGGATCTGCTCGCCGCAATTCGGCGCTGCAGCTCATTCACACTGACTGACGAGGAGAAGTACCAATTGATCGAAGGCGCCAGGAAGCGCGAGCAAGCCGCCTTCGTGAAATACAAACGAGTACTGGATGCCAGTTGAGACGGGAGCGGCGTCGGTCATACCACTTGCTTAAATCGATGTTCGGGGACAGGCGGCGCGGGCCGGAACGACTGCTGGTGCAAAGTTCGTATTTTCCCCGGCAGTTCGTCCAGTGCCCCCTGCACAATGGCAGTGAGCGCTTCGGGGGCGCCACGGGCACGCAGGTTTAACGTGAGAGCGTACCGCTGAGCAGGTGGTGTATCAAGCGGTCCGTCGATCGACGGCTGTTCGCGATTCTGGCATACACTGGCCTTCAGATGGCCATTGGGGGATTGCGCAAAGATCTTCAGGTGTGCGATTTGGATGCCGGCTGCAGTCAGTTCGGCATCGACGCGCGAGAGAAAAGGGCCAACAACCGCGGCTGGGGTTAACGGGTTTTTGAGCGCCAGTTCGCAGCTCCAGTTCAGCCATCCGAGCGCGGCTTCGGCCTCCGCATAACGCGCGTAATCAATGTCCAGCAAGTGCGTCCCTGGCGCAGTGTTCGCGCCGTCCAGCACTTCATCCAGCCACCCGTCGATCCCCGCGCCGGTGCGAGCGCTGAGGGGGCGCGCATCCACGCCGTCGATCTGAGGAAAATCCCGGTGCAGATCCGCTTTGCTAAAGCGTACGATATCTGCCTCCGCGATCTGTTTGCGAAAAAGGTAAGTGAGGAGCGGATCGGCATCCTGCGCCGCGAGTGCGCGAGCGCGTGCCGGATCGACAAGAACCGTGAGAGGGGCGAGACGGAACCGGTCGCCGTAAAATCGCTTGATGGGCTGCAGGATGGTGGCTGACAGGTCGGTGCAGCTTCCCACTGGCTCAGCCAGAATGATTTCGGGTGCTTCGCAGGATGCCAGGCGCTCGGCGGCAGCGGCGAATTCCGTAAACCTGCAGCAGAAACAGCCTCCGGTGACCTCTTGCGCGGGGAAGCCGGCAGTTTCCGCGGCCCGCATGTCCACAAGTTCACCGCCCTGATCGTTCAGGATAATGCCAACACTCCGCCGGGCAGCGCGCAGCCGCGCACCGGCCGCAAGGAGCAGCGTGGTTTTCCCCGCGCCGAGGAATCCACTGACCAAAATCAAGTGTGGGGACAGAACAAAGCCAGGATACTAATGGCTCCTGGTAAAGGCAATGTCGACCACTCGAGAATGGCCGAGCATGTGCTCGGCCACTACAGACAAATTCGCTCGTAGGGGCAGGGCACGCACGGCCTTGATTTTTTCACGGACCCGCAGCAAGCGGTGCCGCTTCAGGCGCCGATGCTAGAATGATCCCGATGCAGCGGACCCAAGGCGCTTTCCGGGCGGCCCTGCTGACCGGCTGGATTGGGTTGAGCGCCGCTGGGTTGATTTACGCCCGCCAAAAAAACATTGCGCTGTCGACCGCGGTTCCCCTGATCGCCGCGTTCCTGATTGAATATTCGTTCTACCTGATTCCGGGATTCGAGCCGGTGCGCGAGCGTCTGCGGGAGCGCCTGACACGCTGGCAACTGGCGCTCGGGATGGCCCTCAGCGCCGTCGCGCCCTATCTTATCTTCAGCATCCCGGCGGGGCAGTTCCGCTGGCTCGCATTCGCCGAGCTATCCGCCATCATCGCCGTGGTTTCGTTCTGGTATCTGGTGCTTCGTCCGTCGCGCGTCGCAGATATTTTGTTTCTGGCGATCGTCGCCGCCATAGAGCTCATCCATCCTTTTAAAAGCATCTACAACTCCCCGGTCAAGGGCGTGGACGTCCTCGGCCATCTAATGCTTATCCGGACAGGCGCTCTCGCCGCTCTCGAGCTCCGGCGCGTGGAAGGAACCCGGTTCGGTTTTATCCCCAACCAGAAGGAATGGATCGCCGGCATCCAGTATTTTTTCTATTTCCTGCCGATTGGATTTCCGGTCGCGATTTTGCTCGGCGTCGTACACATCAACTTCACCGGATTTCTATTCTGGAAGACGCTCGCGATCTTTTTCGGAGCTCTCTGGGTCGTAGCTCTCTCGGAAGAATTTTTTTTCAGGGGCCTGTTGCAGCAATGGCTCGAATGCTGGACAGGCAGAACACAAATCCCCGTAATCGCCGCATCGCTACTCTACGGCGCCGCTCATCTTTCATTCCGCGGTTTTCCCAACTGGAGGATGGCAGCAGTAGATGCCGTGCTCGGATGGTTCTGTGGAATGGCGTACCAGAGGACCGGCAGCATACGGTCGAGCATGGTCACGCATGCGCTCGTCGTGACGCTGTGGCGCACTCTGTTCATATAGCGGTTCGCTCAAACTTCGCGCGCAAACACACAGCAATTGACCGAATGCGCGGAATGAATGAAGTTTAATTGCATTTTTGCCTGATTTAATTGCGCGACAGTAACGACTGATTTCACCGTCGCGTCAGATGAGGTGCAAGCATAACGGGTCGGCCATTCGCGCCTTGGCCGAGCATCGGCAGAAGCCACTGAAACGAATCACAATGGGAATCCAGCGTACATGACACCGCATCGGAGGTTCTCGTACACCAATGGAGGAGTTACAGTGCCAGGCTTTGATCCAGCTAACTTTGTGGTCTTGGTAGTCGACGATGAGGCTGCTGTTCGGAACCTGATTACGACGGTACTTCGGAGAGCCGGATATCAGGTCTTGGATGCGGAAAATGGCGAAGATGCCGTGGAAAAATTAAAGGCCAGCGCGGCGCCGGTGCACTTGCTCGTCACCGATTTCATGATGCCGGGTATGAGCGGAGTCGAATTGGCAGCGGCCGCTCGCAAACAAGGCTGGGTTGCCACCGTCCTCGTAATCTCCGGATACACGTCAAGCCAGGTCGCGGCCGAGGACCGGAAATTCGATTTTCTGCAGAAGCCAATGGCACCGAACCAGCTTCTCGATAAGGTGCGGGAACTTCTTTTCCGGGCATCCACATCCCAACCGGCTGATTTGTAAGGGGTTATCCATGAAACCTCAGACGCTCCAAAGCATCTTATAATAGGTAATCATTCAGTTTTCACAAAGCTGGAGGGGACTAGCTTAATGAGACTATTGCGACATAAGCAGCTTTCTCTTGTGGTTCTCGCTTTTGTATCCATATCCGCCTGGGCGGCTGGCCCGACAGCGCCGGGTGTTCCCAATTTCTATCAAGTCAACGACCACGTCTACCGTGGTGCCCAGCCCACTGACGAGGGTTGGAAGAGTCTCGCCACCCTGGGTGTGAAAACGGTCATTGACCTTCGTCTGCAAGACGAACATCCGACGCAAGCCGAGAAACAAGCCGTGGAAGCTGCCGGCATGCGTTACATCAATATCCCCATGCATGGGATGGCCGCACCGTCGAATGAACAAATTTCAAAAATACTGGGTCTGTTGGATTCCACCAAAGAAGGACCCGTGTTCGTACACTGCAGGCGCGGCGCCGACCGGACCGGTACCGTCATCGCGTGTTACAGGGTTGCTCACGACCGCTGGCAGAATAAAAAGGCACTGGCCGAGGCCAAATCGGCAGGCATGAGTTGGATCGAGATTGCGATGAAGCGCTACGTGCAGAGCTACGCCCCGGAAACTGTGAGCGCCGCTGTTGATCTTGCGCACGCCGCTAGCCACCCTTAACGAAGAGCGCGGTGCGACTGCGCCGTTTCTGGCTCTTGCATGCAGGCATAACCGAGCAGTAGCCTGATGCCATCTCCGTTTTGATATGGTGTCAGGCTATGCGTATCCTGAAATTCCACTTCTCCCTCTTCCCTCTGGTTGCAATATGCGCCAGCCCAGAACATTGGGAATCACAAAGCCGTTTACGACGCGCAGGGTACGCTGCTGCCGTGGACAAGCTGGCACGACGCGCTCGATCGCGAGATGAAATGGTATCTCAGCTGCCCGATCGAGCACGGCTATCCTCGCTTCGTTTTCACGACATTCATGGATGGCGATTACAACGCCATCCAGCGCCAGCCCGACTTCATACCCGCCACCCAGCTCGGCATGGGAATTATTTCGTATCTAAAATATTACGCGTATACGAAAAAGCAAAACCCCAAGGTGCTCGAGTTCGCCGGTTACATGGGAGACTACCTTGTGAAAGAGGCGATAACTCCCGATTCCGGCAAATATCCGCACTTCACGCGTTCCACTGGATGGCGCGCGAAATTTCCCCAGCCGGAAGACTGCGGATCGCAGGGAGATGGAAAGTATGAGATCGAGCCGGACAAGGGTGGGATCGCGGGCTACGCTCTGTTCCTTTTATACGAGGAGACCAAAGACAAAAGATATCTACAGCAGGCGCTGCATAACGCGCGAGTGTTAATGACCAACATGGGTCACGCGGATGACTCCCACACGCCATGGCCGTTTCGCGCCGACTATCGCACGGGCGCGGCGCAAGGCCCCGTGTCCGGGAACATGACCTACATCGTGCGGCTTTGGGACAAACTGATTGAGGCCGGCTACAACGAATTCACCGGCCCGCGCGATCACCTCTGGGATTGGATCATCAACCGCCAGATCGGCAGCCTCGCCAAAGACGGCGCGCTCTGGGTTCAGTTCTTTGAGGATCACAAAGAACCTGATAACCGCACCGCCTGGGCTCCGCTGAATCTTGCGCGCTACCTGATCGAAAAAAAAGAATTGCTCGATCCCGACTGGCAGCCGCACGCTAAGGCCTTGATTGATTTTGTGATCGGCCATTTCACCGTCGTGCGCAATGGCGTGCTGATCTGCGGCGAGCAGGACTATGATAAAGAACCGTGGGGCGGTATCGCCTCTTCTTTCGGTGCCGTTTTAGCCATGTACTCGACCGCCACCGGCTCGAACGAGTATAAAGGCCTCGCGTATCAGAATCTGAATTACGTGCTATATGCGATCAATGACGATGGTTGCCCGCGCGAAAATCCTCTTCGTCCCGGCCGGGGCGGCTGGCAGGAAGACGCTCACACCGATAAGATCCACAATTTCATGGATGCGATAGCGGCCTTTCCGGAATGGGCGAAATGATGCGGCGTTAGGCCGCCGAGGCTGCCAATGACGGCTCGGCAATGGCCGCGAGCGCCTGCAACTGAGCCCGTATGGCCGCCAGCGGCTCCATAACCGCCTTCTTATCCACACCAGTCCAGCCGAAGCCGTAAAGCGTCAGCTTCACTTCCAGTTTCATCATGGCCAGCGAGAACGTGAACTGCTGCTTCATGATCAGCCCGGCCAGGTCCGGCCGGTCCACGTGCGAATGCACCATCAAAACTTTTAACGCTTTGCAGATACGGCTAAAATCCGCGGAGAGCTGGTGCATGTAGCCGCGGAACAGACGAATACGGCTCGACCGGAATGCGTTCTGCGCCTTTCGATCGAATAAGCGGTGCAAGCGGAGGAATTCCGCGTCCGTGTCGTCCAGCAGACGCTCCATGGCATGGTAGCGCGTGGGCGAAAAAATGCCCTCCCAATCTTCCGGCGGAAAGCTCACGCGATCACGGGAACTCAGCCTAAGGAATAGCAGGCCGAAACCACACGCGAGAAAGATAAAGATCAATGTGGCCAACAGCATCATTACACTCATGGGTCTCTGCCTCAGCTTTATGTTAACGGCAGCTACCGTAAAAACTTCAACGCCTTCTTCGTGAAATCATCGGAAGTGACTAGCCACTAGTTAACGATGCGGAGAAAGACAGCCTGCAAACATAGTGTTTTGAGCAGTTTTGATTGTCGATCAACGGGTCGCCAGGAGACGCATGGTCGGAAATAAAATACCAGTCAGCGCTTTCCCGCCACCAATTTCCGTGTTCGAGAGACGGCGTCCTCCAGTTCCCGCTGAATTTCGTCCGCGGTGGGCCTCAGCAGCACGATGCCTCGACTGTTTAGCAACTTGACGAATTCAACCGGAGTCATATTCAGCGCTTTCGCAGCGTCGGAGCAAAGTAGTTTGCCATCAGTGAGGAGACCGATGATTACGTCCTCGCCATTCATGAGCTTACCGGTGCTGACCCAAGCACACTCTGAACGTAACACCGGCGCGTTACTTCGTGATTAAGCATGGATCACGTTTCAGTGACGCACTCCAATCGCGGGATGCGGGTCAACGGGCGAAATAGGCTAACTTGTTCAAGCCGTGAATGTAAGCCCTGGCACTGGCTTCGATCACGTCGGTCGAAGCGCCTCTGCCTACGACCCTGCGGCTCTCTTGCTCGAGTTGCATGGTAACTTCGCCCATCGCCTCGGTCCCGCTGGTCACGGCACGAATCTCATAGCTCAGGAGTTTGGCTGATGTTTGCGTTACTTGCGCAATTGCCTTGCAAGTGGCATCTACCGGCCCATCGCCAATAGCAGCGCCTTCTCGAGTTTCTTCTTTGACGCGAAGCCGGACCGTGGCTGTCGGAATGGCCGATGTTCCGCTGTAGATATGCAAGTAGTCGAGCTGGTACGTTTCGGGCAGCGCGTGCACCTCGTCATGCAAAATCGCCATGAGATCCTCGTCGAAGACTTCCTGTTTCTTGTCCGCCACCGCCAGAAATCTCTGATATGCCTGGTTCAATTCGTTCTGCGAGAGCTTGTAGCCGAGTTTATGCAGCCGGTCGCGAAGCCCGTGACGCCCGGTGCGCGCTGTCAGCACCACACGGCTTTCGCCGATTCCGACATCTTCAGGACGCATGATCTCGTAGGTTTCGCGCTCCTTCAGAAAGCCATCTACGTGAATTCCGGAGCTATGCGAGAAGGCATTACCGCCGATAATGGCTTTGTTGGGCGCGACCTGAATGCCGAGCATATCCGACACCAGCCGGCTGGTCCGGTACAACTCGCGCGCATTGATGTCCGTATGCAGATTGAAATAATCACCGCGCGTCCGCAAGGCCATGATGACTTCTTCAAGCGCGGCATTCCCCGCCCGCTCTCCGATTCCATTCATCGTGCCCTCTACCTGGCGGGCGCCAGCCAGCAAACCGGCGAGCGAGTTAGCAACCGCCATTCCGAGATCGTCGTGACAATGCACGCTGATGGTCGCGCGATTGATGTTTGGCACACGCTCCCGAATCGAACGAATCAGGCAGCCATATTGTTCCGGCACGGTGTAGCCGGTGGTATCCGGGATGTTGACGACCGTGGCGCCTGCATCGATTGCCGCTTCGATCATTTCAAACAGGTATAGCGGATCGGCGCGGCCGGCATCTTCGGCGTAGAACTCGACGTCATCCGCGTACTGCCGCGCCAGCTTGACGGCGTCGCGCGCCATTTGCAGAATCTTTGCCCGCTTTTCACGGAGCGTTTTGCCATA
>Ga0070681_10006540_pt1 | contig 11348 bp, 15 predicted proteins | sample KBSC83BmetaG_FD_65650 | JGI IMG/M metagenome (GOLD analysis project Ga0070681, IMG submission 65650) | Corn rhizosphere microbial communities from Kellogg Biological Station, Michigan, USA - KBS C8-3B metaG | ecosystem: Host-associated > Plants > Roots > Rhizosphere | place: USA: Michigan...
GCGCGAGACGCCCGACGACCTCGCGTGCTACTACGCCGTCTTCGACGCGCTCGACGGCGAGCTCTACGTCGGCGAGCTCGACGGGCGCGTGGTGGCGACGCTGCAGCTGACGACGATCCAGCAGCTCAGCGCGCGCGGCAGCAAGGTGGCGCAGATCGAGGCCGTGCGCGTCGCGCGCGAGCGGCGCGGCGGCGGCCTCGGCGAGGCGCTGGTGCGCGATGCCATCGAGCGCGCGCGCGCCGCCGGCTGCGTGCGCGTGCAGCTCACCTCGAACAAGGATCGCACCGACGCGCACCGCTTCTACGAGCGCCTCGGCTTCCGCCGCTCCCACGAAGGCTTCAAGCTCCCGCTCTGATCCCGCTCCATCGTCCGTCCGCGTGACGGCGGGCGCGGCCTTCGTGCTCGAGCTTGTACAGGTGCGCCAGGAGCGAGCGCGCGGCGAGCGGATACAGCGCCGCGGCGACGTCCGGGTACGCGGCCGGCACCAGCTCGGCCGGCGTCGCGGGCGCGTCGCCGAGCGCGGCGGCGACGCGCGCCTCGCGCTGGAGGCGATGCGCGACGTAGAAGTCGAGCCGCGCGCCGCCGTCGGCGATGGGCGGCCCGTGCGCGGGCAAGAGCGTCGTCGCGCCCGCGTCGACCTCGCCGCGCAGCAGGCGCAACGAGTCGAGGTACTGCCGCATGTCGCCCGCGTCGTCGGGCTCGATGATGATCGTCCCCACCGACGCCACCATGTCGCCGGCGACGATCGCGCCCGCCGCCGCGTCGACGAAGCAGAGATGCCCGGGCGCGTGCCCCGGCGTGAACAGCGCGCGCAAGCCCTTCGGCCCCACGTCGAGCCGCTCGCCGTCGTCGAGCGTGCGCGAGACCTGCACCCGCCCGGCGACGCGCGCCGCCGTCTCGCGATGCGCCAGCACCGGCACGCCATGCCGCGCCGACAGCCTCGCCGCGTCGCCGACGTGATCGACGTGGTGATGCGTGAGCACGACCGCCTCGAGCCGGATGCCCTCGGCGGTCAGGTACGCGTCGAGGCGCGCCTGCTCGTCGGCGTAGGGCGTCGCCGGATCGATGGCCACCGCGCGCGACGCCTCGCCCACGATGTAGCAGTTGGTGCGCGTCGCCGGCGGCAGCGTCGGCGTGCGCAGAGGAAGCACGCGGATCCACGGCGCTCCGTCGACGCCGAAGGCATCGCCGTCATCGTCGCCGCCTCTCTTGACGGATTGCGTCACGCTGCTCGCCATCTCCCAAATTTTACCGTGACGGCGCCTTTTGGCGCGCGTAGAATTGAAGTGTGCTTCGGCTGAGAATGCCGATCGAACTGAGATGACCAACGTCACCGCGCGCAAGATCCGCGATCATGGGCGGGAGCGTCCCGCCGTTGGCGTCGGCCGTGTCTACAACGGCTTTCTCGTCAGCTATCCCGTCGTTGGCCGCGGCATGGTCATCTTCCGCGACCCCAACGGCCACCGCATGATCACGACTCCGGTCAAGCGCGTGCTCGCCGATCCCGACGGTGAATCGGTCTACGTCGAGACCGAGAACAGCGTCTATCGGCTGACGTTCCATCGTCCGATTCCCGCCGCTCCGCAAGCGGCGTGAAGCGCTTCGCCGTCACCGTCGGTCTGGCGCTCGCCGGCGTCGTCGCCATCGGGCTCATCGGCGGCGATCCGCGCGGCACGCGCTCGATGGAGCGCTCGGAGCACATCGTCCTCGCCGGCCTGTTGTTGTGCACTTGCACAACAATTATTACGTGGCGCACCACGCGCGCCTCGGCGTGGTGGCTGGCGCCGCTCGGCGTCGTCGCCGTCATGGGTGCCTTGTCGGGCTGGATCGCCGGCGTCGAGTTCGCCGGCGACACCGAGACCGCGGTGCGCCTCGCCTCGGCGCCGGGCAAGGTCGCCTTCCTCGTCGCCATGACGACCGCCGGCCTGGCGCTGCCGTCGTTCGCCGTCGCCGCGCTGGCTAGTCGTGTGGGACGCCGCCGTCCGGATCGCACTCCAGCCTGACCTGATCGCACTCCCAGTAGCCGTTGCACAGGCAGCGGCAGACGTAGCCGAAGGGCGACTGGCATTGGCGGTCGCGGCCGTAGTCGCACGTCGCCGTCTGCGCCGCTTCGGCGCCGGATGGGCACGCCGCGAGCGCGCCGGCGCCGAGGTCGGGGTCGCCGATGAGCGGCGAAGCAGAGTCGCAGCACGCCGCCAGACCGGCGAGCGCGAAGACGAGGATGATCGATCGCATGCGCGTCGCCAATCCACGCGCCGTGCCACGCGCCGCGACGCGGGCTTGCTGACGGTGCGCGCGCCGGACTCCGGACGCCGATGTCGCGAATCAGACGACGCGGCAGAGCAGGAACTTCAAGTAGCGCCCTTCGGGGAACGCCGGCGGCACCGGATGATCGGGCCCCTGCGACGACGTCGACAACAGCTGCACGCGCCGCCCCGCGTCCTTGGCCGCGCCGGCGATCATGCGCTCGAAGCTCTCCTCGTCGACGAGCTGCGAGCAGCTGCAGGTGGCGAGCAGCGCGCCCTCGGCGCAGGCGGTCATGCCGAGCGTGTTCAGCCGCTGGTAACCCTTGAGCGCGGCGTCGAGGTCCTTGCGCGCGCGCGCGAACTTCGGCGGATCGAGGACGACGATCTCGTAGCTGCGCGGCTTGACCGTCTCGAGGAAGCGGAAGGCGTCGGCCTCGACGGTCTCGACGTTGCCGAGGCCGTTGAGCTCGGCGTGCGCGCGCACGCGCTCGAGCGCGCGGCCCGACGCGTCGACGCAGGTGGCCGCGCGCGCGCCGCCTTTGAGCGCGTTGAGCGCGAAGCCGCCGGCGTAGGTGTAGACGTCGAGGACGCGCGCGTCCCGGGCCAGCTCCGCGAGCGCGCGCCGGTTCTCGCGCTGGTCGAGGAACATGCCGGTCTTCTGGCCGTGGATCGGATCGACCTCGAGCGTGAGGCCGTTCTCGCGGCAGCGCACCAGCCGCCCGGCCGCGTCGTCGCCGCGCACGGTGCGCGTCGCCGAGGCGAAGCCTTCGACCTGCGCGAAGCCGCCCGCGGCGACCTCGACGATCGCCTTCGGCGCGACGTGCTCTTGCAGCGCGTCGTAGAGCTCGACCTCGCGCTTCTTCATGCCGAGCGCGGTGAACTGCACCGCGCAGGCGTCGCCGTAGACGTCGACGACGACGCCGGGCAGCGCGTCGCCTTCGGAGTTGATCAGGCGATATGCGTTCGTCGTCTCCGACGGAAAGCCGAGGCGCGCGCGCAGCCCCTGCGCCTCCTTCACGCGGCGCGCGATCAGCGCGGCGTCGACGGCCTCGTCGCGCGCGGTCATCATGCGCACGCGGATCTGCGAGCGCGGATTGACGAAGCCGCGTCCGATGAAGCGCCCCTCGGCGTCGGCGACCTCGACGACGTCGCCCGGCTGATACGCGCCGTCCTCGCGCGCGATCGCGCCGGAGTAGACCCACGGATGGCCCTGCCACAGTGGATTGGCCCGTCCGCGCTTGAGGAACAGCTTCGCCATGGCCGCGCAAGCTACCACGAAGCCGACGCAGGCGCCGTGTTAGTGTGCGGCGTCGTGAAATTGCGCGCTCGCATCATGGTTATTGTGCAGCTGCTCGTTTTCGCGCCGCTGCTCCTCTTGCCGGCGCTCGCTCGCGCGCAGGCCGAGCCGGCGCCGCCCGGCTACGTGCCGCCCGGCCAGCGCGAGCCGGAGCCGCCGCCGCCGTCGCCCTACAAGTGGCACCTCGCGGCCAACGCGCGCCTCGCGGTGCCGCTCGGCCCCACGCCGCCGAACCTGGCGCCGGTCGGCTGGGGGGGCGGCGTGCAGCTCACCCGCGCGCTCGTCGAGCTCGGCCGCGCCCGCTTCGGCGTCGGCGGCGACTTCGGCTACCAGCGCATCCCGCACGCCTCCGACGAGTACCTCTCGCACATGACCTTCGCCGCGCTCGCCGTCCTCGACGGCATCTTCGGCCGCGTGCGCCCCTGGATCACCGCCGGCGCCGGCCTCAGCGTCGCCGAGTACCGAAAGCCCGCCACCGAAGCCATGCCCACCGCCATCAACGTCGACGCGGTGGTGCCGCTCGTCGAGCTCGCGCTCGGCCTCGACGTCGAGATCGCGCGCAACGTCGACATCGGCGTCGGCGGCGCGCTCGACCTCACCTTCTCGTCGCTGACCGTGGGCGCCCCGCCGGTGCAGGCGTTCCAGCCGGGCCTCTTCTCCGCGCGCCTCGGCATCGGCTTCCGCTTCTGAGCGCTCTTTGGCACACCGGGGGCCTCGTTGACACACCGCTTGGCGGTCGTTACGTTCCGTCGGTGGTATTGCGCATCGCCGCGGTCGCGTTCGGGCTGCTCCTGGCCGCCTGCGTCTTCTACGTGGTGACCAGCTACACGCACGCGTTCTGGCACCGCCGCCTCTCCACGCCGGTCGGCAAGCTCGTCCGCGCCGCCTTCGTCGAGTTCGGCGCCTGCATGCTGCTCCTGCCGTTCTGGCCGCTGTGGCTCGTCATCGGCGCTTCCTACGAAGCGGCGCACGAAGGCGCGGGCGTCGCGCGCGGCCGCCGCCACCCGGTCGTGCTCTTGCACGGCTTCGCCATGAACCGCACCAACTGGATCTGGCTCGGCCGCCGCCTCGCCCGTCGCGGCATCGGCCCGCTCTACGCCACCAGCTACTTCTCGCCGCAGTCGGTGCGCCGCTCCGCCGAGCACCTGGCGCGCTTCGTCGACCGGGTGTGCGCGCGCGAAAAATGCGACCACGTCGACATCGTCGGCCACTCGCTCGGCGGCGTGGTCGCGCGCTACTACGTCGAGCGGCTCGGCGGCGCGCGCAAGGTCGGCCGCGTCGTCACCATCGGCTCGCCGCACAACGGCACCATCATCGCGCGGCTCGGCGCGCTCTTCCCGTCGGCGCGCGAGACCTTCCACAAGAGCGCCTTCTACGCCGAGCTCGGCCCGCTGGCGCGCCGCCACGAGGTCGCGTGGACGTCCGTCTGGTCGCGCGCCGACGCCATCATCGAGCCGCCCGAGTCGTCGTCGATCGCGCCCGGCGGCGAAGATCGCGTGTTCGACGATCTCGGCCACTTGTCGCTCTTGTTGTCGCCGCGCGTTCTCGATACCGTCGCCGAGCGCCTCAAAGCATGAGCATCGCCGCGTGAGCCTCTTCGACAAACAGCTCGTCATCGTCGCCGGCAAGGGCGGCGTCGGCCGCACCACCGTCGCCGCGGCGATGGCGCTCGCCTCCGTGCACAAGGGCAAGCGCGTCCTGCTCGCGCAGACCAAGTCGAAGGAGCGGCTGTCGTCGCTGTTCGGCGGTCCGCCGGTCGGCACCGACCTCGTGCGCCTGCGCGATCGCCTGTGGGCGGTGAACATGACGCCGGCCGCGTCGCTGCGCGAGTACGGCGCCATGGTCTTGCGCTCGGAGTTCATCGCGCGCCAGGTGCTCGAGAACAAGGTGTCGCGCGCCTTCTTGCACGCCATCCCCGGCCTCGAGGACTACTCGATGCTGGGCAAGGTCTGGTTCCACACCACCGAGGAGCAGGACGGCCGGCGCAAGTGGGATCAGGTGATCCTCGACGGACCGGCGACGGGCCATCTCATCACCATGCTGCAGATCCCGCAGGCGATCCTCGACGCCGTGCCCGAAGGACCGCTGACGCGCCCCGCCGAAGCCGCCGTCGAGCTTCTGCGCGATCCCAAGCGCACCGCGATGTCGATCGTGACGCTGGCCGAAGATCTGCCGTCGAACGAGGCCATCGAGCTGTCGCGCAAGGCGACCGAGAAGATCGGCGTCACGCTCGGCCCGCTCGTGGTCAACGCGCTCTATCCGCCGCGCTTCGTCACCGGCGTCTCGGCGCGCGCGCTCGCCGCGCTGCCCGAGAACGTCGACGACGACGGCCTGCAGCCGCTGGTCACCTCGGCGCGCACCGCGGCGCGCCGGCGCGAGCTCAACGATCGCTACCTCGAGCGGCTGCGCCGCGAGCTGCCGGTGCCGCAGGCGCACCTGCCGTACCTGTTCACCGCCGAGTTCGGGCCCAAAGCCGTCGAGGATCTGGCGACGCGGCTCGAGCCGCAGTTGGCGGCGCTCACGTAAACGCGATAGGATGCGGGCGAGATGCGTCCGCTGATCGTGGCGTTGCTGCTGCTCGTCAGCGTCGCCGCGCGCGCCACCGAGACGTACGCGCTCTTCCGCCTCGACGCGCTCGGCATCGAGCCGCAGATCGTCGATCAGCTGCAGCACATCCTGCGCAACGAGCTCACGCGCGTGGTCGGCCGCGAGCTGCCGTCGGAGCGCGCCGTCGCCGACGTCATCGCCGCCAACCCGCGCCTGGCCGGCTGCACCGCCGAGCCGGCCTGCCTGGCGCCGCTGGCGCGCGCGCTCAAGGTCACGCGCGTCGTCGCCGGCAACGTCGGCGGCCTCGCCGACCGCTACGTCGTCAACTTGAAGCTGGTCGACGACACCGGCCGCGAGCTGCGCCGCGTCTCGGCGACGCTGTCGGGCACGCCCGACGAGCTCATCGACGAGATCCGCGTCGCCGCCTTCCGCCTGGTCGCGCCCGAGCGCCTCGTCGGCAACATCGCCATCCTCTCGGACGTGCCCGGCGCCAACGTCATGCTCGACGGCGTCGACGTCGGCAAGACGCCGCTGGCCGGCCCGCTCGTCAACCTGCCCGTCGGCGTGCACAAGCTCGCCGTCGAGCGCGAGGGCTTCTCCAGCTTCGCCGAGGACGTGCCGGTGCGCTTCGAGAAGACCACGCAGGTGGTCGTGCACCAGAGCGCGATGAGCGCCGCCGCGCGCCGCGCCGAGCGCCGCCGCCGCGCCGCCGCCGAGACGCCCATCTACGCGCGCTGGTGGTTCTGGGCGGCGATGGCCGGCTCGGCGATCGCCACCGGCATCGGCGTCGGCTACGGCGTGCCCAAGCAGCACGCGATCGACTGCGCCAAGGGCGGCTGTCCGTGAAGCTCGCCGCGGCGGCGTGCTTGCTGGTGCCGACGATCGCGCTGGCCGCGCCGCCGCGCGTCGCCATCTCTCCGCCGCGAGACGTCGCCATCGGCCCCGCCGGCGCGCGCATCGACGCCGCGCTCGCCGACGCCGCGCAGGCGCTGCCCGGCTTCACTGTCGTCAACCTGGCCAACGGCAAGCTGACCGGTCCGCGTCGCGACGCCGCGCGCCTCGAGACGCAGCCGGCGGCGCGCGCGCTCGCCTTCGGCAAAGAGAGCGGCGCCGCGCGCGCCGTCGCCGTCGAGGCCACGCCGCTCGGCGACGGCCTCGTCGTCTACCTGCAAGCGCTCGAGGTGCCGTCGGGCCGCGCCATCGGCTCGACCACGGTGTCGCTCGCCGGCGGCGCCGCGCGCGCGCCCGGCGATCGCGACGCCATGCGCGGCGCGCTGGTGCGCATCCTCGATCCCGCGCGCTACACCGGCCGGCTGCAGGTGCGCCTCGACGTGCAGGGCGCGGTCGTGCAGATCGACGGCCGCCCCGCGCAAGCCGGCATCACCGAGCTGCCCGTCGGCACGCACGCGTTGCGTGTCACCCATCCCGCGTATCACGACTTTCTCCGCTTCATCGACATCGACTTCGACAAGACGCTCGCCGTCGACGTCAACATGGCCGCCTATCCGCTCGCCGAGGGCGAGATGACCGAGCGGCAGCGGCGCGGCCAGCCGATCGCGCAGCGCAAGGTGCCGTGGTGGCGCACGTGGTGGGCGCTGACGCTCGCCGGCGTCGCGCTCACCGGCGTCACCGTCGGCGTCGTCTGGCTCGCGCGTCCGTGGCTCCAGCACGGCGACTCGTCGACGGCGTACGACCCGATGCCGCAGCCCTAGAACGGGCTTGCGCAGCGCTTGCGCAGCACTACCATTTTGTCTGACAAATTAGCGTGCAAAAACAATATGTTGACGGCCATTGTGCGTGATTTATTGTAGGCGAATTCAAGGGCTCTCTCCGGCCTTGTCTCAACCGGGGGTGTGTGACATCGCATGGTCGGCAAAACGAAGGACCCGAAGGGAACGCGCATCACCGTCCGCATCTCCGACAAGGATTTGCGGGATCTGCAGAGCGAGGCCAAGCGCCGCAACACCTCGGTCGGCGGCGTCATCCGTACGCTGATTCGCGACGGCATCCGCCTCCTGGAGCCCGCCAAGCGCTAGCCGTTCCTTTCGCCTGGCAGATGTGATTCGATCGGGCCGGAGGGTCCATGGTCGAGCGGCTGGCGACGGGTGATCGCATCGCGGTCTTGACGTCGGGCGGCGACGCGCCCGGCATGAACGCGGCGATTCGCGCGGCGGCGCGCGTCGGCGGCGCGCTCGGGCTCGACGTCGTCGGCGTCGAGGACGGCTACGAGGGGCTCATCGCCGGGCGGCTGGTGCCGCTCGACCTGCGCGCGCTCGACGACGCGGCGCGGCGCGGCGGCACGCTGCTCGGCACGGCGCGCTCGGCGGCGTTTCGCACGGAGGAGGGGCGGGCGCGCGCGCGCCAGACGATCGAGCGCGAGCGGCTGCGCGCGCTGGTGGTCGTCGGCGGCAACGGGTCGCTCACCGGCGCACAGCTCCTCGACGGCGCGCTGCGGGTCGGCGGCGTGCCGGCGTCGATCGACAACGATCTCGGCGCGACCTCCATGTGCATCGGCGTCGATACCGCGCTCAATACGATCGTCGAGGCGTGCGATCGCATCAACGACACGGCGACGGCGCACCGGCGCACCTTCGTCGTCGAGGTCATGGGGCGCGACTGCGGCTACCTGGCGATGACCGCGGCCATCGCCGCCGGCGCCGACGCGGTGCTCTTGCGCGAGGTCGGGCGCACCGAGGCCGAGATCGTCGAGCAGGTGGTGCGCGCGATGGAGCTGGCGTACGCGCGCGACTCGAAGAAGCGGCGCGTGCTCGTCGTGAAGTCGGAGGGCGTGAAGATCGATCCGGCGCACCTCAAGGCCGCCGTCGACGCGCGCGTGAAGAACGGGTTGCCCGACGTCGACACGCGCGTGACCGTGCTCGGGCACGTCGTGCGCGGCGGCGCGCCGACGGCGTTCGATCGCCTGCTGGCGGCGCGGCTGGCGAACGCGGCGGTGCGCGCGCTCGCCGACGGCCGCTCCGGCTTCATGGCCGGCTGGGGCGGGCCGGGCGTCGCGGGCGAGCCGTGCGCGTACGATCCCTACGTCGTGCTCACGCCGATCAAGGACGTGCTGCGCGAAACCGAGCTCCTCATGGCCGGCGAATCGCCGCTGGCGCGCTGGCGGCGCCGCACCTTCGAAGAGGCCGAATCGATCCTGCTGAAGTAGCCGCGAGCGAGCGGCTCAGTCGCCGATGTTCACGTCGGCCGAGCCCTGGATCAGCTTGCCTTGCCCGCCGCAGTGCTTGGTGGCGTCGCCGTTGCGATGCGCCGCCTTGCCGTTGATGAAGACCGTGCCGGAGCCGGCGTTGGCCTGCCACATGTTGGGCCCGCAGCAGACCGCGTGCAGCCCGAGGTCGTCCTTGCGCAAGGCGGGCATGCCGTTGATGAAGACGTCCGGCGACCCGGCGATGGCGGGGCCGACGCCCGGATGCGGGCAGCCCGGACAGCCGTGCGCGTCCTGCTGAATCTGCGCCTGATCGCCCAATCGTCCCGCAGCGGCCATGGATCCCTCTTCTCCCCCCTGTTATCGGCGGAATTCGCGAAAAGTTGCTACCCGGCCTTCAACAGCGCGAAGAGCCGATTGATCTTGGTATTCGCCTGCGGGAACTTGCCGTCGCCGTAATTGGCCGTCGCCTCCTGAAACAGGTCCTCGACGGTCTTCTTGTCGCCCCCCTCGAGCTTCTTGCCGCGCATCGCCGCCGACAGCCGCCCCATCTTCGCCGAGATGAACGAGCGATCGATCTTGATCTCCTCGACGGTGGCGAGCAGCTGATCGGCGTCGTACTTGGCGCGCACGTAGTCGGCCTTCTTCATCGCCTCGCGCGTGTCCTCGACGAGCTTGCCGGTCCCCGGCGGCAGATCCGACGACAACAGGCCCTTGTCCTGCATCAGCTTGAGCGCCTTTTTGTACGTCGGCTCGACGTCGCGCGCCGTGTAGTGCAGCCCCTTCGGCAGATCGATCTTGGCCGGCATCGCCGCCGCGCCGCAGGTGTCCTTCTCGCGCTTGGCCAGCGTCGCCTCGCGCGCCGCCAGCGTCGCCTCGCGCGCGGCCACGTCGCGCTCGCGCTCGGCCACCTCCTTCTCGCGCGACGCCACCGACTGCTCGCGCCGCGCCGCGCGCTCGAGCGGATCGGCGCCCGGCGCCGTCGCCACCACCTGCGTCGCGCGCTTGACCAGCTCGCCGCGCATCTTGAGGAGCTGGTCGAGCTTGTCGTTCACCGTCGACTCTTGCGACGACAGGTCGTTCTCCTTGACGAGGAGCTTCTTCTCCTCCTCGTCGAGCGCGGCCTGTCCCGCCGAATCGTGGCCGAGCTGCGAGCGGCGCTCGACGATCTCGGCGCGCGCGTCGGCGATCTTCTTGCGCTCGCGCTGCAGCGCGCCGCGCTGGGTGATGAGGTCGGTCTCGTTCTTGCGGAGGCTCTCGTCCTCGGCGGTGATGGGCGCGACGTCGGCCGCCTTCTTCTTCGGGCATCCCGCAGCGACGAGGATCAGGGCGGCGAACGCGAGGCGGCGCACGCGCAGGATTATACTACGACGACGACGGCGACGGGCGGGCTATTCGAGCGTGACGAGCGACTGGCCGGCTTCGACCGCCTGGCCCTCTTTGACGGCGACGGCTTTGACCTTGCCGTCCTTGGGCGACTTGAGCTCGTTCTCCATCTTCATCGCCTCGACGACGACGACGCCCTGGCCGCTTTTGACCTCGTCACCGACGGCGACGAGCACCTTGACCACCTTGCCCGGCATCGGCGATTGCACCGCCGACGGTCCCGCCTTGGGCGGCGGCGCGGCGCGGCCGGCGACCTTGGCGCGCGCGCTCGTCAGCTTGATGGGCACGCTCTTGTTGTCGACGGTGATCGTCAGATCCGGCGCGGCGCCGTCGACGTCGACGAGCGCCTGGCGCCCGCCGCCTTCGGGCAGGAGCGACCAGCTCGACGCCCGCGTGTTGCCGGCGACGCGCACCGCTTCGTACACGCGCGTGCGCCCGCCGTGCGTCACGCGCACGCGGCTGCCGTCCAGCTTCTCGACGGTGACCTCGCGCTCGGCGCCGCCGAGCTCGACCGAATAGCGATGGATCACGGCTGCACCGCGCGCGGCTCGCTCTCGGGCAGCGGCAGCTTCAGCCCGACGAGCTCGGCCCACTCCTTGGCCGCCCACACGACGCCGATGAGCAGGTTGACCGGGTCGCCGAAGAACTTGGGATCGTTCTTCTCGAACACGTAGTGGCCGATGAACTGGAGGATCCAGCCGCCGACGAACAG
>Ga0070681_10006541_pt1 | contig 11347 bp, 10 predicted proteins | sample KBSC83BmetaG_FD_65650 | JGI IMG/M metagenome (GOLD analysis project Ga0070681, IMG submission 65650) | Corn rhizosphere microbial communities from Kellogg Biological Station, Michigan, USA - KBS C8-3B metaG | ecosystem: Host-associated > Plants > Roots > Rhizosphere | place: USA: Michigan...
TCTCGGAAGGCGACCCGCTGTTCTTCGGCTCCTACATGCACGTTCATGTGCGATTGACGGACCGCTTTCAGACCGAGGTCATCCCTGGGGTGACGGCGATGTCGGGTTGCTGGTCCGCCGCGGGACTGCCTATCGCGCACGGCGACGATGTGCTCAGCGTTCTTCCGGCGACTCTGGAGCAAACGGAGCTCGCGAGGCGTTTCCGCCAGAACGAGCCGGCCGTCGTGATGAAGCTCGGTCGCCATCTTCCGAAGGTGCGCCGGGCATTGATCGAGACCGATCGGCTCGCGAGCGCGATCTACGTTGAGCGGGGCACGATGCAAAACGAGCGTCTCATGCCCCTGGCGAACAAGACCGACGATCTATCCCCCTACTTCGCCATCGTGTTGGTTGCCGGCCGGGGTCGGCCGCGATGACCGGTCGGCTCACGGTGGTCGGATTGGGCCCAGGCAACCTGAATCAGCTGACGCCCGAAGCATCGGCGGCCCTGCTGGGAGCCGATTCGCTATTCGGCTACGCGCGCTATCTGGAACGTGTCCCCGAACGAGCGGGCCAGCGCCGCTACGCGTCAGACAACCGCCAGGAACATCAGCGCGCCGAGAAAGCCCTCTCGTGCGCCGCCGACGGAGAGGATGTCGTCGTCGTTTCGGGCGGAGATCCCGGCGTATTCGCGATGGCTGCGGTGGTCTGTGAAGCGCTCGAACGGGGTCCGCCGCAATGGCGAGCGCTGGATGTCAGCATCGTCCCCGGAGTCAGCGCGATGTTGGCAGTGGCGGCTCGCGTCGGTGCCCCGCTGGGACATGACTTCTGCGCCGTTTCGCTCTCGGACAACCTCAAGCCTTGGCCGGTCATCGAGCGGCGTCTACTGGCCGCGGCCAGTACAGGCTTTGTCGTGGCTCTGTACAACCCCGTCTCGCGCGCCCGGCCGTGGCAGCTGGAGCGTGCCTTCGAGACGTTCTGCAGCTGCCTACCGTCCACGACCCCGGTGATCTTTGGCCGCGCGATCGGACGCCCCGACGAGCAAGTTGCGGTGACTCCCTTATCCACGGTTTCTACTGCGCAAGCCGATATGGCGACCTGCATCATCGTCGGCTCCGCGCAGACGCGCATCATCGAGCGCCCTGGCAAAAGCAGTCTTGTCTATACCCCTCGGTCGAGTGCCAGCTGATGATCGAGCCACGCGAGCGCCTCCTCCACCGTCTCCACCGAAAGGCACTCCGACTCCTTCGGCCGCCGGATCACCACGACCTGAACCCCAAGCGAGCGCGCAGCTGCAATCTTGCTGTAAGTCGCCGCGCCACCGCTATTCTTTGCGACCACTACGTCGATGGCGTTCGACCTCAGCAGATCCCGATCCGAAGCTTCCTCGAACGGACCGCGAGCGAGTATGTAGCGCGCGTCCGGCACGGACAGGGGCGGCTCGACGGGATCGACGCTCCGGATCAGGTAGTGATGTTGGGGCGCGCGCGCAAAGGGTTCGAGGTCCTGACGCCCCAACGCCAGGAAGACGCGCCGCCGCCTTCCTTCGCCGAGTGCCTCGACGGCGTGCTCAACGTCATCGACTTCAGTCCAGCAGTCACCTGCCACGAGGGTCCAGGGAGGGCGACGGATCGCCAGCAAGGGTATTCGCGTCTGTCGGGCAGCGCTCACTGCGTTGGCGGAAATTCTGGCCGCATAGGGATGAGTTGCGTCGATCAGCCGATCGACCCGGGCCGCGCGAAGATACTCGATCAGTCCCTCGACTCCTCCGAACCCTCCGCGGCGAGTGGGTACGGGCTGCGCGGCCGGCGACGACGTGCGTCCGGCAAGGGACAAAGTCACGGCAACCTCCCTACGAACCGCAAGCCGCCCGGCGAGATCGCGCGCCTCGGTGGTCCCTCCCAGGATCAGAATGTGGGTCGGCATGTCTGAGCGTGAACTACGAAAGGCATGGCTGTCCATCGTCGGCATTGGCGAGGACGGTGTCGCGGGACTGAGCGCGCAGGCACGAGAGTCCATACAGTCGGCCACACTGGTGTTCGGAGGAACACGCCACCTGTCTCTTGCCAGCTCGCTCATCCGAGGCACTCCGCGGCCGTGGGTGAGCCCATTCGACCGCAATATCCCCGACGTGCTCGCGCATCGTGGCAAGCCCGTGTGCGTGCTCGCCTCAGGCGATCCGTTCATGCATGGCATCGGCAGCCTCTTGGCACGGCACGTGGCTCGTGAGGAAGCCATCGCATTCCCCGCACCGTCGGCATTCAGCCTGGCCGCATCCCGGTTGCAATGGCCGCTCAGCGAAGTATCGCCGCTCTCGCTCTGCGGCCGGCCCATCGACCTGATCCGACCCCACTTGCAGGCAGGAGCCCGCATTCTTGCCCTAACATCCGATGAGGGCACGGCGGGTGCGCTGGCAGCACTGTTGGTGGATAGTGGGTTTCCGCAGACGCGAATCACCGTGTTGGAAGCGCTGGGAGGCCCGAAGGAGCGTATGAGGACCGCATGCGCAGCGGAGTTTGCGCTCGAAGGGATCAATCCCCTCAACGTGGTCGCCCTCGAAGTCGTCGCCGGACCCACCGCGCGCATTGTGCCTCGCACAGCTGGGCTGCCCGACGAGTTCTTCGAGCACGACGGGCAGATCACAAAACGCGAGATCCGGGCACTGACGCTATCGGCTCTCGCACCGCGCCACGGCCAGCACCTCTGGGACGTCGGTGCCGGCAGCGGATCGGTTGCCATCGAATGGCTGCTCGCGGATCCGTCGCTAACCGCGGTCGCCATCGAGCAGCGGGCCGACCGGGTGGCCCGAATCCGCCGCAACGCCGTCGCGTTCGGCGTCCCGGACCTGCACGTAGTGGCGGCCAGCGCACCCGAGGCATTCGACCGGTTGTCGCCTCCCGATGCGATCTTCATCGGCGGCGGTGCGACGACACCGGGGCTCATGGCAGCAGCGCGCGCGGCACTGAAGCCGCAGGGACGACTGGTCGTCAACGCAATTTCTCTCGAGACGGAGGCGTTGCTGCTGAAGGAGCACGAGCAATATGAAGGGCAGCTGCTGAGAGTCGCGCTGGCCCGCTCGGGCCCGTTGAGCGCCGACATGTCTGGATGGCGACCCGCGATGCCGCTGTTGCAATGGAGCTGGGTCAAACCATGATCGTCGCAGGCATCGGCTGTCGGCGGGGAGTCAGCGCCCAAGAGGTGTTGGCGGCCATCAAAGCGGCGAGCGCGTGCGTTCAGCTCATTGCCATTCCGGCTTCGAAGCAGGGAGAGAGAGGAATCCTCGAGGCGGCGAAATCGCTGGGCGTCGGCGTCACTTTGATCGCCCAGGCGGATCTTGAAAATGCGAACGCACGCACGTTGACCCGCTCGGCACGGTCCTTGGCAGAGATGAACGTGCACTCTGTGTCCGAGGCCGCCGCGCTTGCGGCCGCGGCGGCCGCGGGCTCATCGTCCAGGTTGCTCGCACCGCGAATCGCCTTGGGGCCGGTCACCTGCGCCCTGGCAGAAAGTGAGCCGAATCCATGACCATCCACTTCATCGGAGCGGGACCCGGCGCGGCTGACCTGATTACGGTGCGCGGCCGCGACCTGCTCGCGCGCTGTCCCGTGTGTCTGTACGCCGGCTCTCTGGTTCCACGGGAACTGCTCTCCCACTGCCCGCCTGGCGCCAAACTGGTCGACAGTGCGTCCCTGACGCTCGACCAGATCGAAGCGGAGTATGTAGCGGCGCATTCTTCCGGATCGGATGTCGCACGGCTGCATTCTGGCGACCTCTCGGTCTTCAGCGCGCTCGCAGAGCAACTCCGTCGGCTGCAACGATTGGGGATTCCCTACACACTGACCCCTGGCGTGCCCTCTTTCGCCGCTGCGGCGGCTCTGTTAGGTCGAGAGCTGACGGTGCCGACTCTTGTGCAGAGTGTCGTGTTGACGCGCGTGCCGGGCCGCGCCTCCCGCATGCCCGGGAAAGAACGGTTGTCGAGCTTCGCAGCGACCGGAGCGACGCTGGCGATTCATCTGGCCGTCCACGCGCTCGAGTCGATCGTACGCGAGCTGACTCCGCACTATGGAGCGGATTGCCCGGTTGCTATTGTCATGCGCGCAAGTTGGCCCGACGAGCGAGCGGTCCGCGGCACCTTGGCGGACATCCAGGAGAAGCTGGCCGCCGCCCCAATGGAAAGAACTGCGCTCGTGTTGGTAGGACGCGCTCTCGCTGCGGAGAGCTTCGACGAGAGCGCTCTCTACTCCCCTGAGTACGTTCGAAGATTTCGCAATGTCACCTGACGCCCTGCAGGCCCTGGCCCGCCTGCGCGGGAACTACCCCATTCTCTCACCGGGACAGGTGTGGCTCGTCGGAGCCGGCCCCGGCGATCCGGGTTTGCTGACGCTCGATGCGCTCGCCGGCCTGTTGCAGGCCGACGTCGTGTTCTATGACGCCCTGGTAGACGCCCGCATTCTCGCTCTCGCCCGCGAAGGCGCCGAGCTGGAATTCGCCGGCAAGCGAGGCGGCAAACCCTCCCTTGCGCAGGCGGACATCAGTCAACGCCTCATAGAGGCCGCCCGTCGCCAGCAGCGCGTCCTGCGCTTGAAGGGCGGCGATCCCTTCGTCTTCGGCCGAGGAGGTGAAGAGATGATGGCTCTCGCCGAGGCCGGCGTCCGCTTTTGCGTCATTCCTGGAATTACGGCCGGACTTGGGGCCCTCAGTCGTATCTGCGTGCCTGCCACCATGCGGGGCGTAAATCAGGCCATCATCCTTGCCACGGGCCATGCCGCTGACGAGGACGGAAGCGTAGATTGGGCCGCGATTGCCCAGACGCGCCAGCCCATCGTTGTCTACATGGCGCTGCGAAACCTCGACGCCATTGCCGCGGCGCTACAGCGTGGCGGCCTACCCGGCGCCACGCCCGCGGCGGTCATTGCATCGGCAACACTCGAAACACAGCGCGTCGTCGTTTCGAGCCTCGAGCGGATAGCAGAAGACTCGCGAAATGCGCACCTGAGCGCGCCCGCGTTGGTCGTCTTCGGCGACATCGTGCGCATACGCGAAGAGTTGCTTGCTCTTCAGGAGCGGTGATGCGCCAGGTCCTTCTCATCGGTATTGGCGCCGGCGACCCGGAGCACCTGACGATTCAGGCCGTGAAAGCCCTGCAACGAGTCGACGCTTTTTTTGTTACCGATAAAGGGCGCGAAAAAGCGGACCTGAAGCGCCTGCGCACCCAGATCTGCGAGCGCTACATCGAGGGGCGGCGCTACAGAACCATCGAGGTGCAGGATCCCGAGCGCGACCGCAACCCGACCGACTACGAATCCGCCGTTGCGGCATGGCACGGCCAGCGCGCAGCCCTCTATGAGACTTTGATCCGAGAGCAGCTGACGGAAAACGAATGCGGCGCCTTCCTCGTCTGGGGGGACCCCGGTTTGTATGACAGCACGCTGCGAGTCATCGGACAGATCGCCTCTGCAGGCCGCGTTGCCTTCGAGTACGAGGTCGTTCCAGGAATTACCAGCGTTCAGACGCTCACCGCCCGCCACCGGATCGCCCTGAACCGCGTCGGCGCGCCGGTGCACATCACGACCGGCCGCCGCCTCGCGGAGCATCCCCATGTCGAGAACGCAGATGTCGTCGTGCTGCTCGACGGTGAGTGCGCGTTCAGGCACGTGAGCGACGAGCAGGTCGATATCTATTGGGGCGCCTACCTGGGCACGCCGCAAGAAATCCTGCTGTCCGGAAAGCTGACGGAGCTCGCACCGACGATCGAGCGGGTGCGGTCTGAGGCACGGCAGAGACACGGCTGGGTCATGGACACTTATCTATTGCGCAAGCGCCGCAGCTAGCCGCTTGATAGCATGCGCGCGCCGCGGCTCACAAAGGGGAAATCGCACATGCTCGGAACTCGCAGACTCTGGAAATCCGCTTGGCTGGCGACTGCGCTCGCCGTGCCGCTGCTCGCCGGCGGCATCGCGCAGGCGAAAGATTCCGAGGCCGTGCAGAAACTGCGTGCGGTGGTGGACAGTCCCGGCCGCTCTCCCGAGAACAAGGCACGCGACCGGTATCGCCACCCGGTCGAGACGCTGACCTTCTTCGGCATCAAGCCCAACATGACGGTCGTGGAGCTGTGGCCCTTCGGCGGATGGTTCACCGAGATCCTGGCGCCCTACCTGCGCGAGCACGGCAAGCTGTACGCCGCGGCCATGGACCCGGCGTCGACCTCCAAGAGCGACCTGAAATACAACAGCGATCTGCATTCGCTGCTCGACGCTCACCCTGAGCTGTTCGACAAAGTGCAGCTCACGGTGCTCTCGCCGAACAAGATGGAGATCGCCCCGGATGGGTCCGCCGACATGGTCGTCACGTTCCGGAACATCCACAACTGGGCCTGGGCGGGAATCGACAAGCAGGTCTTCGCCGCAGCCTTCCGCGCGCTCAAGCCAGGCGGCATCCTGGGAGTCGAGGAGCACCGCAACAACGATGCGAATTTCGCCCCGACGAAGCCGCCGCAGGCCTATGTCGGCGAGCAGTGGGCCATCGGCATGATCGAATCGGTCGGCTTCAGGTTCGTCGCCGACTCCGACATCAACCGCAACCCGAAGGACACGAAGGACTACGCCAAGGGCGTGTGGACCCTGCCACCGTATTTCGCCGAGGGCGACAAGGATCGCGAGAAGTACACGGCCATCGGCGAGTCCGACCGCTTCCTGCTGAAGTTCGTAAAGCCCCGCTAAGGGGGGCGGCGGCGCCGCGCCGGAACCACCCCCGTCGCCGGCGCGTTTGTTGAAGTCGGTAGCCTCATGGATCCTCTTCAATGCGAATGTACGAAGGCCTCCCCTACCCCCGGGGAGCCTACTGGGACGGCAAGGGAGTCAATTTCGCGCTGTTCTCGGCGCACGCCACCCGCGTCGAGCTCTGCTTGTTCGATTCCGACGGCCAGCGCGAGATCGAGCGCATCGAGCTGCCAGAATACACGGACGAGATCTGGCACGGTTATGTCGAGGGAGCCAGGCCCGGCGCCGTGTACGGTTACCGCGTGCACGGACCCTACGAGCCCGACAACGGCCACCGTTTCAATCCAAACAAGCTGTTGCTGGACCCGTACGCGCGCGAGCACGTCGGAGAGCTGAAATGGGACCCGGCGTGTTTCGGCTACACGATCGGGGCCGAAGGCGACGATCTCACCTTCGATGAGCGCGACAGCGCGGCGTTCATGCCCAAATGCGTAGTCGTCGATCACAGCTTCGACTGGAAGGAGAATCGCAAGCCGCTGGTCGCCTGGGACCAGACGGTCATCTACGAGACGCACGTCCGCGGCTACACCATGCTCCACCCGAAAGTGTCGCAAAAGCTGCGCGGCACCTTCGCCGGTTTGGCGGTTTCCAAGGTGATCGACTACATCAAGTCCCTCGGTGTCACGACGGTGGAGCTGCTGCCGATCCATGCGTTCATCACCGATCAGCACCTGCTGGAGCGCGGACTCACCAACTACTGGGGATACAACTCCATCGGATTCTTTGCGGCGGACCCGCGTTATGTGCGCAACCCCGAGCGCGGGGTCGCCGAGTTCAAGGAGATGGTGGCGCGCTTCCATGACGCCGGCCTCGAAGTCATCCTGGACGTCGTCTACAACCATACGGCCGAAGGCAACGAGCGGGGCCCGACTCTGAGCTTCAAGGGAATCGACAACGCCTCATTCTATCGGCTGATTCCGGACCAGAAGCGCTACTACATCAACGACACCGGCACCGGCAACACGCTGAACCTGAGCCACCCGCGTGTGATCCAGATGGTCACCGACAGCTTGCGCTACTGGGCTCAGGAGATGCGCGTCGACGGCTTCCGCTTCGATCTCGGCACGATCCTCGCGCGCGAAGCCAACGGATTCGACAATCAGAGCGGCTTCCTCAAGGCCTGCTCGCAGGATCCGGCCCTCGCGGGCGTGAAGCTCATCGCAGAGCCCTGGGACTGCGGCCCCGGGGGCTACCAGGTCGGGGAATTCCCGCCGGGGTGGGCCGAGTGGAACGACAAATTCCGCGATACCGTGCGCGACTACTGGCGCGGTCAGGCTCCGGCTGCGCAGCTGGCGCCGCGACTGCTCGCATCCCCGGGAGAGTTCGACCGTTACGGGCGCCGCCCCTACGCCAGCGTCAACTTCATCACCGCCCACGACGGTTACACGCTCAACGATCTCGTCAGCTACAACGACCGCCACAACGAGAAGAACGGGGAGAACAACCAGGACGGCAGCTCCAACAACCGCTCCTGGAACTGCGGCGCCGAAGGACCGACGGAGGATGCGGAGGTCAAGGCTCTACGCGACCGGCAACGGCGCAACTTCCTCGCGACGCTGCTGCTCTCACAGGGAACTCCGATGCTCCTGGCCGGCGACGAGTTCGGCCAGACGCAGTCGGGCAACAACAATGCCTACTGCCAGGACAACGAGACCAGCTGGCTCGATTGGAACGTCGCCGAGGGAGCCGAGCCGCTCATCGACTTCGTTCGGCACCTGACCTCGCTGCGGCGCCAGTATCCCATCCTGCGCCGCAATCGATTCCTCACGGGTGCCATCAACGAGCGGATCGGCGTGAAGGAGATCACCTGGATTCATTCTTCCGGCGTGGAGATGACCGAGGAGCAATGGAAGGACGGCAACATGCTGTGCTTCGGAATGATCCTCGACGGTCGAGCCCAACCGACAGGGTTGAAGCAACGCGGCACGGACGCCACGATCCTCATGGTGTTCAATGCCTATCACGACGTCGTGAAATTCATTCTGCCCGAATCCACGGAAGGCCGGCATTGGGAGCTCGTGATCGACACCAACATCGAGCCGGGCAAGGCGCAGCAGTTCGAGCCCGGCCATGAGTACGTCACCACCGGAAGATCGTTCCTCGCCTTCGTATTGCGCGTCAACGGCAAGTAGAATGGCGGGGTGCGCTGGCTGATACTGACCCACCGTTACCTGGGAATCGTCCTCGGCATCCTGATGGCCGCCTGGTGCCTGTCGGGCATCGTCATGATGTACGTCGGCTATCCCGAGCTCGATCGGGCCGACCGCGTGCATGCGCTGCGAGCTTTGGATCTGAGCGGGTGCTGTACGTCCCTCGAGGGCGCCGAGTCCGGCTCCTCCTTCCAGATCGAGATGCTGGGGAATCGACCGGTGATGCGCCTGGGCGCGCAGGTCATCGATCTCGCAAGCGGCAAAGGGCTGGATTCCATCTCCGCCGCGCAGGCGACAGCGGTCGCGACCGACTTCGTCTCGGGAGCCCGACTCCTGGGCAGTCTCGCCTACGATCAGTGGACCCTGGAGGGAGTACGCCCACAAGAGCGGCCCCTGTACCACTTCGCAAGTCCTGGAGGCACTGAACTCTACGTGTCCCAGACGAGCGGCCGGCTCGTGAAGGTCACCACTCCCCGCGAGCGTTTCTGGAATTGGCTCGGAGCGGTGCCGCACTGGCTCTACTTCGCGGATCTGCGACGTAACGCAGCTCTGTGGACCCGCGTGGTCGTGTGGACATCGCTGTTCGGGTGTTTCCTCACCCTTACGGGACTCTACCTGGGCGTGCAGCGCTTCGTACGCCGGCCAGCTGGCCGCCTGTCGCCCTATCGAGGTCTGCTGTTGTGGCACCACGTGCCAGGATTCTTCGCCGGCGTGTTCGCACTGTCCTGGGTCGCCAGCGGACTGGTCTCAATGAACCCTTGGGGTTTTCTGGAAGACGGCTGGCGTCCCCCGGACGTGCCGAATCTCACCGCCGCGCAGGTGAACGCGGCTCTGCGCGCGCCGCTACCCGCCGGAACCGTCTCGGTGGAGTCCTCGCGTCTCAACGGGCAGTTGTATCTCATCGCGACGACAGCAAACGGAGTACGCACGCGATTGGACGCACGAGGTGCGCCGGCACCCCTCTCACCTGCTGAAATCGAGCAGTGGGCGGCAACGGTGACAGGCTCAACGGCAATCCCGGAGCTGTTGAGAGCCGAAGACACGTACTACTTCAGCCACCATCGCGAAGTCGCCGAGCTGCCGGTCTATCGTGCGAGCGTCGACGATGCGCGTTACTACTTCGACGCGACTTCCGGGAAGCTGCTTCGCCGGATCGACAGCAACTCGCGCTGGTATCGGTGGTTGCACCAAGGCCTCCACCGAATGGACTTCACCCCGACATTGCGGGCGCGCCCGCTGTGGGACGCGGTGATGTGGATTCTGATGTCCGCCGTGGCGACCATCTCCATCACCGGTGCCATCCTCGGTATCCGCAGACTCCGGCCCCGCCCGGGCTGATCAGAACCGGTACGTGTAGCGCAGCCCGAAGGTTCGGGGGAGTCCGAGATTCCAGTAGGTGTAATTGCTCCCATCCGCATCGCGCTCGGCGCTGCCGATCGACGCTGCGTACTCCTTGTCGAATACGTTGGCGATGCGTGCGGTGAGCAGGTGAGCTTGCCGGGAATCGAGATACAGGCGTCCGGCAAGATCGACGACCACGTAACTCCCGTATTGCTCGCGACCGTCCCACACGGATTGGAACACCTTCCCAACGTAGTTGAGGGACACGGTGCCGCCGACGAGCGACCCTGGCGGATGCAGATCGAACGTCGCCTTGGCGAGTTGCTCGGGGATTCTCGCGACTTGCAGGTCGCCGTCCTGCCGCGCGCGGTTGTACGTATAGCTCGCGCTAGCTGAGAGGGACTTGGCGATCTCGGCGCCCAACACCAGCTCGGCGCCTCGGACCCGCACTTCGCCCGGAATGTTCTCTGCCAGAGATTGATCGGTATCCGGATCGAAGCCATCGAAGGAGATCAGATCCTTGATGTTGCGATAGAAGCCGATCAACTCCCAGGTCAGGGCACGGTCGGGCGTCGTACCCCCGATGGAGAGGTTGACGTTCGTGCTTCTCTCCGGCTTCAGGTTGGGATTGCCGCGCTCGTCTTCGGGATCGTCCGCGAACAGCTCCTCGGCGGTCGGCAGACGAAACGCCGTGCCGACCAGGGCGCGGGCGAACAGGCCCTGCGGCAGATCGAACTTGGCGCTGGCGCTCCACACCGTCGCGCTCTGTCCGAAGCTCGGATCGTTGTAGCGAACGCCAAGCGCGAAACGCGCAGCGCGCACCAGGTCCTGGGTCGTGGCCACTTCGCCAAAGAAGGCGTGATCGTGCTCGGACTTCTGCGAGATGACCAGCACCGCGTCCGACCCCGAGTAGCTCTGGTAATCCGCGCCGACGTAATACTCGAAGCCCCTGTTGAGAGCGAGCTTCATGGTGGCCGTTGCGCCGGTGTCCTTGTAACCCCAGAAGTCGTGATCATCGATGGTGACGATGGTTCCGGGGTCGGACGGATCATGATCGTACTCGGTGAAATGCGAGTACCAATGGTGCATGTAGCCCTT
>Ga0070681_10006542_pt1 | contig 11346 bp, 5 predicted proteins | sample KBSC83BmetaG_FD_65650 | JGI IMG/M metagenome (GOLD analysis project Ga0070681, IMG submission 65650) | Corn rhizosphere microbial communities from Kellogg Biological Station, Michigan, USA - KBS C8-3B metaG | ecosystem: Host-associated > Plants > Roots > Rhizosphere | place: USA: Michigan...
GCGTTGTAATTGAGGTTCTTCACCGTCACGGTCGAGCCGCTCTGCGTCTCGGCCCCGTTCCACAACTGCGTGACCGTCTGTCCGTTGGGGAAGGTCCAGCTCAGTGTCCAGCCGTTGATCGCGGTCGTGCTCTTGTTGTCGATCGAGAGCGCAACCTGGAAGCCGGGTGTCCACTGGTTGGTGATGGTGTAGCCGATGTGGCATGAGCCGCCGGGAGGAGGCGCGCCAACGGCGAGAGTCACCGCAATCGTGGTGCTGGCGGTCAGAGCGGTGCCGCCACTGGTGCCACTACCGGAGATGGTGAGCATGAAGGAGCCCGCCGCCGTCGCGTTGGCAGCCGATACGGTCACTACACTACTGCTGGTCGCCGGGTTGGTCCCAAACGTCACGGTCACACCCGCCGGCATGCCCGAGGCGCTCAACGTCACAGGACCGGTGAATCCACCGGAGTCCGCCACAGTTATGGTGTCAGTTGCAGCGCCACCCACCGCGACACTCAAGGATGTAGCGGCGGGCGTCAACGTGAACGACGGGTTCCCGGTGTTGTTTCCACCGCCTCCGCCGAGCGGAAACTGCATGGCCGCCAGGATGGACTGCTTCAGGGCGCTCGCCGGCGCCGCATTGTAGTTGCTGTCGAGCAGCGCGAAGCTATCCTCACCGTTCGCCGCCCAATACGACCAGCTCAGGGCGGGGTTGGCCTTGATGAAGCTCGTCAGGCTCTGGAACCACTGTCCCTGGCTGCCGGCGGCCGTGTCCTGGATGTCTATGTTGGTATTGTCGGTGCCGAACTCGCCGATCCACAGCGGCGCTATGCCGTTCGCGCTGATGTAGCCCCAGTACTGGTTCCAGATCGACTGCAGGCTGGCGGGCGTGGTGCTCGCATTCTCCCACTTCTGCACGAACAGGACCGGGCCGTATTCGTGCGGGGAGTAGACCAGCTGGTTGGGAACGCTGAGCACGACCGGGTTGGTCGCGACCCCGATGAGGTTGCCGCCTTGCCAACCGCACACCGTGTTGTAGCAGTCGTTGCCCTCGACAAAAATGAGCAGCTTCGGATTGATCGCGAGAATGGCGTTACCGGCGAGCTGCGCTGCCACCGGCCAGTTCTGCGGGGAGCTCGTCGGGCAGCCGTTGCTCTGAGAGTCACCGGTCCAGCAAGCGCCGGTCGCCCTTCCGGCAGCCAGGAGGTGCGGCTCATTGCGCAGATCCATGCCAATGACCGCCGGGTTGCCGTTGAAGGTGAACTTTGCAGCGCTGTAGCGCATCGCCATGGTCTGCCAGTCCGCGATCCAGTTCGATTGCGGAAAGGCGGCGGTGAACCACAGACCGTTCTCCTCATTGCTGTTGCCGGCATCGGAGCGATGGTTGTCGAGGATAATTCTCAGGCCTATCGAGCCGGCGTAGGCGACGATGAGGTCCAGGTCCTCCAGGGCCGTCTTCCCGACGAGATCCGTGTTGGCCGGCCCGCCATTGGCGAAGCTCGTGAAGTTCGTCGGGACGGGATTTTTCTCCACCATCTCGTTCGAGAACGGCACGCGAATGACGTTATATCCGAGTGCCTTGATGGTGTTCAGGACGGTCTTGTAATCCTGTGCCCACAGGCCATGAGCCAGGGCGTCGGCCGTCTCGAAGCCGTACCAGTTGATTCCCGCGATACGCACCACGTTGCCGCTGGAGTCGATGATCTGGTTGCCCTTGGTGTGCCAATAGCCGGAACCGACGGTGTTGGTAGTCTGTGCCAATGCCGTCGTCGACACGGCCGCGGCCAGCAGCGCGCATGCCGTGAGCGTCCTTACTGTTGCATAACCCATACTTCCTCCTCCTCCATTGAAATCTCCGAAAAAAAAGAGCGCGTAGCCCTGGCAGGGCTACGCGCTCTTCAAAGGCCTCAATTCACTGTGCAGGTCGCTCCATTGAGCGTGAACGCGGTGGGTATCCCGTTCGTGCCGCTCCAGGTGCCCGTGAATCCAGCATCCTTGTAGCTGCCACCGGCCGGGATGTTGGCGTTGTAGTTGAGGTTCTTCACCGTCACGGCTGTGCCGCTCTGAGTCGCGGCGCCATTCCACAACTGGGTCACAGTCTGGCCGTTGGGGAAGGTCCAGCCCAGCGTCCAGCCGTTGATCGCCGTCGTGCTGGTGTTGTCAATGGAGAGCGCGACCTGGAAGCCGGGCGTCCACTGATTGGTGATGGTGTAGCCGATATGGCACGCACCGGGGGGCGGCGGGGGATTCCCGTTGCCGATCGTCACCGCAATGGTGGTGCTTGCGGTCAGAGCCGCACCGGCGGCGCTGGTCCCACTACCGGAGATGGTGAGCGTGAACGACCCTGCCGCTGCCGTGCCGGCCGACACAGTGACCACACTGCTCGTAGTCGCCGGATTGGTGGCAAAGGTTACGGTCGCCCCTGCGGGCGCACCCGTTGCCCTCAACGTCACGGGACCGTTGAATCCACCGGCATCCGCGATGTTGATGGTGTCAGTTGCGCTGCCGTTCGCCGCGACCGACAGGGTTGCAGCCGTAGGCGTCAAGGTAAACGACGGATTCGGCGGCGGTCCACCTGCACCCACGCTGACAGCGATCGTCACCGGATGAGTGATGACCGTCGCGCCCTGGCCGTTGGTGCCAGTAATCGTGACGTTCCCTGACTCAGCCGGAGTGTTCGGTTGCGCGAAGAAGCTGACAGTGATGTTGCCACCAGGGCAGTTCACCGAGTTGGGAGCAAAGTTGGCAGTGACTCCCGGAGGCACGCCGGTCGCCTGGACGGACACGCTTCCCGTCAACCCGCCGACACATGCGATCGTCGCAGTGGCGCTGGCGGTCGCTCCGGCCTGGACATTGACCGATGCAGGCGCGGTAATCGTGAAGTCCGGCTTGGCAACCACGGTCACCGTGATCGTGGTGCTCGCAGTCGAGGCACTTGTGGTACCCGTTCCTGTGCTGGAACCCGTTATGGTGACCGTTGCAGCTCCCACCGTTGCGTTACCAGCAGCGGTGAGGGTCAGAGTGCTACCCGCGGACCCCGTGACCATGGAGGGACTGAAGCTCGCCGTCACACCGGCTGGCAGGCCGCTCGCGCTGAGAGTGACAGCGCCGCTGAACCCGTTGATTGCCGAGATGGTGACGCTGGTCGTTGCCGACTGCCCCTGCAGAACGGAAACCCCAGTGGAGGCAACGCTGAAGCTCGGCGCTGTGCTTGCCGGAACAGGCGGGAAGGCGTTCTGGACCAACATGGTGAAATACGAGGGCCAGAAAGTTCCCGCCTTGGGCGAATTGGCCACCGCGGCGCTGACCGTGTTGTTGGCCAGGGAATTGCTGTGTGTTGGGTTGCAATTCGGGTCGCCAACGGTCGAAGTCACGCCGTTGAACACACTGCCCGGATAGTTGCCATCCGATTCGCCTGGCGGCTTGATCCACACAAACGCCTGCAGATTCGCAAACCCACCCGGATTCACCGTGGGCGGCACACCCAGACCGGCGTTGGGCTGGTTGCACCACTGGCCCATGTCGTTGCGTCCGTCGATCTTGGTTGCATTGACAAAGGTGTCTACGACGGTGCTGGTGCTCGGACCCTTGGGACGGCTGGCGCTGCCCCAACCATTACGCGACGTGTCGATCAGAAACCCGACGGTCGAGGGGAATCCGGCCTGAACGAAGGCTGCATCCAACGCCGCGGCATAGGACTGCTCGTCGATGAAAGGATTGAAGTGATAGAAAGTAGCCGAATGCACCGGCTGACCGCCGATCGACTCGTCCGAGGTCATGAACGGCTCCGTGGTCGGGCCGTAGTTGGCGGTGTTCGTGATGAAGCCGTCCACGCTGGCGATACCGCCCGTGGCCCCTTTCGCCACCGCCGTCAGGAAATCGACACCGGGTTGGAAGTTATTAGGCCAGCCCAGCCAGCCGTGGTGACCCACGTCGAGATAGTTATAGACGTTCGGCAGCTTGTGGAAGGCGCCGAGGGCGAACTGAATGCCCTGCACGTACACGCCGTTCAGCGAAGGCTGCCCGCTGACCCCGGCATTGGCGTTGACGCAGGCCTGGATGGCCGGATTCGGCGCCTGGCCGACGTTGGTGATCATGTTGGGGAGCGAGTCATCCTCGACGACCAGGACGAACCGGATGTTCGGATTGTTCGCAACGGTCTGCAGGGTATTGGCGATCGGGGTGATGTAATCGTTCTCGTACTCCTGCAGACCGGTCCCGGTGAGCGTAATGGGAGTGCCGTTGGGGCCGATGATGGTATCCCCGCCGGCAATGCTCAGCTCGCCGTTCGAGGCCAGGGCCGCGCAATCGCGATCGGGAAGATCGTAGATGACCAGCTCGACGACGATCGGCTGATTCGTTCCGGATGCCGCCTGCTGTGCGAGTGCCTGGCTGATGTGCTGCTGCAGGCTCAGGCGGCCGTTGCCACCGGAGATCGCCGCGATGTGATCCAACCATACTGCCGTCGGATAAGTGCCCACGACGGCCATCTGGTTGGCCAGCGCGGCCGGCTGGCCCGCGGCTGCCGTTTTGACTTCGTTCGTCCAGTCGGGGTTGACGTAAAACTGGGCCCCGGCAAACGGATTGGTGACGTGAGTGACCGTCTGGGCGAAGGCGCCCGGGGCGGCGAGCGTCAGTATCATCAACAATGCGAACAGGAACGGAAACGCGATGCGGGCCCCCGGCCGGCCGGCAAACGCCTGACTTTGTAACGAATTACCCGAAAGAAACATGATCCTGCCTCCCTGTGCGTCGACCACGACGCGTGATAGGTCCGTAACAAAACAAACTACGACATGAAATTGAGACCGCGTGGCGGCCGTATGGGAAATGCAGCGGACAAAGTTGTAGCGCTGCGCAATCTGACTGCGCTGATTTCGCGCCCCCTCCTCGCAGATTGACGAATGACAGCGATGTCAATCCGTGTTCGTCGCGAAGCTAGTAGCTTTCGCGTTTGATGTCAATTCTCCAATGGCCTCCCAACCGGGGCCCGGCACCAACGTCCCGCAAATCAACTAAACCTCAAACTCGATTCCGGGAACATTGTGATATGGCGTCGCCGTACGCGCTCAGCGCTGGCGTGACGACGCCGGCCACCTTGCCCTGATCGTCCCAACGGCGGATGCGGACAGCATCGGCGAAAAAACGCTCTCTTTCAAATGTCGCCACTTCCGCAGCCGACATGGGCCCGCCTTGTAATCCCAACGTCCGCACCGACGCGGCGCTCAATCGTGCGAAGTAACTCCTATCGACAGCACATAAGTAACGCTTGGCCGGCACGTGGAGGCGAACTGGTTCGTAAATTTCAGGCCCGAACCGCGCTGCGAGCCAACCACTACCAACCTCCTCGTGCCGCGCGTCCGCTTTCCAGTCCAGAATGTCGTCCGGAACGTCCTCGACGAGGTGCCCGACATCGTGCAGCAAAGCTGCGACTATCAATGCCGCAGGAGCGCCCGCCAGCTGCCCGGCATGCGCCGTCTGTAACGAATGCTCCAGCATCGAAACGGATTCGCCGAAATACGACTGCGCCCCGCGCCGTCTGAACAGCAATGTAATCTCATCCAGGGTGCTCACTGCACAGCTCCTGCTCGAGAATGGCCTCGCGATTACTCGGTCAGAGTCAGTCTGTAGGTCTCGGTTGTTTTACCGTCGTGAGCCGTGACGACAATCGGCACCGTCTTCGCCCGGCCCTCGAATGCGACTGTAGAGGGCGAGGCCCGCCTGACAGCCTTGCCAGCGACGGTCAGGGACTGGACTCGGGAGGATGCCGGCCTGATGGATATGGTTATCGGTCCATGAGAGGCGCCGGGCACGATCGCGCGATAGTCATGCTCCGTGGCCGTAAAGCGCGCGGTCAGAGCCGCTCCTTTCACATCGATGCTCGTGAGGCTCGCAATCTGATCGGGAGGCGCGGGAAGAAAGGTCTGTGCGTTCACGTTGACGCCGAACCAGTTGGGATCGCTGAAGCGATCCCCGACCACGATCTGCTGCAGGCCGGGTGGCCGGTAGGATGGAACGAGAGCGGCATTACCTTCGTCCATGGCGCGTTGCAGGGCAGTCTCGAGGTTGTCCAGGTACTTCGTCCCCACGAGCGGCCGGTCATTGTGACCCGTCATGATGAGCCTGACGCGGTCACCCAACATGGCGCGCGCGGTGCGAACCGCGGCGAAGTAGCGATCGAGCGGTGGCTGGTTCGGCCACTGCATCCACAGCACATCCGGCGGCAGGTAGGAGTTATTCCCGAAAGTATCGCCCGTGAACAGGTTTCCTCCGGCGGGATCGAGGACGACGATCGAGCCGGGTGTATGGCCGGGGACGGTGACGATCTCGAGCGCGCGATCACCCAGATCGATCTTCGACCCGTCCCCCACTGACTGGAGGTGCTCGGCTATCTGCTCGCGGCTCGCTCCATGCCGTTCGAGGAAATCCGCAACCGCCGGCCGATCGGCCTCACCGACGTACTCCATCGATCCCGCAATGAACTGATCGGCCTGGCCGATATGGTCGCCGTGGCTGTGGGTCCAGATGGCCACCAGGGGCAATCCGCCGGTGAACTGAGATATATAGTCTCGCAGTGCGCCCCGTCCCATGCCGCTGTCGATGAGCGCGTAGCTCCTCGTGCCACGGATGAGAAACATCTTGTCGTTGTCGGAATCCCGGATCATGCGCACCCCGGGCGCCACCTCCTCCGAAACGTAGGCGGTCCGGTCGCGGCGCTCGACCTGGTAGGAGAAGGTCGCCGGCTCACTGGACTGCATGCCTGCCTTCATGGCCACCGCGCGCAGGGTATAGCCGGTCTTCAGACCCTTGTTGCCGTAATAGAGACCCGCAATAAACAGTACCCCGCGCGCATCGAAGACCGGCGAGCCCGCGTTGGGCTCGCTGCCATCCCAGGTGTAGTGGATTTCGGCACCGGGTACGGCATCCAGCAATGAAAGAGACGTGGTGTTGAAGTAGGTCCCCGGAGCGGGAAAGATCGTGGGTGGAGGAAGTCGCGTATCCGCCGGTCCGGCCTGTTGGCCTCGGGCGATCACAGCGGCAACGCTCGCCACGAGCACGAATGAACACAGGAGTCTGAAAGAGTTTTGCATCCGCCAACATTAGCCGCTGGCGCCGCCTGAGTCTATCCGTTGCGCAAGCTCTCGAGGGCCGCGAAGCGACCCGTGGCGGACAGGTTTTCGGTCGCGATGCCCGTTGTCCACAGCTCTGCGCGGCGATGGACGAAGTCGCTGGCCGTCAACTCCTGCAGCGGCCGCGGCTCGGCGAAGAAGAAGCCTTGCCCCGCCACACAACCCAGCTCGAGAAGAGAAGCGATCTGCTGCTCGAGCTCGATCCCCTCCGCCACGATGTCCAGTCCCAAGGTGCTGCCGAGAGTAATCACGGCACGCGCCAGCTCCGGTCCGTTGTCGGAGGTCGTCAGCCGGCTGACGAAGGATCGATCGATCTTCAGGATATCGATCGGGAAGCGGTGCAGGTACGACAGCGAGGAATACCCGGTGCCGAAATCATCGAGCGCGAGACGAACACCGAGCGCCTTCAGTCTCTGCAGCCGCTCCAGGTTGGCCTCGGTGTTGGACATGATGGTGCTCTCGGTCAGCTCCACGACCAGGTTCTCCGGCTCTAGACCCGAAATGGCCAAGGCATCGGAGACATCCCTGATGAGATCGCCGTGTTGCAAGTGCCGTCCCGAGACATTCACCGCGACACGCAAACCGCTGCCGCCGGCAATCCCCGGGCGCCACGCGACCAGCGAGCGGCAGGCCTCGATCAGCACCCAGCGCCCCAGCTTCACGATCTGCCCGCAATCCTCGGCGATTGAAATGAACTGGCCCGGCATCAACACGCCGTCGCGCGGATGCCGCCATCGCACCAGGGCCTCGACGCCCAGGAGGCTCCCGGTGCCGAGGTCGACGATGGGTTGATATTCGAGTATGAATTCCTGTTCGGCGAGCGCCCGCGTGATATCCGCCTCCAGGCGCAGGCGCTCGTGCAGGACATCCTGCATGCGCGGCTCGAAGATCGCGTAGCGATTCTTGCCGGCCGCCTTGGCGTGATACATGGCGATGTCCGCATTCCCCAGCAGCGATTCCGCGCTGGCCGAGGAATTGGAGTGTGCGACGCCCACGCTGGCTGCAACGGCGACTTCCTTGCCATCGAGCGGAAATGGGGCTCGCAATACCTCGATGAGGGTTTCGGCGACGCTGCGCACCTCGACGAGCGAGGAAACGGACTCGAGGAGGATGGCGAACTCGTCTCCGCCGAGCCGCGCGACCGTATCCGATGGCCGCGTATTCTTCACGATACGCTGCGCTACCGCCCCCAGTAAGCGGTCGCCCGCATCGTGACCCAATGAGTCGTTGATCGTTTTGAAGTTGTCGAGATCGAGGAACAGGACCGCCACCGGCAGATGTCCGCTTTGCACCAGCGCCAGGGCGTGCTGCACCCGATCCCTGAAGAGGGTGCGGTTGGCGAGCAAAGTCAGCGGATCGTGAAAAGCCATCTGGCGCAATTGCTGCTCGAGCGCCTTGCGCTCGCTGATATCCCGGAAATTCAGGGCGAGCCCGCGCACGGCAGGATCGGCTGTCAGGTTGCTGCCAACACTCTCCAGCACGCGGCGGGCCGGTCCGCGATCGATGCTGAGCTCTACCGGGCCGACGGTTCCGGCGGGTACGGCGGCGATCTCGTGCAGCAAGGCGCGCAGCTTGTCGCAATCCGGCCCCGTCCAGATCTCAAGCAGGCTCCTGCCAACCATCTCATCGGGGCGCAAGCCAAACGTGCGCTCGCACGCCGGCGACACAAAGCGCAATACGCCGTGCGACTCGACGATCATGATGACATCGGAGGCATTCGCAATCAGTGATTCGAAACGATCCTCCACGATGCGCGCAGCGCGCCGCTCACGAATCGCGGCCTCGCCCCGCAGAACCACTCCTTGTCTCACCATCAGGAGAAGGGTCAGCGTGAATACGACCGTAGTCATTACAGCAACCGGGCCGTCGATGTCGGTGCGGGCGAGATAGATCAACACCAGGAAGACGATCAGCGAGGTGGCATAGGGGAGCGTGCGCGCCACGGCGTCCGGGGTGTTGGACATGACCGGAGCCTCATGGGCCGGCATGCGGAGTTGCGCACGCGCGGCGGCAGCCCAAGGAACATAACTGGCCAGGTAGAACACGTCCTGCAGCTCGCCGGCGGCGTAGTAGCCGCCCATCTTGGCCAGCGACCAGAAGATGTCCGCAATGAACATCATCGCGAATCCGGTCATCAGCAACACGGGAATACGGCGCTCCCCGGCGCCCGTGAGCAACCGGACTCCCAACATCAGCAACACCAGGCAGTCGAGCCCCGCGTACGCTTCGCTCAGAGCCTGTTTGAGTGAATCGACTTCGGCCCGGCCACCGGCAGGATGGATGACCAGAAACCAGAAGAAGGCGCCATAGCCGATGACGAGGATGGTGGCGTCGAGGACCAGTTGGATCCATGGCACCCGGGTCGCTGCCGCCCGTATCAGGCGCACCGAGGCCACGAAGATGGCGGCATAGAACGCCAGGAAACACACATCCGACGGACCTGGGAACGGATCCTGGTTACGCAACCAGCTTTGTACCGTGATGAGGGTTCCGGCGAGGTACAGGGCCAGCGCTATCGCGAGCCAACGCCATGCCCTGCGCAGCACTTCGGGTCTCGTCCGGCGTGCCGCCGCCATCACCAGCACAGTGGTGGCCAGGCAGGCCGGCGTATCCGACAGGAGCCCGACATAATGCGTTACCTGTTTGCCCCCGACATCCCACAACATCGCAACGGCGCACAGTACCGTATAGATCACCAGACCGAGGTACAGCCTGTCGACCCATGACGGAGCGGCCGCCGTATCGAGTGCTGGGACTGTTATAACGGGGGCGTCCACGGTGGTGCTGCGTTGCAAAATCCCTGAGTGGGACTCGATTATCGTATCGGCTCGGGGGCGCCGGATAATGAGGCGCGCATCACTCCTGCAAACGCACAGGAGGCTTCGCCGTTCCGGATTGTGAGCGCTCTCGGCAGCTCAAACCTCGACTGCGTTGCACCAACCGGCTGGCGTTCCGGGGAACAACACAACTTCGGGCTACGGCCGCGCGCGGCGCCCCGCTTCGAGCCGCTCCCGGGCCAGCGCCACATTCTGCTGCGCCTCCTGAAAGTACACCGGGGACGACTCTGCGGCTTTCTGGAAGTAATCGAGCGCGACCTGGTCGTCCTGGTTCGTCATCGCCACCTGGCCCACCAGGTTATAAGCGTTGGGAACATCGAGTGCTCGCGTGAGACTCGCAAGCGCCTTGGCATATTCGCCACGATGCGCCTGCGCTTCTCCAAGCATTCGCCACGCCTCACTCGTCCGGGTCGATTGCGGAACTTCTTGAAGCGTACCCTCGGCTTTCGCGAAGCTTCCCATTGCAAGCTGCACCGCAGCCCGATGTAGCAGGGGTCCGGGCGCCGAGGGCGCCAGTGTCGACGCGCGCTGCAGGTACATCAAAGCATCGTCATAGTGTCCACGCCGCTGGGCGATGACACCAAGTGCATCGTAAACACGCCAGTCGGTCGCATCCTCCGCGACGCTCTTGCGCAGCCAGGTGTCTGCTCCATCGATATCATCCTGCGCCAACAACACGAAGCCAAGATGGGATGTGGCGCGCGCATCGCTGGGGGCGGCTGTCGCGGCGAGCTCGAAGGCTTTGCGCGCCAGATCCAGGTTACCCCGAGCCTGGTGGATCGAGCCTATCTTGCCGAGTGTGCTGATGTCCCGAGGTTGGAAAGACAGGGCCTGCACGTACAGGTACAACGCGAGATCGGTGTTTCCGGAACCCCAGGCTTCATCGCCCCGGCGGACCGCTTCGTCAAACGAGCGCGCCATCCGGTTCGGCGAGCCCGAATCCTCGGAGCGAGCGTTGGACGGCTGCGCCCGGCTGTCCGGATGAGACTGCGACGGCGCCGTCGCACAGCCGGCGGCGCCGAGCAAGAGCGCGCTCACGAGTGTGATTCGATACAGTCGTAGAGTGATTTTCATGGTCAGGAGTGTGCAAAGGCTGCGATGACTCGAATGACCGCGGGTCCGACCGCGACCAGGAAGAAGCTCGGAAAGAAGCAGAAGATCAATGGAAAAATCATCTTCGTTCCCAGCGTCGCGGCAATCTCTTCGGCGCGTTGCATCCGCTTGTCCCGGAATTCCTCCGAATAGACACGCAGTGCATCGGCGATGCTCGTGCCGAACCGCATGCTCTGGATCAGCAGGCCGACGAGCCCACGGATATCGTCGAGACCGGTCCGCTCCGCGAGATTACGGAGTGCCTGGTCGCGCTCCATACCGGCCTGGATCTCGGCGTTGATGCGA
>Ga0070681_10006543_pt1 | contig 11346 bp, 18 predicted proteins | sample KBSC83BmetaG_FD_65650 | JGI IMG/M metagenome (GOLD analysis project Ga0070681, IMG submission 65650) | Corn rhizosphere microbial communities from Kellogg Biological Station, Michigan, USA - KBS C8-3B metaG | ecosystem: Host-associated > Plants > Roots > Rhizosphere | place: USA: Michigan...
CTGTGAGTCTGTTCGAATTCCTTGGCTCTCTTGATGATGAATGTGGTCATCTTTGAGATGTTAGCTTCCCATCAACAGTAGAATTTAAACATCAACTGTGAGAGAGACTAACCTTTCTACCGTTGCAGTATTCCACTCCTTTCTCCGCGATCAGGAACTGAGATTGTCCAACGATAGCAACCCAATAGTTGTTGAGGTAAAGGACTGCGCCGGTTAAAGAAAACACAGTTATTACTTCATAGAACAATGTTTCCTTTTACCGACCTGCAAGGGAGCGGAGTTTCTCGATGTGAGTAGATTTGTCTGGATCGCTGGATGTGTACCCAGCTCCAGTGATGTAGTTTTGAAAGTTGAGATGAGAGAAGACGTCTGAGGGATCTTTGAAGTAATCGGGTTTCTGGAGAATCGTCTGTTTGATCTGGGGAGAGTTCATGACTTGCAATCGGATCAAGTTCAAGTTTTGCGCTGTCTGTACTCCAAGAGCAGCCATCGCCATTGGCTGCACTTTGGGGGTCCAATAGTTCTTGTCCTGTTGAGGGTGACCTCGAATGGTGCAAAGAAGAGTGATGCATTGCATGTAGTTCTCTCTGTCCAATTGGACAGTTTGTTTTCCGTCCCACTTCACGTTGACTTTCCTGTCCATGACTCTCCCGTTTGGTTGCCTCCAACTGTAATCAATCTCGTAGCGGTAGGTGTGGACTTTGTATTCCTCTCCCTTCTTAGAGTACATCAAAGGCATCCTCATCCAACCTATTCGGTGTTGCAGATTATGGCTTTAGTTTTCAGAGACATAATCAGCAAACCGAACCTTTGTTGTAAACAGAGTAATCCACGTAAGAGTGGAATTCACTGTCAGCGAAGGCCAGGTGAGCAAATTTGCTCATCATCTCCAACGGCATAAAGAGGAATGGAAACACTACGTGGAATCTTCCAACGTGAAGTCGTCCGAGGGGGTCGCGAGGAAAGAGAACAACATAGCTGAAGTGAATGTCCTTTAGATCGGGCTTCTTTGGAATAAAATACTCGTCCATTCGCTTGCACAAATGGTCCATCATCTGAGGCATCTTCTCCATGGTGAAGGCAATCCTGTCGTCTTGTGTCTGTCTAATCCCTTCCAAAGGAGGTTCCATTTTCTCCACATCCAAGAAGAATCTGTCCTTCCGCGCGTCCACAATCTCACTCATGAAGAGGAAGGGAGAAAGAGGTTCCTCAAACCTTCTCATACCATTATCCGAACGAACGACCTCATAGAGTCTCTGGAGAAGTAGCAGCTGATCCTCTGGGGATCGTACGGAGTAGTACCCAAAGCGGTAGCAGTCGTAATGAGTAGCTCCAGAACCCACTTTACTTTCCAATTCATTCCGGTTGGCAAATTTCGCAACATTTCGGCCTAGTTGGAATTTGACAAGGTCAAACTGAGTGCGGGGTTGCAGCATAGAAGCAAGGAGACGACTGAACAGCTCGTCAAGGCTGTCAATCCAACCAGACCACCATGTCTTGAACTTCGGTTGAACTAAATTGATTGGATGAAACACAGTGGTTGGTTGGGTTCATTTTGATGCAGTCGGCTTGCCGAGAACAAACCTTCTACTCCCATTGTGTTTGCACCAACTGCCGACGAGTTTTCCGCCTTCCGCCAGAAAAAGATTACAGCTTCGCCTTTGTCTGCACCGCTTGTCACTCATCAATGGATTCGAAAAAGACCAAGAAGAAGAAAATTCCACAAGTACCTGGACAACAGACTCTGCGTGGCGCCTTCAGAGATGCTGCGGACACTATGGAGATGATGGAGAGTGGGTTCATCGTTGAGGATACCCAAGGTGGAAATAAGAGAAGGTTTGAAGTCTGGGAGAAGTTGGATGAACAGTTCGAAACCCAGGAGAATTACAGAGAGAAAGTAGTGTTCAAGAGACTCAAGAAAATTGAAGAAGTTCCCCAGACCGATTCTCTCTCTCTCGATGATTTGAACCAGTTTGGAACGGAAGAGGAAGAAGGTATCAAGATCAAAAAGAAGCTCTTTGTGGAGGATTCTTGCCCCAAAGCTACAGAGGAGGAGATAGAGGAAGAGGAAGCAGCACAAGACTCTGAACAGGAAGCAGATAAGTTCGCCGACTCTGCACTCATGGCCGGTTCGGACCCAGAAGATAACTCGCAGAATCTCTTCCCCACTCCAGACGCAGGAGAGAGTGCGGAATCCAATTTGAGCGCCCCGATGGACGAAGAACCAGATGTTTGGCAGAGAGCTTACGACATGCTCACAGAGATGCACGAGACAGAGGAAGTTTACGTGAGCAATGAAACGGAAGGAGATATGTACGCTTCCAAGGTAGAAAGGATCTGCAAGGAGAAGAATCATTTCAGTGATGATTTCATCAGAAATACTATCCTTCAGCTTGTGAAGCCACCGGCTAAAGTGGAGAACGCTGCCTCGGTAAAGAAGAAGACACCTTTGATTGGAACTGACTGGGGAGTTCCAGCAGTTGGTGCTCCTGACAAAATGGCCGCCATGTTTGCAAAACTTAGTTCTAAAAGCCCCATCCTCCCTACCAAGCAGTTGAAAGTGACGCTGCCTTTTACAAAGTAATAATTTCTAAATAAAAGTATTCTATTCCTACCAACGAGGTATGGCATCTCTGCAGAATATCGTTTTACTGGGTGCGGTTGGAGGACTTGTGTATTATTTCATCCCAGCGGCTCAACAGGAGATCAATGACTTGGGGAAGGTGGCTCTCAAAGTGATCCAGGGGAAAGGGATTGATGTGAATCTGACAAACCGACCGGCCGCCTACCAAAATCGACCAACGAAGCAACCACAAGAACTGCGTGACATCAATTACACACAAAATGCAAAAGCTGTCAGTATCGAAGACAAGAAGAAGGAATCAGCCATGGTAGCTGAAATGAGAATGAAACAGGCGGCCGTCACCATCAAGCAGAAACAAGCCTACATTCTACCCAAGGGAACCGCTTCCTACAAACCGGTGATTGCTGCCAGCCTTTCTGGTGATATTGCAATCTACTGACAATTTTTCTAAACAAAGAATAATAAACCCGCTTGTTGCGAGTCACTGCAATCATGAGTAACGATCTGCTTCGAGTGAATACGGGTGTTCAAGATCCATTCCTATGGTAGGATTTATTTATAACATTCACATTTGTCACAACAATTGCATTTGTCAACTGCACCTCATACTAAATTCACCCCCAGGCATACCGACCATCCAATAACAGAACCCAAACCATGGAGTACAACCAAGTAAGAGCAGTTCTTCACTCTATGATAGAACTCCGTTTCAATGTGGTGTCTTAAAACCTTGCTGGAAATTTTTGTTGTCATTGCATCTGGACTTCTGTCCGAGTAAGTCCTGACTCTTACTGTAGCATGTTTGTGCTCGATCATCAACGCGTGATCACCCCGTTCGAAACAGCCACAGGTCCAGAGCAAGTTGCCAAATTTGCTCTGCAGAAGGTTGGCCACGCACTCCTGAAGATGAGATTGCAGTTCAGCATTGCCCTGACACCTGGCTCTGCTGGATCAGGCAATTCAGTGGGAAGAAGCGGTCAGAGCGTAGCTCGTTTCTGCGATTGGGTGGGAAAGAGAATACTGAAGAGAGTGGAAATGATCTACAACACAAACTCCATTCAAAAGATTACTGGAAAGCAAATCTATGATGAATCTCTCCTCCGAGAAGAAACAGAGGACACTCTCGAAGCCATCGGAGATCTTGAAGGAGGAGATCTCACCATGTCTCAGAGAGAATTTGCAGCCAACGGGGCTGCCCCAGCAGCCAATACAGTAGGAACCACAATCACCTACACTGTGGAGCTTCCCATGTTCAACACTGTGGATGCCTCCTACGCTCTCCAAGTGAATGCACTCTCCCACGATCCCACTCTTGAAATTGAATTCGAAAAAGCTGTCAATATCATTGAAACCGATTTCGCTTCTGCCAATTACACACTCTCCAACCTGAAACTCAAATGCTTCTACATCAACATGACCCAAGAAGACAAAGCACATATTGTTGGTGAAATCCTTCAGAGAAAGGACGGATTCCTTTACATGATGCTTGTGAGTATTTAATTGATCGAGTTGACGTTGGGATTATCACTCCTTTACAGTAGATGACGATTGACTAAATACATCTTTAGGACCACGAAACCCAAACCACTTCAGTTGGAGCCGCTGCCACTTCGGCAACTCAAGAATTCACCAGCATTCGAGGAGCTGTGGTTGAATTGAGATGGACATGGATCAGAGATGTCCATTGGAGCACTTCCACTTATGAAAATGACCTCGGAGCTTATGAACAGATCACCGACTTCCTCCTGACTGGATCAGGATCAGATATCGTTGGACACGGAAGTTTTACCATCACCGGAGATGATATCTTGAAGTACATGATCAAACAATTGTTCCACCCCAAGGCAGTTCACGGTGCCAGAGTCTATGCCTTGTCCTTTGCCTTTGAACCAGACCACAAGATTGACAGAAGTGGTTCCCTCAACTTTGGTAACACCAATGCCCCCACTGCCACCTTGACGTTCCCTGCATTGGCCTCCATCAACGGAAGTCAACTGAGCACTGTATTCTGGGATGCCGTTGTTGCCAACATCATCCAAGTGAAGGGAGGAGACATGGTAAAGTTAGTAAGCATTTACTCTTTTAACCCTTCTTCAGATCAAGATCTTCAGATGAGCATTGAATGTCTTTTTTCTAATAAAACAATATTACTGTCAAACACAATGAGTCTCGCTGGGGTCAGCGATTTCGTTATTATCACACTCGGTCTTGTGAAACCATGGCAAAGATTTACTGCTGGATGGCTCGCAACTTCCACGGCTGTATGGTTACTTCAACCGAACTCGATGTTCCAACAAGGAATCCCTCGCAGCTGGAAGCCTCTGGCTGGTGACAAGGAGATCGTAGCACCCACCTCAGTGCCTTGGTATGCACCTGGCGTCATTCCTGGGTTGGCTCTTGCTATGTTCATTTGAAATTTCTAATGAAGAATGTCACTATTTTGTTTCACCCCAATGGCTGAAAGTCCAGATCAAAGAGTGGGGGATGTTGCACCAGGAATCAAAGATAGATTCTTGGAGAAAGTTCACCTTCTGGTGAGCAGACTCCCTGATGGTGACCAGAAGGAGATTTTACCAATCGTGGAACACATGAAGGGAATCAATGGAGTTTCCTTCATCGGTTTGATGAGTGAACATTTCGCATACGATGAAGTGAGGAAGATGTTGAATGATTTGGATAACGAGGCACTGAATGTCCATGCTGGGAAACAATTCTTGGATGATATGTTCAATGTCATCATTGCCAGGGAACACAGTTTCATCAAGCTGGCACTCATCAAGACATTTTACAACGCAGCCAGATGCGCAACGGAAGAAGAGGCAAAACAACTGAGCATGTATTTCCTTTGGTTCTACAAAGTAGCCAACGAGAAGAAAGCCTAGATTATTCTAAATGAATAAACTCAATCCAACAGATGGGGTTCTTTTCAGACATTGGTTCGGCATTTCGGAAAGCCGGTAGTGCCATCAGTCAGACTACCAAGAATGCTGGCGCTTGGGTGGCAAACAATGAGAAGAAGGTGGAAAAGTTTGTCGTCCCCGCAGCCAAACAGGTAGCTCAAGAAGCCAAGAAGGATTGGCAACAAGTGGAAAAGAAAACAGAAACAACAGCCAAAGATGTGGGTAAATTTGCACAACAAAAGGCCAAAGAGACCAAAGACTTTGCACAAAAGACTGGAGACAAGATATCCAACTTTGCTCAAACAGAAGTAAAGAAAGCAGAAAACACACTCAAGAAGGCAGAACAAGACGCCATCAAGTTAGCCAATAAAGCAGCCGATGGAGTGGCTAAGTTTGGAAAGGATGCTCTGCAATTTGGAAAGGACTTTGCTGATGGACTTCAAAACTCACCCGAACCACCCGACATGCCCCCAGAAGGAAACCCCTATTTGATTTACATCATCCTCGGGGGAATTGCTGTAGTTGGTGTTGTTGCGATTAAATCCGGTTTGATTTAGATGGAGGCAAATGCGTTTGTTGTTCTACATCCAAAGGGAAAATTGAGAGGGCATTTCAATATGGAAAAGAGAATGTTTTTTCTCATGCAAACTACCTCTTATATAGATAGTGGATGGTGGGATATTGAACAAGAGAATGGAAAGTGGTATATGATTGGTTATTATGTGGAAGACGCAAACAAGGAGTCAAAGAAAAGGAAATACGAAATTATCCTAACTTGAATTTATTGCTTCGTCTCTTCCAATCACTGCAGCGAAATATTTCACTCATCCTTGAGTAACAGTTTCGAACTTTCTTAGTGACGTTTGTCACCGTGTTGCTGCACGTTTAACCGACCCTCATGGAGACTTTGCTCCCTCCAGTCGAGGAGACTTACTTCCCAGTCATAAAGAGAAGCACTTACTCTGGTTCAAACAAAATAATCGAACCCGAGCTCTTGACGTACATAAACAAGAAGATAAAACTCCTCGGAAAGGCCACTCTCTTTCCAAGACTTCCAGACCATGTGGCACCACTCCTCTACTGTAATCTCACTCTCGTACCTTGCAAGAAATCTTTTTCCATCCCGCTACTTCAGAACACAAAAAACTCCATAGACGGTAAAGTACAAATTGTCAACCCACCCAACATGAAGACTCTCTACGGTTCTTTTCATGATCTAGTGTGTGCCTTGGTCTTTGTGGAATACTCCGCCGAATGCTGGTGGTTTGAACAGCAACAGAAGAATGGGAGAGGAGAACCGTTTCCTGAACGCACTCGCAAGGACTTGCGGATCTTGTTTATTGCCAACCTGATGGAAGTGTTCCTCCGCGCTCCGACTGTGGGTCCCAGTCAATCCATACCCGACTATCAGAAGCTCTTCGAAGATGATGAAACCTTGGCAGTCCAAGAGAAACTACAAACACTTCTGACACTGGAACATTTCGCTTTAACCGATTTGGTTCATTACGGGGGTACTTATGGGGGAGAAGAATGGATTCAAGGACACACTGAGAGACACCTCTACCGAGACATGAGTACCGTTCAGGAGCTTCAGAGTCTAGTCAATGTGGCCACTCACATCGCTCACCAACTGAAATCGAAGAAGGACAATAATCTGGCAAAAAGAAAGACGAAGGAACAGGAGAAGATGGAAAGAGATCAACTACCTGAAGAAGACGATGAAGAAGAAGTAGAAGAAAGCGCTGGAAGGGTTGGACCTTCCAAACCGGAAGTGGAGATAGTGCGAAAATCTCCAAGGAAGAGGAAAGAACAACCCAAAATCACTTCCTTACCGGTCATCACATCTCCAAAAAGAGCTCGTAAACAACCATAATTAAAATATATTAAATATTTATTCAATTCAAAAATACAATCGTGAAACATAATTCAGGAACCGCTAGGGACTGACACTGAGTTTTGAATGACACACACAAGTGCAAGGCAAAAGCTAGTTGGTTAGAACCCCGCCTCTGTAAATACCTGGCTGATGAATTTAAAACAAATTTAAAGTGTCAGCATCCTCCCTAGCGGTTCTTTGTTTTTCTAATACAGATGGACCAAGGCACAATGGTTGACAAAGAAACCAGAGAAGAACTCCAACAGTTGGAGAGAAAGCTAGACTACGAGAAGAAATTTGTGGAATTCAGAAATGAAGAGAGAGAAGAAGCGGAAAAGGGAAAGACGACAGCCGACGGAGAGGATGAAGACGATTTTTACATTCCAGAGGGTTTAATAGACATTCCAGATGTAGAATTGGAGGACCTCACTGAGGAGAAGTTGGTAGAGATCGTGCAAAAGATAGTGTCGGTCTCTGACAGGAATCCAAACGAAGGTAACTGCAACGTTCCAACCACTCTAAATAGCTTTCAAATTCCACTTTGTCTCTCCATTTTTTGTACTTCTCAACTGATATCGAATCCACTTTTTTTACTTCATAATAATGCCCTTCTCTATGCCTTAACACTTTCTTGAAGAACTTTCTCTGTTTCACACATGCCTGACACATCCCTTTAGGTCTGATGGTCGTTTGCTATGGTAAAAGGAGGTCTGGTAAGTCTTTCTTTTTAAGACATTTGATGTACCTCCTGAGAGAGAGATGGCCCTTCGGTAAGTTAACTCACTTCTTTTACATCTTTCACTTTCTCTTCATTGATGACAAACTTATCGCACGGTTCAAATGTAACTGTTTTCCACCCTTCGTGTTCCAAAAAGTATTTCATCAATTTCCACATTCCTTCTTTCCTCACGGTCGAACAACCAACTCTCTTTCTGGCATCTTTTTCAATGCAGTAAAACTGACACATAATAGGATTGGTGATGACTAACACCAGTAAGTTTATTTTTTACAGTTTTCCGAAAATATTTTCCTTTTTTCCTTTTCACCGAGATTAATTTTCCTTTTTTCCGAAGGCTTCAACGGATATTGGCAACACCACGTTCCGGACAGGTTTGTCTACCAAGACCTTGATTTAGAAACGATGGAGAGACTCTTGAACTACCAAGGGCTGATGACAAAATCTCTAACCACGAAAAAGGAGTTGCGCAAGTTGGTGAACCCAGAGAAGTTTGTTGTGCTGGATGATATTGTGCACAACACAGGTACAGATAGACCGTACGAGTGTGTTGATAATTGACTTGTGCGTTCTGTCTGTAACAGATGTGAAATGGCATCCCGTGGTTACGAAAACAGGTGGACTAAACTTTCATGTGTATTAATTTCACAAAACTCACATGCCAGTTTGTTCCACAGCTTCTCAAGGAAGGCATTACAACCAAGATATCTTCGTAACACTGCAGTATTCCAAGGGTATGAATCCATGCTGGCGTTCCAACAGCGACATAGGTTGTTCCAGTCTTGTCAAGTTAAATTTAAAAACTAACTTGTCAAACTGGAACAAATAGTGGCAGTCTTTCAGCAGATTTCCGAACCTCAATCCCATGCACTCTGGGAAGAGTACGGTTTTCCTCTGACATGGTCAGTTTATTTTAAATCATGTTTTAATAGTTGACTTGGTTTGAAATATGCTGATAGGCCCGAATGGAAGAAGATGTTGGCAAAGTACACGAACAACAACCGATTCATCATCATCAACAACACCGTAAAGAGTAATCGAATTGAACAGAGATTCTACACCTTCCGAGCCAGAGACCCCGGCCCCTTCATTCTAGGTGAGTGATCATTAGCGAACGGTGTAGTGCTCGACACACTGCGGCTGCCCCGCCTTCGGGAGAAATCCAAAGTATCCCGTACCGGCACCAGACTCATAATTGATGGACGAAAATTTAAAGTGCACAGTTCTAACACTCACTTAGGTTGCAAGGAGTATTGGGAGTGTGGCGTCGGAAAGAATCCTTCTAACAAAGGGAAGCTCAGAGACGTTCCCGACCTCTTCACTGGAAGGAGTGCGCCTAGTTAAACATGGAATTCGAACAGCAGTCATTATATGTTTGGGTGGTAGTTGGTTGTGGATTCGATCTCGAAGACCAAGAGGAAGAACTTTCTGTGGAAACCAGTGTGTTCTCTGATCCAGCAAAAGCGACAATTTTCACAGCGAAACAGGAAAGAGAAGTTCCCCATTATCACTGGATGATTCACAAGTTGAAAGTCCAGTAAACTTTCTAATGTAATAAACCTAGTGTCTTCAACAAAAATGGGACAGAACACATCTTCTGATAGAATTGACCCTACTTCAGGGGAAATCCCTGAATTCAAGAGAGGAGAAGTGCAACAACTCAAAGCATTGGGTGGACCAACCAATCGCAGTGAAACCATCGAGATTCCAACAGCACACCGACTACCTCATCCAACCAAACAGGTGGAGGACTCTCTGGAAGTCCTGATACTCAAAAACCGTTACAAAATGCAAGTGGGTAATGTCAGAGAAAGACAGGAAGCTGCCAAATGGGCCATGGACAATAACGCTGTTTCTTTCTTGCAACAGCAGACCACAGATGGGCGTGGTCGTGTAAGATTTCTAAATTAAAATCGTGCCACAAAACTCAATGGAGTCTCCACCCGTTGTTCCAGTTGCTACCAAAACAGACCGAGTCCCACCCATTTCCATGAAGACGCTTTCCGACTTGCAACCCCAGCAACATTCTTCAGTTCAAGGCAAACAGGAAGAAGGATCTGAAAGTTCATTCGATTTGTGGTCCGAGGTGATGGAGTATGTTGGTGTGGCATCGATCAGTTGCGTGGCCTACTTTGTGCTCAAAACCTTCTTTTGATGTACTTTTTCTAAGTGACAATAATATCGACACCCGAGTCATTTCACTCATGTCTGCTATCACCCTCTATCCAAGAGACAAGTTGAAGGAGGTCAAGTGTGACCAATGTAAGAACGACTACGCTTCTTACACCTACAAGAGCATCAGTCAGGATGACTTTTATGACTTTTGCAGCGAAGCATGCTTCGGAAAGTGGTGCAAGAAGAAAGCCAATCAACAGATCCTTGAAGATGACAGAGAAGAGAAGATAGCTGATGAAGAAGCAGCTCATGAAGATGATCTGGATGATGAATCCTGGAAGGAAGCCCTCCACCTGGCAAAGGTTTCAGACTTTGTCAACTATTCTCAGGTTATATTGTATCTCCTCGAACATAACGCACCAGGACATGCCTACAAGGAACTCAGAGAAAGAATGGAAGTTGTCAATTCCCTCCAATCCCTTGAGAAACAACTTGAGGAAAGCCCTGCCCCCAAAGTTGATGTTCAAATCGCTGCAGAACCTCTATCACCAGCCTCAGTTCAGTCTGAAGAGTCAGCCCATTCTTCTGCCGTTGAAGAAGAGGAAGCAGAAGAACAGAGTGATGAACAGGGGCAGTGAACAGTGGAAAGACCCGGTTCAGTACATTTGTTTGACAAAAGAATAAATGTGGGACAATAATTACGTTTTCGCTCATTGCTTCAGCGGTATCGCTTTGGCACTGGGGGTTGTGTGGGGTGGATATCTTCTGAGTTCAGCTATTGACAGACATACCTCTGTACTCAGAGCTCTAAACGATACTTTGCAATACAGATTAATTGGTCTTTCGAACGCTGTCGGAAATTTGGAGGACATTATTGGAAATAGGAACACTCTTCAAATTAAAACGAACAATTTGTTAGAGAAAATAAGAGAAATTGATGAGCGGAAAGGAGGATAGCGATAAGAAATCAAAATCCAAGAAGAGACCTCCTCTCCCGACCACAAACTCCTTCTTCTCTCTCCCAGCGGATGATCCTTGCAAAGCCGGACATTATTACAAACAAACGGTAGATGGAACGAAATTATTTTGTCAACAGTGTGGCAAAGTGAAAGTTCTTCAATAGAAATCTCTCCAA